>Ga0066636_10000983_pt1 | contig 17170 bp, 5 predicted proteins | sample CryGeyCG2014_080_2_FD_62736 | JGI IMG/M metagenome (GOLD analysis project Ga0066636, IMG submission 62736) | Groundwater microbial communities from aquifer - Crystal Geyser CG07_land_8/20/14_0.80 | ecosystem: Environmental > Aquatic > Deep subsurface > Groundwater | place: USA: Utah: Grand...
TTCAAGAAATGCTTCATCGCCTATTTTTTCTCTTTTTTCTTTAATTATTTTTTCTAACTTTTCTTTCTCTTCTCTGTTTTCCAAAGCATTGACTATTAAATTTTCAATTTCTTTTTTATCTGCATAAATCATTTTTCTTCTTTTTTCGTAAATGGATTCTCTCTGATGATTCATAACATCATCATATTCAAGAGTATATTTTCTGGAATCAAAATGAAAGCCTTCTATTTTTGCTTGCGCTCCTTCAAGAGCCCTACCAATAAAACTATTTGTAATCGGCTGATCTTCCGGAATACCAAAGTGCCCCATCATATTCTTTATTCTTTCAGAACCGAAAACTCGCATCAAATCATCTTCAAGAGAAACATAAAATTGAGTCTCGCCCGGATCTCCCTGCCTGCCTGAACGGCCTCGCAACTGGTTGTCTATCCTTCTGGCTTCATGCCTTTCCGTCCCGAGAACGAACAAACCTCCGATACTTTTTACAAATTCATATTCTTCTTTTACTATCGGATTGCCTCCAAGCTTAATATCAATTCCGCGCCCTGCCATATTTGTGGCAATGGTAACAGCGCCTCTTTTCCCTGCTTGAGCAATTATTTCTCCTTCTTTTTCGTGATTCTTGGCATTTAAAATCACATGAGGCACGCCTTCTTGCTTCAAATAGACGGATAAAAGCTCATTTTTTTCAATTGAAATCGTACCGATCAAAACCGGCTGGCCCTTTTGGTTGAGTTCTTTGACTTTCTTGGCAATTGCCTGAAACTTGCCTTTTTCGCTTTGAAAAATCAGGTCCGAATTATCTATGCGAATTACAGGAGCATTGGTTGGAATCACTATCACGTCCAAATTGTAAACTTTTAAAAACTCTTCTGCCGAAGTTTCTGCCGTACCGGTCATACCTGAAAGTTTTTTATAAAACCTGAAATAATTTTGAAAAGTGATTGACCCGGACGAGCGAGTTTCTTTTTCAATCTTCACCCCTTCTTTCGCTTCAATCGCCTGATGTATGCCTTCGGACCAGCGCCTGCCCGGCTGAAGCCGGCCGGTAAAAGGATCAACGATAATTACCTCTCCCTCTTTTACGACATAATCTTTGTCTTTTTTAAAAAGAGCTTGCGCTTTTACCGCAGTTTCTAAATGATGCACATATTTAATTCCCTTTTCGGTATAAATATTTTGTATGCCGAGCAAATTTTCAGCTTTTGTTATTCCATCATCGGTTAATGTTATAGCTTTTAATTTTTCATCAACCTTATAATCAATATCTTTTTTGAGCTGTTTTGCAATTTGACAAAATTTAGTATAAAAATCTTCGGAGTCGCCGGAAACCGAAGAAATGATAAGCGGAGTGCGCGCTTCGTCTATTAAAATAGAATCCACTTCGTCAACAATCGCAAAAAAATGTTCTCTCTGCACGAGATCATTGGCTGATGTGGCCAAATTATCTCGCAGATAATCGAATCCATATTCATGATTTGTTCCATAGGTTATATCCGCATAGTATGCTTCTCTGCGAGAACACGGTTTTAAAAAATCGTACAAAATTTTAAATTCTTTAATGCTCTCAATTTCATTCTTGCCTTGAAAATGTTTTGAATCGTATAAATAAGAAATATTTTGAGAATTAATAACGCCAACGCTTAACCCGAGAAAATTAAAAACTTTCCCCATCAATACCGCTCCTACTCGCGAAAGATAATCATTTACAGTTACAAGATGCGCTCCTTTTCCAATAAGCGCGTTAAGATAAAGCGGCAATGTTGCTACTAAGGTTTTTCCTTCACCGGTTTTCATTTCAGCTATTTTCCCTTGATGCAATGCCAAGCCTCCAATAAGCTGAACATCGTATATTCTTTCTCCTAAATTTCTTTTTCCCGCTTCGCGAACTAAAGCAAAAGCTTCGGGCAATATGTCGTCCAAACTTTCTCCATTATTTAATCTATTCTTAAGTTCTTGAGTTTTCTTTGGAAAATCTTCGTCCTGCAACTTGGAAATATCCGCCTCAAGAGCATTTATTTTTGCAACTATTATTTTGGTATTTTTGATGAATCCAGAGCTTGCATCGCCAAATATTTTGCTGAATAAACCCATGACTAATATACTATCACAAAAACTAAAAACTTCCGATTTTCATCGGAAGTTTTTAGTAGAAGACTAAGCTCGCTTTTTTCCCTTTTTTGCTACCTTCTTTACTACTTTTTTTGCTTTCTTTTTTGCCATAATATTTATCACTTGTCCCACCGAGGCGGGACGTATGTGAAATTAATTTTCTAATTTAGTTTGCAATAAATACGACCTCAAATATTTTTAAAAAAATATTCAAAAATAATTATTGCAGAGAACTAACTTAATTATCCCGCATAACAAGACGGAAGACAATGCTTTGCAAGCAAAACTGTGGATAACTTTTTTAAATTAAAAAAACAAAAAAATAATTTTTTAAAAAAAAATTATGAAATAAAAAAATTGCTTTCATTTGAAGCGGGTCATGGCTAAACTCCAACATATGTGCCTATGTGAGTGCGATGACCCGCCACAGATAAAAGCAATTTACTCTTTTATTATAGCATAACTAATTTGTCGGGGCACTGGGATTCGAACCCAGAATCACATGAACCCGAATCATGTATGTTAGCCGTTACACTATGCCCCGCTTAAAGTATTCTCCAGTATATGTTCTACCACATGATGCATTTCTGCGCCAACAGACTCGCAAGATTTGCAAAAATGAGAATTCTGCTTGAGGTCGGGTAAAAATTCAACGCTTGTCAGAAAAATGCCCTTTTTATTATTCAAAACAAAATTGGATTTCAAATAATTCGGGTTTTCAAAATGATTGTGAAGATCTTTTGAGATAGAAATTAATTTTTCCTTTTCATTTTTTGAAAAATTTTTCACTGGAAAAACATAAACATTTTCTCCGCGGAAATCGCTGACCGTATGCATAAAGGCATTTTTACCGGAAATTAGTTCTTCAACTAAAATACTTTTCTGGTGTTGGGAAATATCCTCTATGGCATATGCCAATTCAGGAAAAGTTTTTGCCACGTACACGCCGACATTCGGATCATAAGTGAGAGGTTTTACAATCCAAGGCGAAGGAAATTTTTCAAAAACTTCTTTCGCTTTTTTAAGAGCGTATTCGTCCCTGCGTCCATCGAAATCTTCCTGATATAAAGGGAGGATGATATGCTTGGGCATTTTCACTCCGATAGCTTTCATATGATTTTCTAACATTGTTCTGCTCTCCTGCAAGGTTCTGGAAAAAGGATTCGTCCTCACAAATGGAATAAAATCTTTAAGAGCCTGCGAAAAATTTGAATGCGAGGTATTCCAAACAACATCAACTTTATCTATTAAGTCCGTGGGTCTTATGGGCACTCCGCCTGCATGCCACACGCCTTCTTTGTCAATCAAGATATCAACCGGTTTCCATTTATCGGATAAATCGAGAATATGAGAAATAATATGACCTCCTTCTTTCAAAGAAGTTTCATAATAATCCCCCGTCCCGCCTCTTAATATTCCAACCCTCTTTTTATTATTTACTTCCGACATAAATATATTATAACACAAACAAAAAATACCCCGCTTGCACGAGGTGTTTTTTATTTTTTTGCTGTTCTATGTTTTGTTTCGTTCCTTGCCCTGCATAGCTTTATGCGACATAGGGTTAACTTTTTTATTTTTTCCGTCTTTCCGGAAATGTCATTTTGTTTTAGGTTCAAACAAACCCCGCCTTTCTAGCTTGTGGCGGGCAGGCATTGCACGCTCAATTGAGGCGCACAATATCGACTCAATAAATCTAATATCGCAAAGCGATATCAAACATTTTTCAAATTGAATTAATCCACGAGCAGCTTCCGCTACCCGTGCCTTGTTACGACTTAGTCCCTGTCACCGAGCTTACCTTAGGACCCGCTTATGCGGATACTTCGGGTACTCCCGACTCCCTTGACTTGACGGGCGGTGAGTACAAGACTTGAGAACGTATTCACCGCGGTATAGCTGACCCGCGATTACTAGCAATTCCGGCTTCATGGAGTCGAGTTTCAGACTCCAATCCGAACTGGCGCCGCTTTTAAACGATTAGCTCAGAGTCGCCTCGTCGCTGCGCGTTGTAACGGCGATTGTATTATGTGTGTAGCCCAAGGTATCAAAGGGACATGCTGACCTGGCGTCATCCTCTCCTTCCTCCCCCGCCTCAAAAAATTTTACAAGAGGTCTTGCCTCTTTAAAGAGGCAAGACCTCTAAAAATTTTCTGGGGCGGGGGCGGTCTCGTGTGACACTTATAACACACAACGAGGGTTGCGTTCGTTACCCCACTTAAGGGAACAATTCAAACCACGAACTGACGACGGCCATGCATCACCTGTCCTATTGTCTTGCGAGGTCCTCCGTTTCCGGAGGATTGCAATAGGATTTCTAACCTTGGTAAGGTTCTTCGTTTACCATCGAATTAAACCACATAATCCACTGCTTGTGCAAGTCCCCGTCTATTCCTTTGAGTTTTAGCCTTGCGGCCGTACTTCCCAGGCGGATCTCTTAACGCGTTAGCTAAGGCTCTCAGAGGGTCGATACTCCGAAAACCGAGAGATCATCGTTTAGGGCGTGGACTACTGGGGTATCTAATCCCATTCGCTACCCACGCTTTCGTGCTTCAGTGTCAAATATGCGCCAGCGTACTGCCTTCGCATTTGGTGTTCCCTATGATATCAACGGATTTCACCCCTACACCATAAGTTCCGTACGCCTCTCACACTTTCAAGTTTTGCCGTTTCCTTTGCGTATCCCAAGTTAAGCTCGGGGCTTTGACAAAAGACTAACAAAACCACCTACGCACCCTTTACGCCCAATAATTCCGGATAACGCTCGAGGCTCTCGTATTACCGCTCCTGCTGGCACGAGATTAGGAGCCTCTTATTCATGAGGTACAGTCAATAAACTTCTTCCCTCATAAAAGATCTTTACGTCCCAGAGGGACTTCATCAATCACGCGGCGTCGCTCCGTCAGGCTTTCGCCCATTGCGGAAGATTCTCGACTGCAGCCACCCGTAGGTGTATGGTCCGTGTCTCAGTACCATCGGTGGGGGTCAGCCTCTCAGCTCCCCTAGACGTCATAGCCTTGGTAGTCTTTTACACTGCCAACTAGCTGATATCGCACAGGCCTTTCCCAGAGCGTTAAAACTTTACTCTTGCGAGACCATCGTGTATTAGTCCGTCTTTCGACGGATTATTCACGACTCTGAGGGAAGTTCCTATGTATTACTACCTCGTTCGCCACTAATAGCAAACCCAATCCAAATTATGATTCCTAATGTATTGCTACTTCAAGTTTCATAAAAATTCATGGAACTATTCGTTCGACTTGCATGCCTTATCCACGCCGCCAGCGTTCATCCTGAGCTAGGATCAAACTCTAACTAAAAGTTAGAACGAAACAAAACAAAAAACAGCAACTTGTCCCGCCATGGCGGGATGAAATTTTTGTCTTAACCTAACTAACCCTAGCTCTAAAATTATTATTTTTAAAAACATTTTGAGACTTGCTCCCGACTCCTAAGTCGGGGTTCTCAAATTATTAAATTTTCAAAGATTGGAAATGAAAACGCCTTATCCAAACAGATTAGACGCTTGAAAAGTATATAGGAAGCCAAAACTGAAGTCAAGGGTTGTTGTACCTACTCAGAAATTAACCCTAATTTGACAAGCCGAGAACGAATTCCGCCGGCTTGCCTGCCGAAAATTTCTGAAAGGTCTTTTACTGGTATTCCGCTTTTGAAGTTTTGAATGAGTTTTCCATCTTCTTCTTTAGACCACGACTTGTAAGCATTTTGATGTTTTGCACGAATTTTTTCAAAATGATTGAGAGTTTTAGGCGCACTTGCCCCGCTTTGGCGGGGCAAGTGCGCCTCTTTCCATTCTCCACCCAAAGCAATTACAAAATTTTTGTGCATCTTTTCTAACTCTTCAGAAGGAATTTTTCCAAAGGTTTTTTGCGTCTGCATAGATTCGGCGCGAAAAATATTATCCTGCTCCAAAATCTGCGGATGCACTTTCAACGCTTGATTATTAATTCCCAAAAGATACAGCCCCGAAAGCCGACGAACACGAGAAAGCGCCACATAACCTTGCCCATATTCAAAAACAGAAGACAAATCCATTACCGCCGCATCCATACTCATTCCCTGACTTTTGTGTACTGTTATCGCCCAAGCAAGACGAAGCGGAATTTGGGTGATCTTTGCTTTTATTTTTCCATTTTCTTCCACCGCCCAATCCATCGGAGCAACTTCTATTTTTCTGCCATTTTTAGTTTTAATAATCGGATTTCCGGAATAAGAATCAAAATCTTCTACCATGCCAAGCGTGCCATTCACAAATCTTTCTTTTGGATTATTTTTAGTGCACATAACGACAGCTCCCTTTTTTAGAAATAACTTTTCTGGAGAAAGACATCCCTTCTTTAAATTCGTAACCAAAAATTCTTTCCCGCTAGAATCCATTTCAAATTCTTTAAGATCTCCTTCTATTTTAGAAAGCATTTCTTCGTTTACTTGATCCACATCAACATTATGTGAAAAAAGTTTTGTAATATTTTCTGGAAAATTATTTTCTTTTACATGCCGTTGTTTCAAAAATTCGTGGTGCTTTTTCTTAAAGGCATTCCGGCGAATAGCGGAAAGAATTTCCAAAAAATCTTTATCGTCTTGACGATATTGTTCTGAAAGATAACAAATAATAGGCGCCAATCTTCTCCATGTTTCAGATTCATAAGCGAAACGAGCTTTTTCTGTTTTTATTAATTTTTCTTGCCTTTGTTCAGAATAATTTTTTTCAATAGGTGGAAGCTGAAAAAAATCTCCAACTAAAATTACCTGTATTCCGCCAAATGGTTCATCATTTTGTTTTATTTCCCGACAAACAGCATCTACCATTGATAAGGTTTCTGCGCGAAGCATTGAAATTTCATCAATTATCAAAACCTTTGTTTTTCGAACTCGCCTATTTACATATTCGCTCGTTGCAATCTTATCTAAATCGTATCGAGTCAGAGTTTCTTTTATGCCAATTCCGCTCCAAGAATGTATCGTCATTCCGCCAATGTGCGTCGCCGCAATACCTGTGGACGCAGTAATAGCCGGCTCTATGTTGCATTCGCGCAAATAAGAAACGAATTGATTTATCGTGTGGGTTTTTCCAGAACCGGGCTCGCCGGTAAGAAAAACATTCGCCCCTGTTTTTAAAATTGCCAATGCTTCATTTTGGGTCATAGATTTTTATTTCTCTGAAATATTGCAATATATATAAACAATTATTTCTTTGTGAATGCTTCTCTGGGAGATAAGCCGGAAGCGCGATGCGCTGGCAGCCATCCTGAAGCAAAACCAATCAATATAGAAAAGATAAAAATAAGAAAAACAAACCACCAAGGAGTTATAAAAAGACTTATGGCTTCACCGCCAAATCTGGCGGAAAAAAAACTAAGCAATACATTCAGAATTTTTCCTCCGCCAATACCGATAAAAATGCCTCCCAAGCCGCTCAAAAAGCCCATAATAGAAGCTTCAACTAAAAATAAATTGCGGACATCATAATCCGTGGCTCCGAGAGATTTTAAAATTCCAATTTCATAAATGCGCTCCAAAAAACCGACAAGCATAGTATTAAACATTCCAATTGCGGAAACAATCAACGCTGTTATTCCAAAAACACCTAAAATAATCGTTATAATGTTAGTAATCTTGCGAGCTTGCGTTACAAGATCAATGCGGGCGGAAACTAAAAATCCTTCTCCTAATAATTTATCGCGAAGCCCTTCCAAAACATCCACATTTTTAGCTTTCACAAGTATTTTACTGAAAAAGGGCGCTTCTTTTGAAAGAGAATCGGCAAAAATAATGGTCATCGGCCCCATTGATTCATCATTAATAATGCCTTTTATTTTTATCGGCGCGCTAGAATCAACTTCTTCAAAAATATTATTTTGATCATCCTGATAAAAAATCTTTAAACTAAGAAATTTATTTAGCGAAGTTTCGTCAATATTAAAATTAAGCGGTATTAAAGTTTGGCTGGAAACCACCAAGCCTTGTTCTTTATCTGTTGGAAAACTTCCGATATCGGGCAAAAGACCGCTAAGCCTGAAGTAGTTCGGCTCAACAATAAGCGTATCAACCAAAAGACCGGACTTGCTATCTTCACTTACTTCACCGGGAAATTTAGCAACAGGACTTACTTCAGCGACATTTTCATAAGTTTTTAAATTATCCAATAATGGTTTTTTAATTAAAATATTGCTTTCTGAAGGATAAGAAATTTCCATAGTTATTAAAGAGTCTTGTGTTGTCATAAGCTTGCCAATTACAATATATTGAAGTCCATAACCGAGAGAAACCAATAAAAGAACCGTCGCTATGCCGACAGACATTCCCACAATAGTCATAAAAGCTCTTTGCGGATTAGTGCGAAAAGTTCTAAGAGCGAGAAATAGTAATTCGCTTAATCTTAATTTTTTATTAGGCATCTATTATATTATACTATTTTTCCGCTTTTATTATCAATTTGCCCGCTGTTATCATTCAATACTAATTCTAATTTTTCAGCCATTAATTGAGCGGCGCGAAAAGACAAACCAACACCGAATTTATTTTTTGAAAGATCAAGCACATCAGCAACTTTTTTTGCAGAAATAAAATCTCTAATCCTGTCGGATATGACTTGATCAAGCGCCATAATTTGCAAATGGGACAATTTTCCGGTATAACCTTTTGTTATCCAATTGCGAACATGGCGAATTTCATCCCTAATAGACAGCTCTGGATTTTTCTCTATACTGCTATAAATATGTTCAATGTCTCTTCGTTTATCCATCATTCCTTCCAAAAAAGCGGCGACACGCTTAGTTTTCTTTTTCCAAAGGCCTGCACCGCCGTCTTTAAACGGCTTATTAATCAGCTTACAAAATCTTCTTCTGTCAATTTTACCGTCAAACCTGTCATTTACAAAAGATTCAAAACGCCTGATTTCATCCATTGAATATCCGCGAAGCAAAAAGTTAGCCAAAACACGGGCTGAAATTCTTTCCGCCTCTGATTCTTCTTTTCTGCCGACAAGCAAACCTTCAGGGGAAAGCTGTTCATATAAATGCTTGGACAACGATTCGGCGACTGCCCCGCCTTTAATTTCTTCAACATTTTTAATCTCGCCGTCTTTCATGTGAAAAATAGTTTTAATATCGCGCAAGCTCCAAGCTTCGTGAGTAACCATAATTATCGTTCGCCCGTCTTTTTCATTCAGCTCTTTTAAGAACTCGAGAACTTTTGTGGCATTAGCCGAATCAAGATTTCCCAGCGGTTCATCAGCAATTATAATAGGGGGATCATTGGCAAGAGCGCGGGCAATACCGACTCTTTGCTGTTGTCCGCCGGAAAGTTCATAAGGATAACGATCGGCATATTCGGTAATATCCAATCTTTCAAGAAGTTTGAGCGCTTCAATCTCAGCTTTTTGGGATGAAATACCGACAAAGAGCATAGGCAATGCGACATTCTTCAAAACATTTAATGACGGCACTAAATTAAATTGCTGGAAAACAATGCCAATGCCGGTCTGTCTGAAAATCGCAAGCTCCTGATTGGTAAGCTCGGAAATATCGCGGTCATTAATAAAAATTTTTCCTTCTTGAAAACGGTCAATGCCGGAAATAGCGTAAAGCATAGTTGTCTTGCCGCAACCGGACGGCCCGAAAAAAGCCGTATAATCGCCTTTCTCTATCTCAATGTTTATATTTTTTAAAGCATGGAACTCTATGGGTTTGCCTTTTTGGTACCATAGATTTACATTTTCAATTCTAATTATTTTGCTCATGAATTTTGTCTGTGAAAGCGATTATTTCTTTGGGCATAAGTTCGCCTTTTATCAAATACCCGTCAACTCCTAATTTATGAAAGGCATTTTTTATGGATTTTTCTTTTTGGCCTGAATAAATAATAATTTTTATGGAAAATAAATCTTTATTTTTTTTAACTTTTTCAACAAAAGATAAAGTTCTTTGTATCTGCATATCAGGGCTGTTATTTTCCCCGGGAACTGGCATCATTACGTCCAGAAAGATAGTATCGGGTCTTGTATCTTTATCGTTTATTATTTTTTCCGCTTCCAAAAACGATGAGGCCATGCTTATTTCATAAGTATTACTGCGTCCATGTATCCAGAAAATATCGCGAAAATAAATGCGCATCATTTCATCATTATCAATAAGAAGAATTTTTATTTTCTTTTTATCTTTTTCCATCTCTTATTTCTTGCCTCGCCGGCAAATAGTTAATTATTTATTAATATGTAAATATATTATCTTACATTCTTCAAAAAACTGAAAGCCTGATCAAAGTTTTTGAAGATGACATCCACAATTGATTCTGTCTTTTTAGGAGTAATAATCGTGCGAACCGGCGACATGGCAATATTGTTTGCGTCATCTGTTGAACTTACCGTAAAACGATAAACTGTTCCCGGTTTTAATGTTGCCAAGATAATAACATGATTTTTCGTGAGTTCTAAACTTTCTTGCTTATTAGCAAGAGATTCGTCGGGCGCGCCGGAACCTTCTTCATAATAAACCGTCGAAGTTGAAGGCTCATCTGTCTGCCAAGAAACAATTGTTTGAACTCTGTCGGTTCGTTCGACAATAAGAGCGCTTTCAACTTTCAAATTGGTGATTACGGGAGGAGCAGTATCGTTTGAAGTTTTAACATTTATCGGCATATCACTTTCCACCATGTTGCCCTTTTCATTAATACCCGAAATATTAACTTCATAAGAAGTGCCATAGGTAAGATTTTCAATCTTTAATGAATGAGAACTATTTTTAATATCATCAACGACGCGCAAGCTTATTCCAGTCTTGAGATTTTTGTATTCAACAATAGATGAAGTGGGTTCATCCGTGGTCCAGACAACCGTAAATGAATCTTTCTTTATATCAATGACCGAGCCTTTAATTTTTGAAGCGGCAGTTGTGAAAGTAAAATCGTCAGATTTGCCGATAACTTGGGGGAGAGAATATGCTTTTGCCATTACATGGTATTTTGTATTGGATTTAAGGCCGATAAGCGAGAGCGTATGGGAAATTGCTTTTTCCGATGTGTCCGATATTTCTCCATCATATGGATTTTCTTTTGTAATATCATAATTGCTGTCAGTCGCATAACTTGCAACCGGATAAGATTTAATATTGGTACGGAAAGTTATTGTGGCGCTATTTTCTGTAATGTCCGAAACAATTGGCTTGTCGATAAAAGGAGGAACAAGCGAAGGCAAGATTGATTCAATCGCTGATTCAATTTCAGCTTGAAATTGTTCGACATTCTCTATCTTCTTCATTTCTGAAAGATTTTCGATGAGATACTTAGTTTTAAAATTTTGCTCTTCGGAAACACTCGTATTGTTCGCTTTATCCATAGCATGAATTTTGAAATAATAATCGGTGCCGAAAATCAAGCCAGAAATTCTAATTACATGAGTCTTAGACCAATTTCCATCCGCCGTTATAAAATCGTAATTTTTATCTTTGCCATATTCAATGAAAGCTACGCTTTCCTCATCTGTTGAAAAACCGATTGTCGCTCCGAAAGCCATAATATTGGAAATTTTAATATCTGAAATGACTGGCGGAGTAATATCAAGATTTTTTAACTTGGCTTTATTGCTTTCATTTTCGGCAAGCAAGGCATTATAAAGTTCTTGAGCAACGCCTATAATTGTGCTTCCTCCTCCTCCGCCGGTATGAATAACAACTTGTTCAACTGCAGTTGTCGTAAAAGTTTGCTCTTCTGAAACAGCTGTATTCCCATTTCCATCGGCAGATTCAATTACATAATAATACGGAGTACTTTCTTCAAGATCGCTGATAGTCACCAAGTGATTTATCACCAATGTGGAAATTAAAGTTGTTTCATTTTCATAACTGCCGGAACTTGCGCCATACATAATTTTACCATCGGCAAGTTCATTGGTTTTCCAGACAACTGCGACTTGGCTGGAAGTAAGAATAGGAGTCGAAATATCTAAAATTGTCGGAGGCGTTTCGTCTGCATTTGTCGTAAAATTGTAATAAACGCGATCATTCGTGTCTTCGCCCGTATTAGCGTCTGTGTCATTCCCATCTACTGAATAATAGTAAATAGTATTCGAACTCAAATTTGTCAATGCCACGGAGTGCTCCGTAGTTAAATCAACAGAACCGAATCTTGTCGGACTTGCCAAGCTTTCATCGGTGGAATAATTGACATAAGAGCTGGCCGGAATATCGGTCGTCCAAGTAATTGTAGCTCCCGTATCGGTAATTCCGCTTGAACTGACACCGCTGATAACAGGGCCGGGAGTTGTTGTGAATGTAGATTCTGAAACAGTTGTTTTTTTATCTATATTGGTTGAAGTCGTCTTATAATAATAAACAGTTGACGGAGTCAGACTGCTCAAATATACGCTATGCTCCAATACTTTATCTTCGTTAAGTTTGGAAAGATTATAAGCTCCTTCTTCTCCGGGTATTATTGTGCCGTATTCTACCAAGCTGTCGGTATAGTCAGCCGTAGTCCAAGAGATAATAGCGCTTGTTGATTTAATACTGCTGCCGCTCATTTCACTAACAGCTATTTCATTGTCTAAAATAGAATAGGTGAAAACATTATTTGCGCCAAGCGTCGCATTAACGGGATCAGAAAGCGTAATTATGATTGTTTCGGTTGACTCGGCAATATCATCATCAAAAATAACTAAACTGATATTGGCGGAAGTTTCTCCCGCTGTTATGGTTAAATTTCCATCTGCTAATAAATAATCCACACTGCCTCCTGTAGCCGTTCCGCCGGTAACCGAATAGGAAACGGAAATATCCTCCGGATATGGAGACGGTATAGAGACCGGAATATTCACTGTACCGGCATCTTCTTTGTCTTCGCCGGTGGCACTTTCAAAACCGAAACTTGATAAAGAATCATCATCGGTAATGGTATAAGTATAGACAGTATTTGTTCCAAGCGTTGCGCCGACAGCATTTGATAAAGTTAAAATAATTGTTTCATTATCTTCTTTAAGAGCATCGTTAATGATAGAAATAAAAATATCTGTTGTTGTTTGGCCTGCGGTAATCGTCGCTGTTCCAGCAACTAAAGTATAATCATCAACACCGGTAGCCGTGCCTGTAATGGTATAATCAACAGTTGCATTTGCTCCTGCAACTTCGGAAAGGCTTACAGAAATATCAACAGATGCAACACTTTCTAATCCGGATGATTCTGTGCCGACAAATTCTATCGCTGATAGAACATCGTCGTCAATAATAGTGTAAGTATAGACAGTATTAACGCCAAGAATTCCATTTACGGGATTTGAAAGCGTTACAATTATTGTTTCATCTAATTCTTTTAATGTATCGTTAATAATTGGAATAGAAATATCTGTTGTTGTTTGGCCTGCGGTAATCGTCGCTGTTCCATTCGCAAGAGTATAGTCTGTTCCTCCGCCAGTAGCCGTGCCGGAAAGAGCATAATCAACAGTTGTGTTAAATGGATAAGCTCGCGCAAGATTAAGTGTAAGAGTAATTGGAGTTGCATCTTCAGCCCCGCTGGAAGATGCTGTACTAAATGAAACACTTGGAGCTGTCAGGTCTAAACTATTTAAAATTCCATTTTCAGAATAATCATTCTGGCTTGAAAGCGGTCCGGAAAGAGCGTCTTGATTATCGTGAACCAGAACTCTAATGCCGACATTTGAAAAAGAATAGCCGGCTAAACCTGTTTCACTATAAGTATCCCAAGCAATAGAGCCATTTTGGCCGGTTAAAATAGTAGTATCAGTGATGCTAATGGGACTTGTGCCGGAAGCCAAAACCCAAACAGGAGTGCCGGCAAATGCCATAAAAACATCGCTATTGGTTCTAGTTGTACGGCCTGATGAAGCGTCAATTGGCCAAGTACCACGGACAATGCCAGTCAAAGTATTTCCTGTTTTTCCTGTGTATCTAATAACTTCATTATTAATTTGGATATATCCGGAAGATTTTAATTGGGAAGCATCGGATAGTGTAATTGTATCTCCAACCAGCGCGTTGCTAGGCAGTGCGATTCCGATATTATAGAAAAGATACGCTTCATAAGAAGGATTGACTTTCTTGCTCAAAGAAGCATCGGTAAGTTTGTAATCTACCGTTACTGTTTTATCAACATTTTGAGCGACAACGACATTTTCCACTTTAGATGCTGTCGCGACGCTTCCGCCTCCGCCTTCGCCGTAATTTTGGACTCCGTCCGGTTTAGTGGTAATATATGCATTTGATCTTACGGAAGTATTTCCATTAGTCCCGACCACTCCCAAACGAAATCTGTAAAATAAATCCGTATCCAAGCTTCTATCCATATAATAATTAGTGCTGACATCTTGAAAACTTGCACTGGAAAGTGTCGTATAACTGCTATAAGTTATATTGTCTGCCGATGTCGCATATTCTAATTTATATGAAGAGAATCCTTCGGCATTTGTCGCCTGCCAGCCGATATATATATCATAATATGGCGGACTGGCGGAAATATTCGACGTGTCTTGAACCATAAACGAACTGGTTGGAACCGGAGTTTGAGTGGAAATAGTTGTTTCTGTTGTGGTATTAAGAAAAGCATCTCTAAATTGATATTTCAAACTTTTAATTTCAATATCGGAATCAAAAGTCCAAGATATAGCTGTATCACCTGTTATAGCTGTCCACTCTCCGGTAATTGGATTTGTTTGAGTTATAGGATCATCGCTGATTTTACACTCAACAGCTGATATATCAGCCGGCATTGGTATAGTGATAGTCGCGCTATTTTCTACTCCCGCTATGCCCGCGTCAAAAGTGATCGGAGTGGTTACTGTCGGTTTTTGAGTATCTATTGCCAAATCGGAAATTGTTTTGGAAACCGTATTATTAATCGGCTCCAAGTCGTTGGTATCAACTTTAAACTGCACTGTTGCGGAAGAAATCTCTACGGATGAAGCCAAATATGCTGTATAGATGTAAAAATTAGTTGCTGATACTTTATTTTCCCGTATACCGTCGGAATTCTGATCTATCACTTGTCCGCCTTCGGGTATATCGCCATAAGTGATGCTTGCGTCATCTATTATATTCCAACCGCTCCCGGTATTATAACTGAAAATAGGCTGAATAAAATAGGGAACAGCGTCTCCCTCCGTATCAGCGTCGCGAATTGAATATTGTATTTTTACTTTGCCGAAATCCGGGTCATTGCCATCGGATATTTGAGATACGCTTAATCCTCCGGCCCCTGTCGTGGGATAGTCGGCATTGAATTCCGGCCCGGTATTATAGCCTGCTGTATTCGTGTCAGTCGCAAAATTCCCGTAATTATCCGTAATCTTTACGGTCAAAGTTTCTGATCTTGTCTGCATAGTCCAAGGCCAGGAAATAGCGCCGACAACTGCCGGATCGGATGAGAATCCTGTTCCCATGGTGCCGGCTCCCGATAAAGTGCCATCGGCATTTGCCCCAAAATATGTAGTCCCTCCATCTCTGGAAAATTGCGCGTAAATATTTTCATTAGCCGGATTCCCCGCCACATTTTGAAGTTTTAATATTATATCCGGAATCGTACTTTCTACGGTAGAGCTGGAATCATTTATCAATAAAGAAGTTTCGGCTGTAATCGGATTTTTTGTATCTAAAATAAATCCTGCGGATGAAAGAGAACCCACCATTGATGCGGAGGCTCCGTCATTTGCGACAATTTTTATAACTTCAGCCTCATTTTCATATTCATCAAGATCAGTTTCTGCTGCCCAAGCAATTATTTTCCCGGCGCCTATCGCCACATAACCTATGCCTGTGCCTGTTGCATTAGGAGAATAAATATATGCATCCGCGCCAGTTGAGTGCGCCGCCGCCGTTGTATTAGTGGATAATATCCCCGCTCCTCTTGTAACTCCTTCAAGCGTATTAACGGACTTACTCGTGTAAGAAATTATTTCATCATCAATTATAATTGATCCGGCATTCGGAAAATTAGCGGCATCCGACAAAGTGATAGATGAAGAACCGCTCGTAATATCGCCGTTTAGAGTTGCTCCAACTTTATAAAAAAGGGAATTTGTCGTGCTGGCAGATTCGACATCCGTGACATCGTATAAAATATCCACCACGCCGTCTGAACCTTGCGAAGCCGTTAAGTTGGAAATTGTCGGAGGAGAATTCACAAATATGAAATCAAGGGATTGAACGGGACTTTCAATATTTGTCGCATTATCTGCGGCTTTGCTGTGGATTTGATATTGATGGTTAATAGTAAGATTTACATTTGAAGAATCATAGCTCCAAGTTGTTGTTCCCGTCACGGCCAAATATGTTTCAGTATCATCAATAAAAGAAGCGCCATTATAATACTTATTCGTATTTGTGTCTTTTATGGAAATATTTACCGCATTGACTCCGCTTCCTCCCGTATCGGAAGCTGTCCCGGCTATGGATTTTACGCTATATGCCTCTTGAGGATTTGCATTTTCACCGGTAGTCGTGCATCCATTGCCTCCAATACTGCAAATTGCCGTAATAGTTGAAATAGGCAATGTCGTATCAAAAGTAAAATTCGTTCCCGCGGACGGCGTCTCTATATTATTGGCCAAGTCTGTCGCGCGGGATCTTATCAAATATTGAGTATTGGTTGTCCATTTGCTGTCCAAAATAGCGTATGACCAGGAAGTCGTGCCTTCGGCATTTAGAAAACTTTCAGTATCCGATAAAAAATCCGTGCCATTAAAATATTTATTATCTGAAAGTCTTTTAATTGAAACTCCTACGACAGATATTCCACCAGCATCTGTCGCTGTTCCATTTATTGAGGTTAGAGTATTCAATTTAGCATCTGCTGATGGAGAAACAATTACAGACGCCGGCGCGGCGGTATCAATTGTAAAACTAGTGTTCGTCGGCGCGCCTGCAGTATTGCCCGCCGGATCTGCAATGGCAGATAAACTGACTGTCGCTGTTCCGTCAATATATGTACCGCCGGTAGCTGTATGGACACTGTAAGCATAAGTCCGAGTTGTTCCACTTCCGCTCATTGCAGCATTAGATATATCGGCACTTCCTTGTTGATTTATACTAATGGT
>Ga0066636_10000984_pt1 | contig 17170 bp, 14 predicted proteins | sample CryGeyCG2014_080_2_FD_62736 | JGI IMG/M metagenome (GOLD analysis project Ga0066636, IMG submission 62736) | Groundwater microbial communities from aquifer - Crystal Geyser CG07_land_8/20/14_0.80 | ecosystem: Environmental > Aquatic > Deep subsurface > Groundwater | place: USA: Utah: Grand...
ACAGATGTTGCAACTGCTACTAATATAACTATAACACAGCCACCAACAGGCGCATGCACAGAAAATGATGTAAGATATTATTCATGCCCTGACGGAACTCAGGTTCAATGGTGCACATGCTTGAATGCGGCTTGGCAATGTATACTATCTCCTGAATCAGTATGTGCTGCGGCAGTACCAACATGCCAGGGATGTTATATTGATGAAACAACATGCAAACCAGTTGGTTCAAGATTCAAATATAATTTTGGCTCAGAAGAAGCTCCAAATATGATAGATTCTTATTGTGAAGGGATGAGCGCAATTCGCATTCAAGGAACTAGTGGTTCTTCTTGCGATGATAATTATAAATGTTTGAGTAATTATTGTGGTAATGGCATATGCGTGAACATTGAAGCAAAAGTCAACCTTTTAATAAAAATTGTCTGTACAATTTTACATCCAATCAACGACGAGAATTACAAGCAGTGTTTAGCAGGTTTTGCTTAGTCGACTTATTAGCAATCTTTTTATATTCTTCTTTATATTATTTATCCAGTTTTAAAATGACAAAAATTGATGATATCATTAAATGCAGGCAGTGCATAAGGCAATATTCAAACAAGCCTGTTAATTGGGGCAAGCTTTCCTTGGTTCTTGAAGCAGCGACTCATGCTCCTTGTGCAGGCGGAATTTCTACTGTAAAATTAATTGTTGTTTCTGATCATGAAAAGAAAAAATCAATTTGTGATGCCTGCCAACAGGATTTTGTTGGAAAAGCTTCTTTTTTGATTATTGTATGCTCTGAAACTTCTCAGACGGGCAGATTTTATGGAGAAAGAGCAAAAATTTATCTTAGGCAGCAGGCAGGTGCTGCAATTCAGAATATGCTTTTGAAAGCGACTGATTTAGACCTTGCATGCTGCTGGGTTGGAGCTTTTAATGAAGAGTTTGTGAAAAAAGAATTGAAAATCCCGATTGATGTTCAAGTCGAAGCCATAATTCCAATTGCAAATGCGTTAAAACAGCCGACAACAAAATTGAGAAAAGCTCATATTGATTTGAAAAAGATTGTTTTTTTTGGCAGTTGGAGACAAACAAGAGAGAAAATGCCAAAGACAATTGAAGCGCTTTAATTTCTTCTCATTCTTTTAATTACAACAATTGTTCCAAGGCTTATGAACAACAACAGAAGATTTATGAAAATTAGGAATTGTTTTATTTCTTGTCTATTATCAGGATTATTATTTATTGTGCTGCTGGTTATAATTTGAGAGTTGTCAATGTTTCTGTTTTCCTGTATTTCTATCTGTTCAATAAGCTCATTCATCTCAAAATCTGCTGCTTGGTTATTTTTATCCTCTCTTTCTTGGTTTATATTATCAGGATTTGAATATTGAATTATTGGCGCATTTGGGGTGGTTGTTTCTTGCTCTGGCAGAGGCGCGCCAGGATTTGCGCTGCCTGAATCATTTCCTGTTGATGTCAGAACTTTTTCTGTTGCATTTAACTTTCCATAAACACTCGCATTTATCTGCTTGAACTCCCCATCGCTGTAATTTGTTTCATTTGTTGTGATATTTATTCTTTGGATTTTGTTTCCGTTTGCAGAAATATTTATTGAAATTGATGATGGGCATGAAAGCCACGCATCACAGCTGATGTTTGCAACAACATTTTCAAGAGAAATGTTTGCATTGCTTGTTATATTTAATGCTGCCTTGAAAGTTGCATTTGGCAGAAGAGAATTTTTAATTGTTGCATTATAAGAATTTCCATCTCTGACAATATTGTAAACATTAACTCCACTTACAGGCCCTCCGCCATTTGCACTTTTATTTGCAGGATCTCTCATGCTTGAATTAGTGCTGTCATTTATAACTCCTGCAATATGGCCTGAATTATTCCATACAAATTTGAAGCCCTCTATAAATGCCGCATTTCTTAATTCATAAAGCAGATTATTTACATATCCTGTATCATTTTTATCTTCAATAAGAACGCGCTTGTAGTTTACAAATCCGTTATTTGTATTAATGTTATTTATGCCGATGCTTCCTTGGCTATCATCAATATGCCATATTATAATTCCATCCTGCAAGATAGCCTTGTCATACTTGTAATCAAAAATCCCTGAGCTGTTTACTCTTGTTTCAAGCAAGAAATATTCTGTTGAATTTTCATTTTTTATTGGAACTTTTATGATTCTTGTTCCATTTGTTGCAGAATGATCGACAAGAGTGACATTTGCAATAGAACCAGGCAGAATTATTTGTGGGTTTGTCCAGCCTTTAAGCAAAACATTCCACGCTCCAAAATAATTTGGAACGCTCCCGTATCCTTCTGTCGAATTCCCTGAATAATCATCCGCCATTGAATCCCATGCAGAAACTACAGAGCCTCCGCCTCCAGTATCATATAAATCGGGCATTCCAAGCTGATGCCCAAGCTCATGGCAGCAGGTTCCAAAAGATTTGTAATTTCCTGCTTCTGATTCAGGAGTTATTGTTCCTCTTTGGATTATTTTGCCATCTGCAGTTGCATATGGGCTGCAGGATGAAAGCGAGAGAGACCATATTAAATTAGGATCACTTGTGTTTGTTTCCCATCCATCTCCTGCATGAGTTATTTGAATTGTAATATTCGTTGAACTGTCATTGTACGCAGAAAAATCAAACCAAGGGTCCATTGCAACAACCGCATCGCGAAGAAGCTCGCATTGTCTGCCTGCATAATAACCCATTGTGTTATTTAATTTTGCCCAGGACATATTCACGATTGTTCCATTGATGAAAAGTTGATTGTATGATGCTTCTTTGTAGAAATTTCTCATTGTCCTATTTGTTTGAGCCCAAGGCAGGCCAATTCTTTCTGTCAGAGTTTCATTGAAAAGTTTGTCTTGCCAATATTGTGGAGTGCATTCGCCGCCATCACAGTCAGTCATACTATGATTTGTATCATTAAATTCAGCGAGAATAACCCAAACTGTTTTATTTCCTGTCATAGGTGGGGAGCATTGCTGCTGTTCAGGCTGGCTTGCTGACATTGTTCCAATGCCTGATTTTTTCTTGATTTCTGCAGCATAATCAAAAACTTTATCTTGATCTTGAACACTCAAATTTTGCCAAAGTTCTTGAGGAATTGGGGCAAAATCAGAATATGCTCCTGTCGCAATGCAGTAAGAAGAGCCATTGCTGTATGGCGCAATTAACTCGATGCTCAGGACTTCATCTATTCCTTTTACAGAAATTGTATTGTTTTTCCAGTTGTTTGTTAAATTTATTTCATTTGCAACAGCATCAATAGAGATGTTTATATTTTTTGAACCTGCCTCTGTTATCCACGAAAAATTTACAATTTTTGTTTCATTTGAGAAAGAAACAGTTTTATTTTCTTTTTCTGTTCCATTAACAAGAAATCTTATTGTTAAATTTCCAGCAAGATTGTAAGTTATGTTTGTGCTTATGGTTGAATTTTGTTGCTCAACATATTCAGATTCTTGAGATGCCTCATAAATATTTATTGAATTTACTTTTACTTCTGGGATTATTATTGTAAAAGACACTGTTGTTGAATTCAAATTTCCTAAAGAATCATTAGCCCAAGCTGTTAATATGTTGCTTCCTTCATTGAAAGTTATATTCAATGGAATAGTGTAAGTATAATTTGTTCCATTCCAATTATACCAAATTTTATCTAATGTTGAATCATTTGCAGAGATATTCAAAAGAATTGTTGCATTCATGTAGTTTATGTTCGCAGGAGAAATTATCTGCAGGTCAGGAGCACCATCATAATCACATCCAATTTCTTGAAATTCCCAATATGTATTATTATTTCCCGAGTTCCATAAGTCTGATGGAAGCAGAGTTACTTGATAACAAGTTGAATAATTTGAATCATATTCTGTTTTGCTTCTGTTCTGCAAAATTGTATTGTTTGCTTGGCAGGAGGTTTGATTCTGCCAGCTATTCCATGTTGTATTTGTAAAATTATAGCTGCAATAATTGCACCCAGATTCCCGATAATCATAGAATGTACTGTTTGCAGCCCCGCAACCGCTATCATCATATTGAGTTAAATTTCTAACTTCTAAATAAGTATCATTAATTCTACATTCAGAAAAATTGCTCCAATCACCCCATGAAGTATTTTGCAAATTTGGAATGCATGCATTTACAGTAAACCAGATTGAATTATTTGATCCCCAATTGTTCGAGGTGTCATTTGCATACAGAAGCAATTGCCATAGCCCATTATTTACTGCAAGAAGTGAGTTGATTGGAATTGTCAGATTTGTTCCATTGTAATTTACAATCCAAGAGTTTACTTGTTCATTTGCAGTTGCATTGAACCATATGTTGCTTTTAGTGTATGTTGTGTTTTCAGGAGAAAGGACTGAAATTATTGGCGGTGTTATGTCATAAACACTAAAATTTCTTGTTTCAGAATAAGGCCCCCAATTTCCTTCGTTGTCTTTTGCCTTTACGTGCCAGTAAAAAGCTCCGTACTGGGAAAAATTAAAATTATTTCCCTGAACATTTTGGTCAAAAATCAAAACACTGAAATCTGAGGCATTTGAAATTTGCAGATGATAAGTTGAGCTTGTCCCTGAATTTCCATTGTCTGCAGGAACGCCCCACTGCAAAGAGATTGTTTCATTGCTTTCTGCATTGTTTGCAACAAGCAAGCTTGGGGAATCTGGGCCTTGAGTGTCTGGTATTGTAGAACATGCATGCGAGACTAAATTGCAAAAATATCCGTTTGGGCAGTCAGAATCAAAAATACAGGCAGATGCAATGCCTGAGAAAAGTGTTCCAAATAAAATAAATGCTAAAGCAAATAAAAGTTTCTTGCTCATTTTATTCTAATGCCTCCACCCCCGCTAATTTTAACTCCCGAAGCTGATGTTGAATAGCTAAAATTTCCAATTAAATTATTCCATACAGCTTTTACATCAATGCTGTTTTCATTTGCAGAGGTATATGTTAAATTTGTCACATTTTCATATTTTATGCGAATTTCATCTAGAATTTGTTGATTAAAAATTTTTAAATGGGTTATTCTCGTTTCGATATTTGTTTTAATTATGCTTTCATTATTCTGATTAGTCTGATTCTCAATTTTTAATTCAATCTTATTATTGGGATTATACTGAATTTTTTCATCGCCACAGCTAAAAAGAGCATCAAAAATCCATGAATTTGACAAAACTTCCAGGTTATCAAATTTTTCAGAGCCTGCTTTGTATCCCCAACTAATTTCAACATAGGAATTATCCCATTGTTTTCCTCCCCCAACATAATATGCTTTTCCAGAAGAGCTATAATTCATTCCCGCAATTTTACCAGACCCCCCTTCTATATCCATCTTAAAGAAGGATTCACTTAAAGGAAATATAAAAGAAAAGCAATTATTGTTTCTGTCTCCATAAATCCCTTTAAGATAATTAAACTTGTCAGATATGAGAATATCTTTGTTTAAACTTAAACCCACGTTTATGATATTCAAATCAGCATCAAAACTTGATTCCTGCTTATTATTCCATTTGTAATTTGTAGAAAAAAAACCCCTCTTCCACATCTCTTCTTTTCCTTTATCATCTATTTTTTGGTAAAGCTCATTTTCAAGGGAAATTTTTCCTGAATTGACATCATTTGAAAGACTTTGCTCATAGCTGCCAAAAATATCAGTATGTCCAAAATATCCCTCTAGAAATTTTGAATATGCTTTTTGGGGAATTAATACTAAAATTGAAGAAATCAATCCTATGGTTGCTGCTTTTTTCATACTTCCTAATAATCCCCTGCCATTTCCTGCCATTTTAAGCTTAGCCTACTTTACAATAATAACCCCTTTCAGTAATTTATAAATATTCACTTTCACTGAGTTTTTTATGAAATTTTCAAGGTTTGCAGACTATTTAGAGAGGCTGGAAAAAACATCCAAGCGCCTGGAAATGTTTGAAATATTGTCTGATTTATTCAAGAATTCCTCAAAAGAAGAGATTGATAAAATGATTTATTTCTGTCAGGAGCAATTACTTCCTCCATTTAGTGGGCTTGAGTTGGGTATGGCTGAAAAATTGATTGTAAAAGCCATTGCTAAGGTTTGTGGAACAGCTGAAAAAAATGTTCATGCACTTTATAAGAAACTTGGCGATTTAGGGTTAGTTATAGAGCAACTTTATAAGAAAAAGCCTGTAACACTGATAAAACCAAAATCTCTTTCTGTTGAGGAAGTTTATGAGGAACTTGTAAAAATTGCGAAAATAGGCGGAGAGGGAAGCGTTGACAAAAAAATAAATCTGCTTGCCGGCCTGTTTTCAAATTGTTCCGCGAAAGAGGCTCTTTACATTGCAAGATTTGTCTTGGGAAGATTAAGATTAGGCATCGGCGACCCAACAATCATGGATTCTTTAAGCAAGGCATTTACAGGAGCCAGGGAATTTAGAGTGGAGATAGAAAGGGCCTATAATCTATGTTCTGACTTGGGGCTTGTTGCAAAAACACTTGCAGAAAAAGGTGAAAGAGGAATAAAAAAATTCGAGATTAAAGTTGGAAGCCCTGTAAGAATGGCTCTTGCAGAGAGACTGCCTTCTGCTGAAGACATCCTGAAAAAAATAGGAAAATGCGCTGTGGAAACAAAATATGACGGCCTAAGATGCATTTCAGGTTTTACTTCTATTTATGTTAAAGAAAGAGGGCTGTTACCTGTAAGCAATGTTAAGGTGGGAGATTTTATTTTGACACATAATGGAAAATTCAAGAAAGTTATAGCGAAAAATAAAAGAGTAATAGGCAAAAAGGAAAGAATTTTTAAATTTCAGACCTATTTAGGCAATGAATTTAAAATTACAGAAGGACATCGCATTTTATGTAATATAAATAATAAAATAAAATGGCTTTCTGTAGAAAAGATTCCTGAAAAATCAGAGGTTATTTTTCCTTTACCAAAATTACAAAAACAAATAACACCTAAAAAAGTTACCTTAAGAACTATTTCTAATTATCAGAAAACTTTTCAGCTCAATACAGCTTTTTTCAGATTTTTAGGCTATTGGATTGGAGACGGTTATTCAAATGAATATAACGCAACAAATAGGATAGGTTTATTATTTAATGCTAAAACAGAAGAAAAACTTTGTGAGGAATATAAAAAACTAATTGGAAAAGAGTTTGCTATTTCTAATTTTGGTCAAAGTACCCACAATGGGGCGATACAGCTTTATTGGGAAGACAAGCCATTTTTGCACTGGCTTTCTCATAATTTTAGGCAAAAATGGAAAAAAGGATGGAAAGGCAAAACATTGCCAGAATGGTTTTTTAGCATATCAAAAGAACAATTCTTAGCCTTTTTAAACGGCTGGATAGAAGCAGATGGGCATACAGATAAACTAAACAGAACAGCCATTACAACTAAAGAAGCAAGCTTAGCTGTTTACAGCCAGTTAACAGGCTTGAATTTTGGAGTTATCATTGGAATTAAAAAAATCATAATTAATGATACAACTTACTATAAATTAATAATAACAAAAAATGAACGGAAAGCAAGAATAAAAGAAAGCAAAGTTTTTGTTAAAATTCTTAGAAAAAAAGAATTATCCAGAATTGGAAAAAACAGAGAAGTTGATCCAAGACAAGTAGTTTATAATTTACAAGTTGAAGATGATGAAAGTTATTGCACGACTATGTGTGCATTGCATAATTGTCAGATTCATAAACAAGGGAATGAAATAGAGATTTTTTCAAGAAATCAGGAGAGAATGACTCATATGTTTCCTGACATTGTTGCTGGAATTAGAAAGCAGGTTTCAGCAAAAACAGCAATTCTTGAAGGAGAAGCAGTTGCATTCAATGAAGAAACAGAAGAGCTTTTTCCCTTCCAAGTCACAATAACAAGAAAAAGAAAATATGATATCACAGAGAGAGTAAAAGAATTTCCTCTTATTCTTTTTTCCTTTGATTTGCTTTATGCTGACGGCAGGGATTTGACGCAGGAGCCTTATGAAAAAAGAATCGAGAAACTTCATAAAATCATCAGGAAAGGGCAGACAATAAGATTTGCAGAAAGAATAATCACTGATAATTCAAAGAAAATCGAGGAATTTTTTGAGGAGAATGTCGAGAAAGGCGCAGAAGGAATTATCGCGAAAAGGCTTGATGCTGTTTATCAGGCAGGAGCCAGAAATTTTAACTGGATAAAATTAAAGAGAAGCTACAGGGGCGAGTTGCAGGACACAATCGATGTTGTGATTGTTGGCTATATAAGGGGCAGAGGGGCTCGCGCAAAATTTGGAATTGGTGCTTTGCTTGGAGCTGTTTATGATGAAAAAGCAGATGAATTTAAGAGCATTGCAAAAATTGGAAGCGGCTTGACTGAAGAAAAATGGGTCGAGATAAGAAAAATTCTTGATAAAAATAAATTGGATAAAAAAGCTGGTAGAGTTGACTCTGTCTTAGAGGCAGATGTATGGGTTCAGCCAAAAATTGTTTTTACAGTAATGGCTGATGAAATTACTAAAAGTCCTATCCATACAGCAGGCAAGCAGGGAGATGAGCCAGGCTTTGCATTAAGATTTCCAAGAATTCAGGGCTGGATAAGGCCTGATAAAAAGCCAGAGGACGCGACTTCTGTAAAAGAAATTTCTGAAATGTTCAAGATGCAAAAGAAAGTCAAAACAATAAGTTTTGGAGCCTGAAAACCTTTAAAAAGGGGGCTTATTTAAAAAGGGTATAAAAGGCGAGGGAAAAGGGTATAGAATGACAAAGTCAAATTTGAAAGTTCAGAACATTGTTGCAACAGCTTCTTTTGGAAAACCTATTCCTCTTGTCAAGTTAGCGCGTTCACAGCCGAATACAGAATATAATCCTGAACAATTTCCAGGATTGGTTCTGCGTGTGAAAAAACCAAAATCAGCAGTTCTTGTATTCTCTTCTGGAAACTTGGTTTGTACTGGAACAAAAAGCACAGGACAGGTAAGAGAAGTTATCTCAAGCGTTATAAGACAATTGAGAAAAATAGGAATACACATAACAACAAAACCTAAAATAGAAGTTCAGAACATTGTTGCGAGCGGCAAAATAAACATGAAATTGAATTTGAACGAGCTTTCTTTAGACCTTGAGAATACAGAATATGAACCAGAGCAGTTTCCAGGCCTTGTCTATAAATTGACAAAGCCAAATGCAACATTTTTGCTTTTTAGCAATGGAAAACTTGTTTGTACAGGGACAAAGAATAAGCAGCAGCTTGAGGAATCAATGAAGCAGCTTTTGAAAAATACAAGAAATATAAAGAGAAGATAATTTTCTGTTTTCAGAGTATATTTTTGAAATTTATATTTTTCATAACTTTAGTTTGAAAAATCATATTTTTCATAACTTTAGTTTGAAAAACAATATTTTTCATAACAATAAAGAATTTAAATAGAATTAAAATAAAAAAAGGTACGGGGGTGAATGGGGTTAGATATTTTCTTAAAAAGGAAGGTATCGGGGACCTTGGTTCCTAATTATGCAACAAGAGGATTTGCTGACTGAAGCAAAAGAATTTTTTGAAACTTATAAGAAAGAGATAGGCAAGTATGCCAAACATGGAAAAAAATCAGTGATTGTTTCTTTTTCAGATATTGCCTCTTTCTCACACGAACTTGCTGAGAATATTTTCAAAAGTCCAGAAGATATGCTCCGCTTGCTTGAATTGGCATTAGACGAACTTGGATTTCTTTCAAATGCACGCGTTAGACTAATTGATTTGCCAGAATCCCAAAGCATGAAAATCAGGGATATAAGAGCTAAACATCTTGGACAGATGATTTGCATTGATGGAATTATCAGGCAGGCATCTGATGTAAGACCCCAGGTTGTGAATGCAAGATTTGAATGCCCGAGCTGCGGAACAATAATTTCTGTTTTGCAGATAGACTCGCGGTTCGTAGAACCAAGCAGATGCAGCTGCGGAAGAAAAGGCGGTTTCAGACTTGTTGGAAAAGATATGATTGATGCTCAAAGAATAATTATTGAAGAATCCCCAGAATCTTTATCAGGAGGAGAGCAGCCAAGAAGACTTCCTATTTTTTTAAAAGAAGATTTAGTTGAGCCAAAAATGGAGGAAAGAACAACTCCTGGGGCAAGAATAAGAATAGTTGGAATTTTAAAAGAAGTAACTCAATTTACTCCTTCAGGAAGCCAAAAAACAACTTATAATTTATCAGTTGATGCAAATAATTTAATCCCTCTTGAAGAAACTTATGAAGATTTAGATATAAGCGAAGAAGATGAAAAGCAGATAAAAGAACTTGCCACAGATCCTGAATTATATAAGAAACTCAGGGAAAGCATTGCCCCAAGTGTTTATGGTTATGAAGAAATAAAAGAAGCTATTGCATTGCAGCTTTTTGGAGGAATTAGAAAATGTCGAAGTGACAAAACTTTTTCCAGAGGAGACATGCATATTTTGCTTGTTGGAGATCCAGGAGTCGCAAAATCTGTAATGCTAAAATTTGTTTCAATGGTCGCTCCTAAAGGAAGATATATCTCGGGAAAAGCAGCTACTGGTGCTGGAATGACTGCAACAGTTGTTAGAGATGAATATATGCGAGGTTGGGCGCTTGAAGCAGGAACAATGGTTCTTGCAAATAAGGGAATTGCCTGCCTTGATGAACTTGAAAAAATGGCGCCTGAAGACAGAAGCGCGATGCATGAAGCAATGGAACAGCAGACAGTTACAATTTCAAAAGCAAATGTTCAGGCAACCTTAAGAGCAGAGACTTCTGTTCTTGGAGCAGCTAATCCCAAATTCGGAAGATTTGATCCATATCAGCCTGTTGCACAACAAATTAATCTTGAGCCTACATTAATCAATAGATTTGATTTAATTTTTACACTTAGAGACTTGCCAGAAAGGGCAAAAGATGAAGCAATTGCAACACATGTTTTGCTTGAACATAGAAAACTTGCAGCAAAACAGCCAATAGACCCACTTCTTTTCAGAAAATATGTAGCTTATGCAAAACAAAAAATAGTTCCAGAATTAACAGACAAGGCTGTAGAGGAAATCAAGAATTTTTATGTTGAACTAAGAAATGCGCCTGTTTTTTCTGACGAGCTTGTTAAGCCAATTCCAATAAGTGCGAGACAGCTTGAAGCAATAATCAGACTGGCAGAAGGAAGCGCTCGCGCGAGATTAAGCAAAAAAATAACAAAAGAGGATACAAAACGAGCGATTGACTTGATGAAATTTTCATTGACTCAGGTTGGATTTGATTATGAAACAAAAACAATTGACATAGACAGAATTTCAACAGGTGTGCCTGCATCAGAACGTTCGAGAATTATTTTAGTCAGAGAGGCTGTTGCAAGGCTTGAATCAAGAATGGGAAAGTTGATTCCTTTTGAAGAATTGTTGGGCGACCTTGAAGGAAAAATAACTGAGAATGAACTTGAGGAAATCATAGATAAATTAAAAAGGACAGGTGACGTTTATGAACCAAGGAAGGGTTATCTTTCAAAAGTATAGATAAAATGGCAGAACAAAGAAAAAGACAAACAGCATACAGGCTTTGCATATCTCAGATATTGAATAATGAGCAAAGCCAGGATAATGCATCTGTGTTTGTATCATTGAAAAACAAAAACAATGAAGAGATTAATGCATCAAAAATAAATTTAATTGCAAATGTAATAGATAAATATTCAAGCAGCGGAGAAAGAAAATATGCCACAGTAACTTTGGACGATGCAACAGGGCAAATCCGCATTAAATCTTTTGGGGAAGATGTTTCAAAATTAGAGAGAGTTGAAATTGGAGATATTATTGTTGTTATAGGCTTTCTTAGAATTTATAATGATGAGCTTTATATTTTTCCAGACATTGTAAGGATTGCAGACCCTAAATGGCTTTTTGTCAGAAAACTTGAATTAACAAAACAATTCGGGGAAATTGAAGAAAGTAACGAAGTGTATTCATCAGAAGATTCTGCAGTTAAAATGCAGGAATCTCGCAATGCCGAAAACCAAAGCCATCTTGAAGTCACTGAGGAAAAATTAGCTGTTGATCCTGCTTCCAAAGAAGAACTTAAAGAAATCTCTGCTCTTGAAAACCTGAAAAAAAAGATTGTCGAGAAAATAAAGATGAAAGGAGATGAAATTGACATTGAAGAGCTGATTATTGATTTGGCCGAGCCAATAGAACAGATCAATTCTTCAATAAATGAGCTTCTTGAATCAAATACTTTGTATGAGCCAAAACCAGGAACGTTAAAACTGCTTTAAGCTTTTTTATTCTAAGATTAAATTTAAAAGCCATTAAAATACTTAATTTAAAATGGAATATGAAGAACTCTTGAAAAAAGCGTATAATGAAATAAAGCCGATAGAAGCTGCAGAAAGATTTGAAATCCCAAAAGTAAAAGGGCATATTGAAGGAAGCAAGACAATAATTACTAACTTTCAGCAAATCTGCGCTACTTTGCGAAGGCCTCCAGAGCATGTTGCGAAGTTCCTGCTTCGTGAGCTTGCAACGCCAGGATTGATAGAAGGAGAGAGATTAATACTTAATAGAAAACTTAGCTCAGCAATGATAAATGAGAAAATTGAGGCATATGCGACTGAATTCGTTATATGTCCTGAATGCAAAAAGCCAGATACAGAACTTTTGAAACAGGATCAATTTTTATTTTTAAAATGTCTTGCATGCGGTGCAAAGCATTCTGTAAGGGCAAAAATCCAGTAAAAACATCAGTCATTCAATATTGTTATTAAAAAATTGGCATTGACATGCCAACTAATGTCATCTCTGTCAGCGGAGGTGAAATAAAATCCATTTAACAAATAACAAACAATAAAAAATGTTCGTAAAAATTCACGAGGCTTATAGAAAAACTGTCGCTGTCTGCGATGCAGAGCTTCTTGGAAAAAGATTTGAAGAGGGCAAGAAACAGCTTGATGTAAGCAAAGAATTCTATGGTAGCGAGAAGAAAAATGAAAAAGAAGTTCTTGAAATTCTAAAAGATGCAGCTCTTGATGATTCTACTTTTAATTTAGTTGGAAAGAAAGCAGTTGCTGCAGGAATAAAGTCAGGACTAATTTCTGAAGATGGAGTCATGGAAATTAAAGGCATTCCATATGCTTTGTCTTTGCTTTAAGAAAGTTTTTTTCTGAGAAGGTTTATAAACAAATTTTTTCTTTTATTTCTATGCCTACTGACGAAGAAGAATTTGGAGCAGAAACAGAAGAACCTGTTTCTAACGAGGAAATTTCTCCAACAGGAGAAATCATCAGAGTCAGAACTCCAAGAGGAAGAGAGGTTCTTGGAATTCTTGATCAAAGACTTGGAGCATCAAGAATGAAAGTTAGATGCATGGATGGAAAGACAAGAGTCTGCCGAGTTCCTGGAAGATTAAAAAGAAGGCTGTGGCTCCGTGAAGGAGACATAGTTTTAGTTGAACCATGGGAATTTCAATGTGATGAAAAAGGAGATGTTTTATATAAATACAGCAAGGCAGCTGTTCAATGGCTGCAAAGACGCGGATTCCTGAAAACAGCCCAGACAGAATTTTAATATTCTTCAAAAATGAAAAAGATTTTTTTAAGACGTTCTGGAAAAATTTTGGCTTCTAAAGATAAAATTGAAAAAGCATTGAATGTCAAGCTTGAAATAAATCCCGATGAAATTCTTATTGAAGGCTCTGCGATAGATGAACATACTGCCTCAAAAATTTTAGAAGCGCTTGAACTTGGTTTTGATATTAAAACAGCTCTTTTGCTTATAGATGAAGAGGTTATGCTTGAAAAAATCTATATTAAAGATTATGTTCGAGCGTCCAGGGTAAATACTGCAAAAGCTCGAGTTATTGGAAAGGAGGGCAAAGTAAAAAGAGTTTTATCAGGATTGACCGAATGCGCTATTTCTGTTAAAGATCATACAATAGCATTAATTGGAAAAGACGAAGATGTTGAAAATGCATTATTGGCGATAACTTCTCTGATTCGCGGAAAACCCCATTCGAAGGTATATGCTTCACTTGAAAGATTCAGAAGTGAGCAGAAATTTGAGGATAAAGAAGATTTGGGTTTAAAGATGAGGTTCATAAAGAAAAAGCTTTCAAAAGGAAAAAAATGATTTTTGATTGAGAAGCTTTATAAATTAATTTTTATTGTGTTTTTCAAGCCTCGGTAGCTTTATAGGGTAGTTAAATTTATTAAGCTATTCACATTATAAAAAATATGTTTGTCAAATTAATCAGGGGAGAGCAGACTAAGCTAATTAAGGCGGCAATTGAAAAAGCGGGCTCAGAAAAAAATTTCTCAAAATTATTGGATATACCTGAAGGTTCTGTATATCATTATAAGCTTGAAAAGAGGCTTCTCCCACTCAAAAGATTCAAAAAAATAACAGCCTTCTTAAAAATCAATAAGGAGAGTATTGAAATCAAAGAACTTCCTTCAAACTGGGGGCAAAGGATTGGCGGAAAAAAATGTGTTATCAGTAAAAAGAAAAAAGGTACTTTTAATATTGATATGAAAAGATTACAACAAATTCAATCTGAAAAATTGAAGAAATGGCACAGACATATGCGACTCAATAATCCTGAAAAATATTATGAACTTCAGTATTCTCGATTTAAAAAAATAGGTGGCTATAAATACAGAACTAAAAGGGGGGGATTAGTAAGGAATAAATTTGAGAAAGATGTGGCAGATATATTAGAAAGAATGGGAGTTAAATATCAATACGAACCTCTTGTGAAAATTAATAAAAATTTTTATTTTCCAGATTTTTTGATCAATAACTCTATTATAATTGAATGCACCGCGTGGAAAGGTGTGCAAAAAGCCTATAAATTAAAAAATAAAATCGAGGATTTAAAGAAAGAGTATTGTGTGTTTGTAGTGATCCCCAAAAATTTATATAGCTATTATAAAGTTATTAATAACGATTGTTTGATCTTAGGATTAGACAATTTTGCCTCGGTAGCTCAGACTTTTCATAAAACAATTTGAGAAGGAGCAACAGGTAGAGCAACTGACTGTTAAGAATTGTGTCTATCTTGGTAGGCTTACTGAAATCAGTGGGTCGTTGGTTCGAGTCCAGCCCGAGGCGTTCAAACGTTCAAATGTGGCCTTTTCAATTTAAAAAGCAAGAGTTGAAAGAAATAGAAGTAGTCAAAGGTATTGGGCATTATCAGGAATTTGAGAACAAGTTGCTCAATAGAAGTTTAATAGCCCTTATAATTGGCAGAAGGGGCTCTGGAAAAACAGCGCTTGGAATGAAATTTTTAGAGATGGCCAAAAACAAGACCAAAAGAAAGATTTATGCAATTGGTTTTGTAAAATCAAAGCTTCCTCTTTTTATAAATAAAATTGAAAACATTGAAAAAATAAAACCTGATTCTGTTGTTCTTGTTGATGAAGCCGCCCTTCTTTTTTCTGCCAGAGAGCCGATGAAAAATACAAATAAGTTGCTGACTCAGATGATGGCAATTGCAAGACATAAAAATTTGTCTTTGATATTTGTCACGCAAAATTCAGCATTCATAGATATTAATGTTTTGAGGCTTGCAGACAGCCTTTTCTTGAAAGAGCCAAGCCTGCTACAATCAAATTTCGAGAGAAAATTTTTGAATAATTTTTATAAGAACATTAATTTTTCAAAATATGCTGAAAAAGAAAAATATTTTTATGTTTATTCTGATGACTTTCAAGGCATGGCAAAATTTGATTTGCCAACTTTCTGGAATGAATCGGTGAGCAAGGCATTTAGAAAATAGATTTTTTAACGCTCTTCTTTCAGGATCTCTCGGTTGACCTCATGCTTTTCAGCCTTTCCTTTTACAGCAACATTAAAAAGCTGTTTCATTCTAAACCAAATCCTTGGGTCTTTGAATTCCCTGCCGATTAATGCTGCAGCGAGTTTTTTGTATTCAATGCAGACTTCTTTGTCCGGTGCGTATAAAGTTGCAGGGGTTGTAATTGATAATGCTTCAAGAACAGAAATATCATCAGGCAGAATAGCAAGAACAGGAGTTTCTGCAATATCTTCAATGTCTTCTGTTGTAAGCTCAAATTTTTTTCCTCGAATTTTGTTTAAAATCAATCCTATGATTGGAGTTTTCTTTTTTTTGGCCATTTTTACAGCCTTCATTGTGCAGCTCAATGTCGGATAATCTGGAGTTGTGACAACAAGCAGTTCATCGCTTGCAACCATTGCAATAAGCATTTCATTGCTGCTTGTAGGAGAAGTGTCAATCAAAATTACATCATAATTTCTTTTTATCAAATCTATTTTTTTCCTAAGCTGAAAAATGTCAAAATCTGTCTTTTCGTTTATCAGCGAGCCTGCAATGTAATCAAATCCAGCGTCATGCTTTATAATCGCTCGGTTCATGCTGATTTTGTCAATTAAAACATCAAAAATTGTTGCTTCTGGCTTTACAACTCCGAAATGCAGGGCAAGATTTGGGGCTGAAAAGTTTGCGTCGATTAATAGAACTCTTTGATTAAAATCATTCGCAAGAACAGTCCCAAGATTTGCAACTGTCGTTGTTTTTCCAACACCTCCTTTTAGTGAGATGACTCCAATTGTCGTTGACATCCTCTTTTTTACCTCTTTTTATTCCTCTGAATATACGTCTTTTAATTTATTTAAAACTTGCTCTTTGATTGTTTTTTGCTTCTCTATTGTTTTTGGCGCTTCTTTTTTTGTTTCTGCAGCTGCCTGAACCGGTTTAACAGTCTCTTCAATTATTACTAGCTGGGGTGTTGGTTTTACTTCTTCAGGCTCGGTTTCTAGTATTATTTCTTCAGCAGCGCGCTGCTTTCTGAAAATTTCTTCTCTTCTTTGCTCTTCTTTTCTTCTCGCTTCCTCTTCTCTCAGTCTCATTAATTGTTTTTGCTGCTCTTCCTGCCTTTTCTTCTTCTCCTCTCTCTTGATTTCTTCTTTTCTCTTATTTTCTTCAATTCCTTCATTCTTTTCTTTTTCTCTCTTTTCAGCTTCTAATTCTGCTTGGATTTTTCCGACATCTATTTCTATGTCAACTTCTTGAGAAACGCGCGTTTTTTTTATTGCTTCCTCTGCTTTTCTTCTCGCTTCCTCTTCTCTCAGTCTCATTAATTGTTTTTGCTGCTCTTCCTGCCTTTTCTTCTTCTCCTCTCTCTTGATTTCTTCTTTTCTCTTATTTTCTTCAATT
>Ga0066636_10000987_pt1 | contig 17155 bp, 10 predicted proteins | sample CryGeyCG2014_080_2_FD_62736 | JGI IMG/M metagenome (GOLD analysis project Ga0066636, IMG submission 62736) | Groundwater microbial communities from aquifer - Crystal Geyser CG07_land_8/20/14_0.80 | ecosystem: Environmental > Aquatic > Deep subsurface > Groundwater | place: USA: Utah: Grand...
GGTTAAAGCTAGCCAGAATTGTTGCATCGAACATAAAAAAAGGCGAGTGGCCGTGCATAGTGTTCGTGCGCAAGGTGGATCACTCTACAAATCTTGCGTCGCTCATATCAGCTGAGCTTAACGGCTGTGCCGAGTCCGTGAACGAGGGGGTTAGCCTTAAGGTGCGGAGGGAATATGCTGAACGAATGAGAAACATGGACAGTGGATTGAAGGCTATCGTAGCAACCAAAGTGTGGGCTACAGGCTTAGACATCCCTACGCTAAAAGCTGTGTACAATTGTGGTGTCAAGCATTCAGTCATCGATATGCTACAGCAAGCAGGCCGCGGTGAAAGGCTGGACGATGACAAGAGTGAGTTTGTGCTATATGACGTAGTCTCAGCTAACGATGACGCTGCAGGCGAGCGGGCGATGGTGTACCAGAATGCTGGGTACGAGATTGGGGAGCCTGTTGACTGCGATAGTTCTAGGCTCATGGGAGAGCTGTTGGAGCAGTCCAAGTATCGAGATGCGAGTGAGCTGATGCCAGCACAGGCTATATCTGCGCAACTGGATGGGAAGAGTACACCGGAGCTGATAGCTATCGGCATCAAGGCCATGTTCCATTGGTGGGCGTGGTTGGTATTGGCGATCTTGCTCGCAGTGGGTCGGTGCTTGAGCTACCAATGGATGTGAATAGCACCTAGTAGTACAAGTAGTTAGCTCAAACAGGGTTGACAGCGCATCCGGTATCTGACACAGATATATCCTGTAAATTACACAGGAGGCAGGTGAATGAATAACCAGCAGAACGCGCCCCAAGGCGTAGAGCCCGAAGCAGTAATCACGTTCAGGGGCGGATGCGGAGTAGACTTTTCTCTAGGGCAACAGTGCCCAGCTGGCCATGTGGTGTCTGGTGTCAGGGGCATGCTACCGCTATGCAAGGCCTGCCCACAGGTCATACATAGACCCGTGTGCACAAGCCCAGAATCCATCCTTGTTGAGCCTCTCCCGTCTCCTGAGACTGTAATTGCTTCGGCTGAAATGCTAGTTGGGGCCTTGGACTCAGCAACCAAGGTCGAGTCACAGTCGGATGTACAATCTCAATTGCCAGAGAGGCAACCAGATCAGCCACAAGCGTTTCCTACCATGGTTCCCAATCAGGGACAGTTCCCAGTCCCAACCCAGACCAAGCCTGAGCAGCAGATCTCATCAAGTCCTCTCGAGAACCTGCAGCAGACACAGCCTCAAGTGACGGGTCCCGGGTTCGTGATCCCAGCCGAGACCCTGGCTCAGATGAGGGATGACAAGTCAGTCGACATCGACGCCGTTGGGGCAAAGCTTGGGATGATAGGTGGTTCATCAGACGGTGGGATCTCGTGGCATACGTTGGAGCCATTCCTCACCTGCGAGAGAAGGTTCTACTGGGACCGCATTATTGGCTTGTCCCAGCGGTACACTCCAGAGTACTTCGCGTTCGGAACGTTGTTCCATTGGACAATGGAGCTCCATCGCTCGAGTGGTGGAATGCGAACGTTCGAGGCCGTATTGGCTGCTGAGGAGCTTGGGGGCGCCACTGCAGAGATGGCAAAGCACGTAGCCGTGCTAGCTCGGACGGTCATCATGCACTATGGTCCATCGGAGGCTCAGCTGTGGGACGTCAGGGCCATCGAGCACAATATGGTGTTCTGGACCCGGCCGGTGAAGGTGAGTGGGAAGTTGGTGCGCATCCCGATTTCCTGCCGAAGTGACCTCATCACTCGCATCAAGCCTGGGTACAACATGCCCAACCTCCCACTGGATCACCCGTCGCCAGAAGGCGTGTACATCCTCGACGAGAAGACCGCGTCCCGGATGAGTCACAGGACCATCCGGGGCTATAACCTCGATGGGCAATTCTTGACCAACAGCGTGGTGTTCATCAATTCCTACGCCAATGCGGCGTTCGGTGACCTGAAGGGCGTCATCGTCTCCATCGCCGTGAAGCACAAGGAGCCAGAGCCAAGCAAGTCCTTGGCGCGGGAGACGATGCCTCTGGCGTGGGAAGCGACGCAGGAATTCTATGCTCAGCAGATGCTACCTGGTGTCACTCGTCTCTACGAAAAGCTGGTAAGCCCCAATCGTGAAGACTCCAAGCTGTGGCCCAAGTGCATCGCCACACATCACTGTCAGGGACCGTATGGCCTGTGTCCCTATTTCGATGTGTGCTCCTACGGTGAGTCGATGGCGAGCAACAGGGAATTGTACAAGATTGATCAAAGTCGCGTCTTGAAGCTGGATGCACTATGGGCCCCACCTCGAGGCTCTGACCAGGACAGTCCTTTGCCCCTCGATACCCAGGAGATGATGGCCAAGTCCATCGAGGCCCAGGCCAAAAAGGCAGCTAAGGCCACAACGAGGAAGAGGGTCAGCTCGGAGGAGAAGGCTGATGTTATCAAGGTCTTGGTTGCAGGATATATGGGCTTGCAGTACCCGGTGCAAGATGCAGCTGGAAACACCGTCATGCGACTAACCTTGGACCCGAGGGACTTCAACGCCCCCGGTGTGACAGAAACCAAGGTGCTAGCCGCAGTGGCGGCTAAGCTTCCAGAGATTTTGGTGGATGGCACGTCATGGGTCTTGAGCGTGGAGGTGCAAGGCGTGGCCCATGAGATGAAATTCACCGTGGACAAGAAGGGCGTCTCGTGGAACCTGCCGAGTGGAAAAGCGACGTCTACGTGGAAGCAGATCGCGACCATTATCTGCGGGAAGTGGTGGGACCCGGCCAGCATCGAGGCGAATAGAGGAGTGTGATTTCATACCGTATGAATGTTGCGATGTGCTTGCTAGTCAAAAGTGAGCGCATCGCAACATTAAAAGTTTTGTCATGCAAGCAAAATTATAACAACTACTTGTTATGTATAAGGATTTAGGCAGTGTCTTGCATGACGCAATGTTTGTCAAAAAATGTAACAAGGGTGCTGTATATAAAGGGTTTTTGCCCACGTTTGCCCTTACATTCTTACAGCTTTTCTGGGGGTATAGGGCGATATTGGCAGATCAGCATAAGACAATGCAGTAAAGAAAGCACGGAGCAATAATTCAAATGTACCCTGACTACTTGGTGCGGACCTTCAATGCCCTGAATGACTACCAGCGAAAGGCCGTTCTGGCAGGGCCTGGGCTCTACCTGCTATCTGGGACCCCAGGGAGCGGGAAGACGACTACGATCGTCACCAGGCTGGCCAGGCTGATATCTGACGGCGTCGCCCCTGCAAGCATCTTGGCCATGACGTTCACCAATGCTGGCGTGGCCAGCATGAAGTCAAAGGTGGGGGCGTTGGGCGTAGATGCCTCGGGCATTGAGATCTGCACCATTCACTCGCTATGCCACAAGATCATCGCGAAGGAGAGCTGCCTGCTCAGCGGGCTGTCCCTGGATGAGAACCGCGTCTCGTGGGAGCGAGAGAAGGCCCTCATCGCCGCCAGGCGCTCCAAGAGCTACTCGACCACCGGCAGTGGCGTTGACGATGTGAGCCGCTACATCGCCGACGTGAAGGCCAGGGGGCCTGTCTACGTGGAGGGGAACCCATTCAATATGAACAACTTCGCCAGCGATCACTTGCGGACCATGGCGGATAAATGGGCCCCGCGGTTGAAGGTGGGGGCCAAGCACGCCTACTCCGTCTACATGGCCATGGAGGAGCATCGGGCCATGAGCGGGCTCTACGACTTCGAGGACATGCTGTCATGGGCCTGGATGATTCTACTTGCTGACCCTGTAGTTCGCATGCGATGGCGCTACAAGTATTCCCTCGTCATCGTCGACGAGATGCAGGACAACTGCCCAACGCAGTGGGACTTCGCCTACTTGCTTAGCGGTCTCGGAACGTCGATGAAGACCGTAAAGGCCCTGGCCCCCGAGCCAGACGGCTTGGCCACCGGCTATAACCTGATGGCGGCAGGGGATGTATTGCAGTCCATCTATGGCTTCAGGTCTGCCGAGCCGAGCATGCTCCTCGAGTTCGCGAAGCGAGATGGCGTCACGCGTCTGGACTTGCCAGTGAACTATCGATCGGTGCCCAAGATCTGCGAAGCGGCCAACGCCATCGTGGCTGGCTACGACTGGAACATCAACGTTCCCATGACACCAGCTCGCCAGGCCATCCCAGACGACAAGGCCATCTACATCAACGAGTACCTCGACAAGGTGAGCGAGGCCTCTGGCATCCTGGACAACGTAGAGCTCCTCGGCCCAGGGAACTGCGCTGTCCTCTCCAGGATGAACGTGACCTTGGACATCATCGAGATGGAGTGTGTGCGTCGACGCGTGAAGTACATGAAGCGAGGTCGGGGCTCGTTCTTCACGTCGAAGATCGTGAAGGACCTGCTGAGCTATCTACGCGTTGCCTGTTGGTGCGACGAGACGGGAAGGTGGGCGAAGCATCTGATCAACAAGCCGTTCCGCTACTTCTCATCGCGGGACATCCGGGATGCAGAGATGGCCGGCGCGCAGCGTGGGGAGAGCACACTGTCCGGGCTGCAGTACATCATGGGTGACCTGAGTTTCCAGAAGCGTCAGACGGTGCGGTCGCTGTTGAGTCTGATGACGAGGCTCAACAGCATGGCGAACATGGCAGAGAAGACGGCAGGTACCGTCGACTACAACTCGAACACGGGCCCCTACGCCATGCTTCACATGGTGCTGGAGGAGACGGCCTACGTCGAGGAGGTGCGTCGACAAGAGGGGTTGATCGCGATGGACGAGTCGAAGGCGGCCTTGGTACAAGAGTTGTTGAGGATCGCCAGCACGTTCCAATCACCCGTGTCTCTGTTGAGCTACATCGATCAGATGGCCATCGCCATCAAGCAAGCGAAGACCATCGGCCTCAAGGTCGAAGATGGAGCTGTGGGTTCCGAGGGCGCTGTGGTGCTATCTACAGCGCACTCATGCGTACACCCAGAGACGTTGGTAGAAGATGAAGGCGGCCTCCGAGAGATAGAACGTATCCCCAAATTTGGAAGGATCGCTACGCCATTTGGCGTGCAAGAGTACGTGGACAAATTCAGCTATATTAATGTTCCCATGCTAGAAATACTAGCAGAGGGTGGCTACGAGCTGGATGTTACAGACTCGCATTACATGATGAGTTGGGATGGGAGAAGGTACAGACCAAAGCTGTCTAGTTTGTTAGCTGAAGGCGATTGGCTGCGTTTGCCTTTGGGTCTGGCTATAGACAGGAGTTGTTATATGGCATTGCCTGCGCTCCCGAGTGGAGACGTCAGAGCAAGATCGCACCGCACGCCGAAGTACTGTACGGAATCAATGGGGGAGTTCTTGGGGATGATGGTAGCAGATGGCACTGTCTTCCGAGGCGGATTCCGCCTAGGTAAGCACTATAAGTCTAGCGTATCTCGTTTCTGCGATTTGGTTTGTGAGAATTTTGGGATCAGGACTACGCCAAATAGGCCTACAGACAAGAAGCATCATGATAGCATGTGGACAGCCGAAGTGCGCTCCACCAGGCTATCAGCTTGGCTGTTGAGCCTTGGTGGGCTAGGTCCTAGTAGGAAAGATGTGCCTTCAATCATCTGCCAATCTCCGCTTAGCGTGCGTGCGGCGTTCATCAGGGGCATATTCGAGGATGGTACAGTCAATGATCAGAGAGGCGTGATTGACCATGTAGCAATATTCACTAAGTATGCACGCATAGCAAAAATGCTACAAGTAATGCTACTGCCTTTCGGAATCATAAGTAGACGCTTCGCTAGCCAGGGCGGATGGCGCATCGATATACCCGGAGTGCATGTTCATACATTTAGGGAGGAGATAGGTTTTTCGTGCAAGGAGAAGCAAGAACGCTTGCTTAGTGGATCTTACAGAAACGGCGATAGGATGTACAGTGCTCCGGTGAGCTACAGTGAAGCTGGGCAATTGCGGCATCAGTTCAGCAAAAACAATGGAAGGCTACAGGGTCATCTTAGTAGAGAGACTATAGAGAAACATGGGGGGGATTTGCTAAAGAAGCGTCTGGCATACCACCATGTTCGCATCAAATCTATAAGATCGCATATGGGCCCTGCGATGTGCGTGGAGGTACCGAATGGGGGGCGTTTCCTACAGAACGGATTTGACGGGTGTAACTCAAAGGGACTTCAGTGGCAGTACGTCTTCATTGCCAGCGTGGACCAAGGCGTGTTCCCCTGCGAGTGGGCCGAGTCCTACGACGAGGAAGTACGCCTGTTCTACGTAGCACTGACACGCGCTGCTGACAGATGCTACGTCACGATGTCTAAACCGCCTATGCATAGCACCACCAGCGATAATAACGATAATGATGAGGTGGATGGCGGGCCTGTATACTCTACGTTAGTGACTGCATTGCGGAAAGCAATTGGAGAGGAGCCATCCGGTGAAAGATGCGAAAGGGGAGAGAGAGAATGCACCAGCACTGCTAAGCCTGAACGACATGCTGAAGTCAAAGCCAGATCTCCCGGTCAGCATGGGAACGGGGATCCGAATGCAGGTACAAACAATGCCAGTGATGGAGCAGGCGATGCACCGCTGGCTTCAGATCTTGAAGGCGGTAGAAACCGTGACGGGCGTGTCCCCGTCAGTGTTCATGTCGAACGCACGTCTTAGGCGAGAGCACCAAACAGCAAGACGGCTGGTTCTACACCTACTAGGAGGCGAGCTGCCTGAAGACCTGGTAGTCACGTGGACAACGTGGGCGTCAAGGATCACACACAGAAGTTGGGCTTGCCTGCCCCCGCTTCAGCCCGAAGACAAGGAGACCATTGATGCTGCAGAGCGCGTGCTACGTGAGGTGAAATCTCAGTGGGATTACACGCCTGGCTTGTCACGTAGGTTGAAGGCCATGTACTGAAGTCGAAGCTAGCCATGTTTGCCAATCAGTACGAAGATGGAACGTATGGCTTATCTGGTTGCTGATAGAACCTGAGCAGCCACTGCGCCAGGTTCTCTTCATGAGCACCGCCCTTTACTATGGACCCCATCAACAGCCTCAGATGGGTCATACCCCCCAGAGTCACATGGCAGATGAACAGCTTGTTAACGTAGAGCAGTACATGTTCTACGTACTCGTGAAAATCGACATCACCCTCATAGAGGGACAGGGCTAGCTCAACAGCTTCATGCGGCAGTTGCACTCGATGGGTCCAAGAAGTAGTCACGGAGATCATCCTCGATCTCCTGCTGCTTGGCCCTCATCATAGCCAGGTACGCATCAACTTGCGAGATTCTATCCGTGTACTTCCATGCTGATACAGTCCTACGTCTGCTCCCATCGGGTGACGTATCACGCAAGACTGTGCCCAGTTTGTCCACCACGCCCTCAGTCTGTAACGAGGAGAGTGCATCCCGCATCCGCTGGTAGCTGATCCCAGATCGGGTTGCAGCGTCAGTTGTAGTAATCGGAGCAAATACCGAAATGACCCTGCATGCTAATAGCTTGTCTGTGATTTGATACAGCGAGTCCTGAAGCTTCGGGTCATGAGCTTTGAACCCGATGGTCTTGGCAGGCTCGTTGTAGATTGGGATCAAGGTTAAGAGCTTGTCCTCCACGCCGTCTCGCATCTTGGTAGCTGTCACCTCGACGAGGTTTAGCTTCCCGGTGCCTCCTGATGGCGTGATGCTGCTCTTAACGAATTGAAGCTCCGAGTCCAGCCAGCCATGCCATGCACTTGTACCACGAGGCCGGCCCTTCCCGCTGACTCCTTCGTGGTGCAGGATGATGAACGTCGTCCCCCTCGCCGTGATGATGGCATCGATGATCTTGCGGAACGGCTCTGTCTCCTTCGCCGAGTTTTCATCACCTCCCACGAAGTTGACCAGCGGATCTAGAATAACGGCCATTGGATCGATGGAGTCCATGTCCTCCAAGAATGAATCTATGTCCGCTCGATCATTGAATGTATAGCGATCTTGACAGTAATAAAGCTGCAGCTTCTGCGGCAGGACATCGCGTGCCCGAACGATGTACTCGAGGCGCTTGCGGTTTGCGTTCAGCGTGGCCTCGGTAGAGACCAGAAGGACGCGCCCTGCCTTCTTGACCTTCACGCCAGGCAAGATGTCCATGCCACAAGCTATGGACACTGCCAAGTCAAACACGAACATCGTCTTGTAGGACGAGCCTTGCCCGTAGAGCATGACGCGTCCTCCACAGGGGATCATGTTGTCGACGATCCACGGGGTTGCATTCGGCGGGAGAGCCAGCATTTCTGCCGCTGTGTAAATTCTACGCTTGCGCCCCTCCAAAACGACTGTTTCTCGCATAGTCGTCATGATAGAATAGATGCTCCCTGGTTTGATCGAAGGCCCCTTGTCCAAAAAGCCTTCATAGCAGTACACGATGGCCTCAAGCATTGTCAATGAAAAAACACTGGAAGAGTCTGGGCACTGACTTTGTTGTAAATGATATCAAATACTTGCTGATTACCTATTGACTAGAAAAGGACAGTGGACTAGAAACTTTAGCATGGAGACCTGCAGTACCCTGACGGGCTGCTTGCTACAGCACGTATCAGCAATCCCTGGGAACGCCAAGCTTGTGGCCGTACCCAGCATTGATACGCTGAGAGACTTGATTTGCATCCCTGGCGTTAGGTATGCTTCAAGCCGGAGCATTCAAGGGTGGTACATTCCGTACGGGATTGTACTTCAGGGCCACATGCCAGCAGAGCTTAGGGACTGGGTAGTACCAGAATGGATAGGGACTGCCACACCAGCTGGGCTCCAACTAGATGTGTATCAGATGCGTTCCTCGGCGTTCCTGGCACGAGGCGGGCCTGGTGGTGAGGGTGCCATCTTGGCTGCAGCGCCTGGTCTCGGAAAGACCATCTGTGCGCTGCAGGCACTTCGCTCCTTGAGCCTTCTAGATGAACCGGGCCTGGTCTGTGGACCAAAGAAGAGCATGGGAGCATGGATAGGGGAGGACAAGGACCCAGCAAGGTACTATGGCATTCACATCGAGCCTCTTCATGGTGAGAAGAGTGATCGTTCCATCATCTCCAGGAACAGGCATGTCTTCTGCCACTACGAGATACTGAAGAATTGGTGGAGAGAGCTATTCAGCGCTGGGCTGAAGTGGATCGTATTCGACGAGATACATCTACTCAGCAACCCCTCAGCGAAGCAAACCATGGCTGCGATTGATCTGTCCATGAGCGGTACGGTGACGAAGCGCATGGGGCTGACTGGTACTCCGATAGAGAACAGCAGGCTAGACCTGTGGAGCCAGCTCAAGATAGTGCAGCCCAGGCAGTGGGGCACATACCATCAATCATTCGGTATCCGCTACTGTGACGGGCGACGCGGGGCAGAACGTGATGGTGGGCATTGGTCCTATGAGGGCGAGACCAACACGGAAGAGCTGGCGTATAGACTAGCCGGTACGATATTGCGGTACGAGCCTGACGACATCCCGGCTAGAGAAATCACCTTCCCGACTGCACATCGACGCGTTGTGAAGATCGAAGGCATCCCCAAGTCATGGTGGGACGAGTACAATGGGATACTCATCAATACAGTAAAAACCACAACTGGCCCAGCTCAGCTCATGAGCTTGACAAGAGAACTGGGTGTTCTATCAGCGCTGAAGGCTCCGTATGCCGCTAGAGAAGTTGTGAGCATGCTGGTCAGGCACGATCACATCGTTGTGCTCGCGTCCAGAAAAGGCCCTGCAGCCACAGTGCACAGCATGCTGAAGGACATGTTCTCGTCTGTAGATCATGTAGCACACAGGACTCCGCAGGTGTTTGGTCCAGCAACCGGGGACATGGACCACGATGAGCGAGAGGCTCTAGCTGATGAATTTGCTGCATGCCCATGTGGCGTGTATGTAGCTACGCTGGGTGCTGTAGGGATGAGCATTAACAACCTGGACTGTGCCAGTGCCTTGCTGCATGCAGACCTATGGTGGACAGCGTCAAAGATCGTACAGGGGGACCGAAGGGTTCTGAGGCGTAGCAACAAGCACAAGAGCATAGAGGTGGTGTACCTCCACGTCCCAAATACGGCAGATGACAAGATAGTAGACTTCATTCTCAAGAAGTCATTAGCCACATCAGTCATTGGCAGTTCAAGCACTGAGGGTACGAAGCTCGCATCAACTCTTGGGGTGTGTGCTCCGAAGGAGCTGTCGCTCTCTGAGCTGATATGTAGATCGAAGGAGATCGCACGTGAACTTGGATACAACGGGTAATAAGACGCCATCTGTTCAGGACATCGAAGCGGCTTGGAAGCAATTTGATAACGACCTGTGCATCCCGGGGGCGAGCGCTCCAAGCCGTGGGCTGATAACGATGATCATGGGGAAGATTGGTACGTGGAAGACCACGACTGCCGCATTGTGGCCTAACCCAGTCTTTATGTCCATAACCAAGGAGGGTGGAGAAGCATCACTTGGCCAGTTCCCCCAGATCTGGGGAATGACTCCTCCTCCATCATACAACATCAGAAACATCGACATGTTCAACTTGAAGATGAACTTCTTGGTGAACAATGCCGCAAAGATGGGGTTCAAGACCATTGTAGTTGACTCGCTCACTATGCTTGTGGACATGTGGGTAGGAGAGTTGCTCGTGATGCGTGCAGCAGAGCTTGCGTATTCAAGGAAGAAGCGCATCACAGAGATCGAGAAGTTCCAGGCCATCATGGAGCAATCTGATTGGGGCAGGCTAGAAAACTACATTTGCAGGAATGTGGCAGATCGCCTACACGGGACTGGGCTTAATGTGGTGTACACGGTCCTTCTCAAGGAGAAGACGAGGACTGAGGTCGATGGGCCCAGACGTGGTGAGGCACGTGTCACTGAGACAGTGCCAGACATTCAAGGCGCCACCGCTCGTAAGATCCCATCGATGTGTGACCTGCTCCTCTATGCCAAGAAGGAACAGCGTATCGCGCAAGGTGGTATGAAGCACGCGATGGTGTACTACACAGAAACCCCACCAGGTGACACGATGATCGAGCTGAGGCATCGATTTGGCCCATGCTTCCCGGAGGGACGTCTAGTAGACCCTGAATACGGCGATTGGATCCCCACATTCAGGGCAATTCAACAACGAATCGGACCATACATCCGACTCTAAACTGGCGAAAGCCAAAGCATCAACCAAGGAGAAGAACTATGGGAATGTTCAGCGTCAACCTATCAAACGTCCAGCCAGCCCAGCGAGGGCTCCCAGCAGGGGAGTACGTGTTTCGCGTGACGGAAGCGGACCACAAGCCAGTGAAGGACCCGAAGGTGCCAGGCACCATGCGAGCGTCGTATCGCTGCGAGGTCGTGCAGGACCTCAAGGGCGACACCACGTTGCAGGGGAAGTCCATGTGGCATGGCTTCAACGAGGACGATACTGGCGCTCCGTATTTCGTGGCGTTCATCGGTGCATGTGGCGTGCAGCCACAGAATGGATCCGTCACCGATGACATGTTGACGGGCAAGTATTTTGTAGGCCGCGTGTTCGTCAACAACGCAGGCTATACGAACATCACGGGTGAGCGCGCTCTCGATGGGAGCGTAGCTCAGACCGGTCAGCCCCGGGGCATGCAGGGCGGTGGTCTCCTCCAGAACAGCGGATTCGGCCAGGCCCCCCAGCAGAACTTTCAGCAGAGCTTCCAGCAGCCGATGCCTCAGCCGATGCCTCAGCCTGGCCAGTTCCCTCAGCAGGGAATGCCCCAGTCACAGCAGATGCCTCTGCAGGGGTTTCCCCAGCAGGGGCAGCCATACGCCCCTCAGCAGCCGATGCAACAGAACTTCCAGCAGTCGATGCCTGGCCAGTTCCCTCAGCAGGGAATGCCCCAGGGCTTCCCTCAGGGGCAGCAGATGCCTCAGCAGCAGATGCCTCAGCAGCCGGGACTGCTTCCGGCGCCGGCTCCCCCGCCTGGAAACATCACTGGGCAGAAGTAGCCTTGATGTGGGGCCAGCACTGGGGTTGGACTGCAGGTCTCCACCCTACCAGCCAATCCCCAATGCTGGCCCCCTTTTCCCCGAAATTAAAAGGCTAATAGCCTTCTATGAAGGCTAGCAAAGCTCAAGGAATACATCTGTCAATGCTCACCAGAAGGCACATGCGAGATGCGGGATAATAGAACCTACGAGGGACTGGACAAAGCCATCGGGTCACTGGTTGACGATAAGCAGAAGGCCTACGGAGACTCGTTCAACCGAGCAGGCGATGTACTACGAAGCTTGTACCCTGATGGCATTCGTCCAGATCAATACGATGATCTGCTAGCCATTGCTAGGATCGTGGACAAGCTATTCCGTGTGGCGACACATGGCAGTCAAGACCCGATGAAGGAGTCTCCTGGGAGAGACATCGCTGGATACGGGCTGCTGATGGCAAATCGGCACGAGCAAGCCAGGGGGATAAAGACATGAAGGTCTACGTAGTAGACATCGAGATCCCGTTCAACATGGTAGTGATTGCTAACAATGAGGATGAAGCACGAAGGACTGCTGAAGAGAACGTGGAGGCCGAGCTTCGGGTGATCGACGCGAGCTACGAAGCTATCATCGGTAGACCCATGGAGATCACCAAGGCCCCGAGCGAATGGGAGGATTCGGCCCCATATGTCTCTCCATCAATACCAAGAGACGAGTTGAAGGGGTCAATGTATATGACAGTTCTACAATGGATAGAGAAGCTAAAGAGGCCGTGACTAGAGACACTGAGGCGACAGTATGAGCTTTGGGCAATACAGACACTGCTTGCTATCTACGCCCCCAGCATGCCAGCAGTGCCCATTGGCTGGGAGCAAGGTAGTCTTCCCTGATGGTCCTGTACCAGCCCCCATTGCCATCGTAGGGGAAGGGCCCGGTTGCGTACTACCTGGAACGTACTTAGCAGATACCGAGCAAGCAGTATCCCCTGTTGTATTCAATATAGACTCCAACAATTCGTCATACGGCCCCCTTCGTACCAGAGAGCACGTGGGTGACTTCGTCACGATAAATGCATTAGGGCACTATGTGTCCTTGACACCGGAACACCAAGTAAAAGTACGAGCGACCCAGACACAGAAGGGCCATGAGCGCCGCAGGCTTGGGCAATCGCATTGGACTCCGGCTCAAAACGTAACAAAAGAGCACTTCTTGGTCGTGGATAGGCGACCAGTGCTTAAGGCCGTGATTGCATATATAGACACTTCAGGCTACGAGGTGGGGCGCGCTGCATACAGAGGGGGAATTGTAGACCACATCCCATGTGACGATCTGACCGCAATTGCATTTGGACTGCTATTGGGTGATGGCAGTGCGCCTGCAGTAGCAACAGGCACTGTGCGTTGGCATCTATCAGATGGGTATAAAGAGCAGTTTGTTAGCACTGTTAGGTGTTTCATAGAGAGACTCGGTGCGTCCTGCACGATAAAACGGAGTGGGAAGCACATAGACATTGCAGCATACAGCACAAAGCTGTCGGCGTTCGTAAATGACAATTTCTATACGTGCTCCCCAGGGTCACGCACCTCAGGCAGCTGCAAAAAGATACCGGATTTTGTGTGGCTAGCTGGCCCTAGGTTCGCATCTATGTTCCTATTCGGATGGTACGGAGCCGATGGTAAGCATCTTAAGGCACTGAATAAGGGAGCTGGGATATCAACAGTGTCTAGGACAGCGTTAGCACAAGGCGTAGATCTGTACATTCGCCTCGGGGTCATCCCGTCCATTAGGACAAATAGACCAATAGGCAAGGCCAAGCAGACCTGCTATGACATGTTCATAGGTAATTCATTGATCAAACAACTGGATTGGCCGCTTAGAACACATAATAGGGGAGTTAGGCGACTATACCAAGAAGACGCAGACGGGTTCTACATCCCAGTATCTAAGACTGAACGCGGTAGCTACAGCGGACCGGTCTATGATCGTTCTGCACCGGATGGGAAATTGCATGTTCCGTTCGTAATACACAACTCAGAAGAGGTCAGGGAGGGGATAGGCCTGGTGGGACCAACAGGCAAACTCATGTGGATATTGGCCGGGTCTGTGGGGCTGAAGCGCGAGATGTGCTGGGTCAGTAACTCTACGCTTTGCGCGCCCAAGCGAGTGAAGCTAGCATCAGGAATGGTGTTGAGCAAGGAACGCGTGAAGGTACTATCTGTAGCAGCATGCCGGCAGAGATTGGTTGACGAGCTCAAAGCAGTAAACCCTCGTGTCACTATCCCCCTGGGCAACTTCGCGCTGTGGGCGCTAAGTGACTTGCCCAACGCAAACATCACGAACTACCGCGGGGCCGTCATGAACCTGGACCTGGAGCGCTTGAGCTGGCAGGTCAGAACGGGAAACGTAAACTTGACAGCGCCTCATGGACGAAAGAAGTAGGAGTCATTCTTAGATGGCCTACATGGTCCCATGCGTACATCCTGCTTACATCCTCCATGATGGAAAGCCAATCGTTGACTACATCAGGCTAGATCTGGCCAAGGCCCTACGTCTGGGGATGGGAGGGGAACCACAGCACAAGGAGCAATTCTGCATCTGCTTGCCATCCGTCCCTGGTGGGCACCAGCTCGCCATCTACAACGCCATCCAGTGGATCCGCAGCTGGAGGGCTAAGCGCGTCATAACAGCCGTGGACGTAGAGGCTTCGAGTCTGGAGTTCTGGAACCTCAAGCTCTACTCCCTGGCGCTGAGTGGGCTTGACGGTCACAACGTAGGGATCGCTTACACCACTGGTGATTTGTACACATTGCCATCAGGGGACTACAACGCCTTGGACCAAGAAGTCCGTGGGTTGCTGGCTGACCCCATGGTGCCCAAGGTCTACCAGAACTGCCCGTACGACCAGGGCGTGCTGATGCGAAAGGGCTACACGCTGCAGGGCTATGTCATTGACACCCTGGGCCTGAGCCACGCGATGCAACCAGACGTGCCCCACGACCTCGGCACGCTGGGCCATGCATTCTTGGACGTCGACCCGTGGAAGCTGAGCCACGATGGGAGAAAGAAGGCGTTCGAGACCAATGTCCCGGAGCTCCTGCTGTACAACGCCAAGGATGCCATCAGGACCGCCTGCTTGGTAGACCCACTGGTTCGTGAGATCTTGAGCCGAGGCATGAACTATGACCTCATCAACGCGCAGATGAGCTACTCAGAAATAGCCGTCGAGATGGAGATGGCCGGAATCCCCGTTAACAAGGAAAAACGCTTGGTCATGGGACGGGCGTTGTTGGTTGAGGTCAATGGCCTACTACACGACATGCGAGAGATGCTTGGTCAGCCAGATTTCAACCCCAATTCCCCTACACACAAAATAGATGCACTGTTCAAGCACTATGCCTTGAAGCCCGTGAACAAAACTCCAACAGGACTACCAGGCACCGGGAGAGAGGACCTGTTAGATTATCTGGAGCACCCATTCGTCGCCAAGTTCGTGAAGCATGCAGAGCTAAGCAAGGCCTACGCAAGCTGGTATGGAACAAAAGGCGTGGACGGGTGCAAGAAGGATGGGTCATTCACCCGCAACATCTTTGATGACAACTGCTTACATTCCAAGTGGAGCGCCTACGGCCAGACAGCCCCACGCATGACGTCCTCTCCAAACTGCTTGGATGCAGAAACAGAAGTACTCACTAGCAATGGGTGGGTGTTCATGCCAGAAGCCGTAGAGCACTGGACCGAGTTGCTGTTCGCTCAGTACAACCCAAGTCGCGAAGAGGCAGCATTCACCAAGGCCACTGGTGCTATCAAGACGAAGCCTCGACGAATGCTGGAGTTGGAGTCACAGCAAGCTAGCGTTTGTGGTACTAGGGACCACCGCATGCTCCTACGTGAATACAACCCGACGCAGCACGAAAGTACCTGGCAAGTCCTGAGCCTAGAAGACTTACCAAGGCACCTTCGATTTGTGCATGCAGCCGAGTTCAAGTTTGGGAAGGAGCACGTGGGAGACACGCTAATGCGTCTCGTTGTAGCTTGTCAAGCTAACGGGTCATGGAGCCGAGAGGAAATCACCTTCGACTTCAAGCATGAGAGGAAGTACGTGCGGTTGAGAGCACTACTAGATGCAGTGGGGGCAGAATACTCTCACCGATCGAGACCAGAAGTACCCAAGCACAAGTACCAAATTCGCATTTTCAAGTCCCCGATTACCAGAACAATCTTGGGGTACATCGGCCATGAGCTGGAGTGGGGATCATGGCTGCTAGATATCACCAAGGCAGATGCTGAGACGTTCCTCGACGAGATACCATGCTGGGATGGGAGCATCAAGGGCCGTAGGGCATTCTACTATTCGATAAAAAAGACCAATACGAGCTGGGTGCAGATAGTATCCACGCTCCTCGGGAGACGCGCGACAGAGCTTGATGCTGGGACATACTACCGTGTGTCCATCTCTGACGTGAAGGCATTCTCTTCAGCAAGAGCTCAGCCAACCCAGCTTATTTACAAGAAGAATTCGTATTGCATCTCAGTACCAACAGGGTTTATCATCACGAGACGACATGGGAAGGTCATCATCATCGGAAACTGTCAGAACATCACGCTCGCACACCGTGAGTTCTTCGAGGCTCCAGACGGCTGGGCATTTGTGGGTGCAGATAAGGATCAGCTAGAACTGCGTGTGTCGGCCTGCGAGGCTGGTGAAGAGGAGCTTCTGGAGGAGATGCGGAAACCGAATGGTGACCCGCATACAATGGCTGCCATCAGAATCTTCGGAGACGACTTCTTGAACCAGTCCAAGAAGGACCAGAAGCTGATGCGGGACGGCCTCAAGAACACCACGTACTGCGGTCTCTATGAAGGATCGCTCAAGACTGTTCACACGACCATCCGCAAGAACAAGTACATCTCAGCTGAACTCCGTGGGGCGTTAACCATGGAGTTCGTGTCCAAGATGCACAAGGGGTACTTCGGTCGTTACACCAAGATCTTCGAGGAGAACAAGCGAGTATACGAACACGCCTGCAAGCATGGCTACACCGAGGTGGAGCCCTACGGTAGACGCAGGTGCTGGCAGCTACAGCCCCCGAACTACAACGAGGTGGTGAACTGGCGAGTGCAGTGTCGAGGTGTGGAGCACGTGAACATCTGCGTGCAGAGGATGCGAGAGCGCTTTAGGCACCAGGGTCTAAGAACAGCAAAGATCATTCAACACGGGCATGACTCCGTTGCTACAATGTGCCAAGAGAAAGACGCTGAGTTGGTGAAGCGAATCACCAACGAAGAATT
>Ga0066636_10000995_pt1 | contig 17116 bp, 18 predicted proteins | sample CryGeyCG2014_080_2_FD_62736 | JGI IMG/M metagenome (GOLD analysis project Ga0066636, IMG submission 62736) | Groundwater microbial communities from aquifer - Crystal Geyser CG07_land_8/20/14_0.80 | ecosystem: Environmental > Aquatic > Deep subsurface > Groundwater | place: USA: Utah: Grand...
TTCTCTCCTTTTGGTATTCGGGCCAAGTTTCTAAAGCCAACGGCAGCATTTCTTCCACTCGTTCCAGTTGTTTTATCCTAACCTTGAGATTGGAATAAACTGCTAGATACTTTTTTCTCTTTTCTTCTTTTTCCCTCACCGCTAACCATAGTTCCACGGCTTGCCTGAATAGAGTACTGCGTGGGAGTCGAAGTTTAGCTTCATATCTGGCGAGCATTCTTAAATCATCTTTGGGTAGACTAACCGAAACTTTCTCAACCCTAATTGCCATAACTTTTCACCCCCAGTTAGGATTATTATTCCTACCAAAAGTATAATACAAATTCTTACCACTGTCAAGCATACGAATTGCCCTCTTGTCAATTCAATACGAGTTCCCTTTCCATAGGAGTTGACATTGAGCCAGTGGTCAAAATTCAGTACCAGCCATACTCATACGCTGCGTCAAGCATAGCAGCGATGTTCTCCGGGGGTACGTTGGCCTGGATGTTGTGTATCTGGTTGAAGATGTAACCCCCGCCTGGAGTGAAAGTCTTCAGCCGTTCCTTCACGTGTTGGCGAACCTCTTCTGGTGTGGCAGTAGTCAGAATCTGCTGGGTGTCACATCCTCCGCCCCAGAAGACCAGCCGGTTTCCAAACTCCTCCTTCAACCGGTTGGATTCCATACCAACCGCTGAGGTCTGGATTGGGTTGAGAATATCAACTCCCACATCAATAAGGTGGGGGATGAGATGGTAAATGGAGCCGCAACAGTGGAAGAAGGTTTTCATCCTGGTGTTGCGGTGAATCCAGTCACAGAGTTTCTTATAGTGGGGCTTCATCATTTCCACCCACAGGTCCGGATTGATAAATTCTCCACGCTGTGTACCGGAATCGTCCGCAGCAATTCCCCAGGCAAAGCAGTAGTCGCCAACCGCTTCGTTTATCAGCCGGAGACATTTTATAGAAGATTCAACCGATTTGTCCATCATCTCATGGCAGGTATCCTTTTCGGTCATAAGCATCGCCAACCACTCCGTGGGCCTGCCCAGGGTTACATTGTCCGCTCTGGTGGTAATCAAACTTAAGCCGAGGAAGCAGACACCAAAGCCCCACCCCAGAATAGCGTAGTCAGTATTTTCGTGAAGATATTTGCCGTGGCGGGCTAATATCCTCAGGTGTTCATCTGGAATGGTGGCAGTGGGATTGAAGTCTTTGGGGTTAAACTTAGAATCTCCTCTATCGAAACGGGTGTCATCAAAATAGAAACCGCTCTTCGGCATACGATAGGAGGTTGGGGAGCCATCTGGATTACAGAGTATCCAGTCTCCATTTGCCTCCTCTTTGATCTTGGTGGCCGGAGGGAAAAAAACCTCACTGCTATCAAACAGCCTTTTAGGTACCCATTTCTCTTCGGCTTCAGCCCACCAGAGTGCACTCTCTACCTCTATCGGAATAACATCGATATGAAATCTCCGCCTTATTTCCTCTTCCACCACCGCAATCATAAACCGTGGGTCAAGAACTTTTGTCCTGCTGGATAGGCCAAGGTGTCTCTTGAGACGGTTGTAAGCACTTACCGCAATCCCTGATGCTTTCATACCCCCCAGATCAATGGGCACGCGGTCTGCCTGCTGAAATCTGATGGCCTTTTCCACTCTTTCTCGTGAAGTCATATTTGATACCAATTCGCCTTCAATCATATAGCATCGTTACCTGCGTCGGAAGCTTCGTCAACGTACCTTCCGGTACGCCTCCTTGCTTCCTCCTTGGATGCCTTGCTCTATGATTGAATTCAAACCGGTATACTTTAATTTTGAACGCAAATTAGTATGAATATAATTGTAGTATATTTAGACTACAAAAGCAACGGGGTGTTGTTATCGCCAGCCGGTGAGTCTGGCTAAGAGCCGGCTATACTCAATAAAGTTCTGCCAGGAGATGTCCGGCGGCACTCCGTGGTCACAGGAAGGGATATAACCTCCATCTTTCAGGAGGGAAGGGGCAACCCGCATAACTTCGTCTTCCAGCACTTTACCGCCTTTAGCGATGGCGCGCTTGTCAATGCCGCCCCGGTAAGCCATATTTTTGCCGAACCGCTTTCGATACGCAAGTAAATCGTTGCCGGCGGCAACCTCAATCGGAGAACAGACATTGATACCGGACTCAATCCACAGCGGAATTAACTCTTCAATATATCCGTCAGAATCCACCTCAATTACAGGGCAACCGCTCTTTCTAATCCTGGCTGTCCAGGCTTGCCAGACCGGCATCAGAAACTTCCGGACCATAGCCGGTGAAATCATACTCTTCACCTTGTAAGCCATATCTTCAGAGATAAGAATATGGTCCGGCGCTACCCGGGAAAGGACCGGTTCCAAAACTGCCAGGACAAAATTCTGCCAGAACCGGGTCATCTCCATTACAAAATCCGGGTTTTCAGCCATAAACAAACACAGGTTCTCAAAACCGCACCATTCCCGCAACTGCCAGAAAGGACCGTTGAAGGCGATGGTCAGAACGTGGTCCCGGTCTTGCAACTTTGCGCACCTTTCGGAAAGGTCTACTGGATACCGGCCCTGCGTCTTCGGGTCAAACCTCCTCTTCATCTCTTCCCAATCTCTCCGGTTCTCAACCGGAAACTTGTGCCACTTGCGGGTAACAAAATCTTTTGAGGAACGGATGTAGGTATAGTCGTACTTATCTGAAATCTCGGTAATCGCACCCATCCAGTCCTGGACGATGTAATGGCCATCCTTATGCTCTAAAACCTTCTCCTCAAACTGGGGGGACATCCGGAAGTCAATTTCTAAACTTATCCGTTCCCGGGATGGTTCTTCAGGGAGGCCGAGCCTCTCCAAAAGAACCTCGTACCAGTCCCGGCTTTTTGGCAGACCTTCTTCATACCACCTAACTAAGGTAGATTCCCGGGGTCCGCCCGGCATAAAGGGAACCTTATCCGGCTTCCCAAAGAGTAACGCCTCAATAAATCTTTCTCGATTCGTCATTGTTTTCCCATAAATTTTATCACATTTATCCCCTTATTTGCTAAACTCATAGTATACGACGGTATCGTATACTTTCTTGACTTTTTATACGATGGCATCGTATAATACACACCAGGAGGACTCTATGGAGGAAATTCTGTATCGTTACAACCCCTGGTGGGAAGGTAAAATTGAATTGGAAGATGTTTTTGAAAGACCATCGGTCCTGGTATTACTAAAAAAACGCTTTCCTTCAAAGGAAATCTTATTTTTGACCGGTTTGCGCCGCGTAGGTAAAACCACTTTGTTGAAGCTTTTCATCAGGCATCTGATTGAAACAGAAAAGGTTTCGCCAAAACATATTTTTTATATCAGCCTTGATGATTATTTAGTCGCCAAGAAATCAATCCTGGAAATAGTAGAAGAATACAGAAAAGTTCACAAAATCCGGTTCCGGGAGAAGATATATCTATTCCTGGATGAAATAGCCTATCAGGAACATTTTGAACTGCAGTTGAAAAATCTTTATGACAGCCAAAATGTCAAAATATACGCCTCTTCTTCCAGTACGTCAGTCCTTAAGAGCAAAAAACCGTACCTGACCGGAAGAAGTACTATCATCAATGTTTTGCCGCTTGATTTCCAGGAATACCTGGAATTTAAAAAGATAGCGATAGGAAAGAGCGATTCCCTTTTGCAAGAAAAGTATTTTGAAGAATATCTGAACACCGGAGGCTTGCCGGAATATGTCTTACGTAGTGATATAGCCTACCTAAAAGAGTTGGTGGACGACATCATCTATAAAGATATCGCTGCGGTTCATAATATCAAACAGCCACAAATTCTAAAAGATTTTTTTATGCTTCTTATGGAACGTGCCGGCAAGGTGGCAAGTATCAACAAAATGGCTCATATCTTGCGCATTTCCCCTGATACCGCCAAAAGATACCTGGAAATGTTTGCTGACACCCACCTTATTTACCTTCTTCCCCGATGTGGAAAAACCAATGAGAAAATTATGTCTCCGAAAAAGGTTTATGCCGCTGATTTGGGAATCAGGACCATCTTTACCGGGTTTAGAGACAAAGGCAGTCTATTTGAAAATTATGTCTACCTAAAGATTAAAGAGCGAAATCCTTGTTATGTTTACCAGGATGGAACCGAAATTGATTTTTTAACTGATGACAGGGTATTAATCGAGGTTAAATACCAGAGCAACCCAACCAAAAAACAATCCGTACTCTTTGAAAAATTTGGAGCCAGAAAAAAAGTTATTATCAGGAATATTTATGATTTAAAGGATATCCCTACTTCAGCGTAATCTCGACCGTCTCCCCACTATTCCGGCGACATAGTTAGAACGATACCCTTTCCTTTAACTTTTTTGGGGAAACCAGTTTTGGGTACGCAGGCAGATTTTCACCAGCATCAGCATCACCGGAACTTCAATCAGGACTCCGACCACGGTGGCTAAAGCCGCACCGGAAGAAAGCCCGAAGAGCATCGTGGCGGTGGCGATTGCCACTTCAAAATGGTTGGAGGCGCCAATCATTGCCGAAGGGGCGGCATCCGCGTAGGTCAGTTTCAACGCTCTCGCCAGGAAATACCCTACCCAGAAAATAAGGTTGGTCTGAATAAATAAGGGGACGGCAATCCACAGAATCGTCAAGGGGTTTGAGAGAATTATCTCGCCTTTGAAAGAGAACAAGAGAATCAGGGTTATTAAAAGTGCGATAATCGTAACGGGTGTGAGTCGATGGAGAAATTTTTCCGTAAACCAGGCTTCACCTTTTGCCTTTATCAGCCATTTTCGGGTGAAATAACCCGATACCAGAGGCAAAGCCACGTAAATTCCGATGGAAAGGACCAAAGCCTGCCAGGGTACTGGAAGCCGACCCACGCCGAGAAGAAAACCTCCCAGCAGACCATACAGAAGAAGCATAGACAGGGAATTGATTGCCACCATCACCAGGGTGTGTCCGTCGTTTCCCTTCGCCAGATACCCCCAGACCAGTACCATGGCGGTGCAGGGCGCAACACCAAGAAGGATACAGCCGGCCAAGTAACTGCGCCACAAAGGCACCGCTAACATCTTTATCCCGTTGTGCAATACTACGATACCGGCGCCGTGGGTGGCTCCGACCGGCAGATTCAGCCCGAAAGGTATCTTTACATAGTCTAAGGCTTCCGCGCCAATCAGGTTCCGGAACAGAAATCCCAAAAAAAAGAGCGCGATGGCATACATCGTAAACGGCTTAATTGCCCAGTTAACAAATAAAGTCAGTCCGACCGGTTTAATGTTCCTGCCTGCCTTCAAAATTTCCGCAAAGTCAATCTTTACCATGATGGGATACATCATAAAGAACAAACAGACGGCAATCGGAATTGAAACAACCGGCGTTCCACCCACGTAGATTGCCAGACCGTCCAGGAACTTTGCCGCACCCGGCGCTATTTTCCCCAAAACGATGCCGATTCCGATACACAGAAATACGAAAACCGTCAAATACCTGTCAAATATGGACAGCCCTCTTTCTTTTTTCGCCGTACGTTCCATTCCCGCCTCCCCCAAATTTTCTATCCGGGTTTTAGGTAATCCAGAGCATATACGCGCCGCCCAGAATAACTAAAATCCCGCAGATTTTTTTCAGTACGGAGACCCCTTTTGACTTTTCGTTCCAGTGCAGATAATGTTCCACCGCTTCGGTAAACGTGCCGGCAAAAATGATGACGGAGCAATGGCCGATTCCGTATGCTAAAAGCAGGACTACCCCGTACAAGAACCGGTCTGCCGCCATTCTAAAAGTCACCGCCAGCATCGGAGCCATATAGGCAAAAGTGCAGGGTCCGAGAGCAACCCCAAAAACCAGCCCCAGGATAAAAGAAGCCAGTAATCCTTTCCTTTTCAGGCCAGGCTGGTTTGCCCCTTTCATCATCGGCAAGGTAATAATTTCCAGAAGGTGTAGCCCCACCAGGAAGAAAACACCCGCTACCAGGTAATTACCCCAGGAGCCTATATCGCCGGCCATCCGGCCCAGAAGAGCGGTTACCATGCCGATAAGGGCAATGGTTATAAGAATCCCAACGGAAAAGAGTGTTGCTAACCGGAATGCTCTTCCGGTGGAAATAGTTCCCTGTTCGCCGATGAATCCCACAATCAGAGGAATACTGGCTAAGTGACAGGGACTTAAGATAATGCTTAAGACACCCCAGACGAAAGAAGCCGAAAGCGCCAGGGCGGGCGTACCTTCAACCGCCCGGGTTAAGGCAGTGAAAATCTGTTGCATATTTTCTTTCCGCTATTTTTTCTCAATTTTTTTCAGCGCCACGCCTAATTTCTTCCACTGTTCCAGAATATCTTCCTTGGACATAAAACCTTCATGCCGGTAAATCTCCCTGCCTTCTCCGTCGTAGAAAATTTGCGTGGGGATTAACCGTATTCCGTAATGCTCACCCGCATCAGGATCTTTCCAAACATCAATAAATTCCACCTGCAATTTGCCTTTGTATTCTGCTCTCAATTCCTCCAGAATCGGCGCCATCATTTTGCAGGGTATGCATTTATCGGCACCCAGGTCAACCAGCCGGGGGAGAGTTTTTGGCTTTTGGGCATCATTTTTCTTAACTGTTTTCTTTCCCCTTTTTTGCATCGCAGAACTTTTTGGTGGAATAGTTTTTTGCGGCTCAGAGACTGTTGTGGAATGCTCATTGGAAGAAAAATTTCTTTTCTGCTGAACGGCGAAGATTGCAAAAACCGTCAGCAAAAGAACTCCAACGATTATTTTCCCGGCAAATTTAGTTTTGCGCGGTCCTATATTCTTCATTTCTCCCTCCATTTCTTCAGGAAAGTAATTTCTTTATTTCGTCAACAGAAAGGACTCTTCCGGTGGATTTTACCTCACCGTCAACCACCAGGGCCGGCGTCATCATCACACCATAGTTCATAATCTTGCTGATTTCGGTCACCTTCACGATTTCTGCTTCAATACCCAATTCTTTGACTGCCTCTTCCACATTGGCGGTCAGGGTTTTACATTTGGGACAACCCATCCCGAGAATTTCTATCTGCATTTCAACCTCCCTGCAAGGCTGAAGCCTTGCCCTACTTACTTAATCAGCCAGCCAAAAAGCATGCCGGTAATTGTTGACATCACAACTACCAGACTCACATAGACGACTGTTTTTTTGGTTCCGATGATACTCCTGAGCACAAACATGCTGGGTAAACTCAAGGCCGGGCCAGCCAGAAGCAGTGCTAATGCGGGCCCCTTACCCATACCCGAACCGATGAGCCCCTGTAATATAGGCACCTCGGTTAAGGTTGCAAAATACATAAATGCGGCAACAATAGAAGCGAAGAAATTGGCAAAAAACGAATTGCCTCCTACAAGATTCGTAACTATGCGGGAAGGTATGATTCCCTCGTGTCCTACCCTGCCGAGCAGGAATCCGGATACGAGAACGCCCCCTAAAAGAAGCGGTAATATTTGCAGGGCAAAAACCCCTGTGGCACCTAGCCAGTCTTTGAGTTCGTCTTTTTTGAACCACTTCCAAAGCATTAAGAACAGACTTATTAAAAAGAAACCGGTCAGCCACCATTTATAATGGTAAATTAAGGCCCATACCACTTGATTTCCTTGTGGTTTGCCCCAGTTGGCAAAGACCAAAACCGCAACCATGGAAAAAAAATAAAGGATATTTTTAATTAAGGACCTGGGCTCCTTTGTCTCTCCCGGACGGAATTCGCCGTTTGCCTGGCGCTGGTGCTCTTCTTTTAAAAAGATAAAGTGCATCAATAAACCAATAACGATACTAAAACCTACCGCGCCGATAGCCCGGGCAAGGCCTAATTGCCAGCCGAGAATCCGCGCCGTCATAATAATAGCCAGCACATTTATGGCGGGTCCGGAATAGAGAAACGCAATTGCCGGACCCAGACCTGCCCCTCTTTTGTATATGCCGGAAAATAAAGGCAATACCGTACAGGAACACACCGCCAATATCGCGCCTGAAATAGAGGCGACTCCATAGGAGAGTATTTTATTTGCCCTGGCGCCGAAATATTTAATGACCGATGCCTGGCTGACAAAAACCGAGATCGCGCCCGCAATAAAGAAAGCCGGAACAAGGCAAAGTAAAACATGCTCCCGGGCATACCACTTTACCAGCGCCAGCGCCTCAAATATAGCATTGGTGAAGCGTAAGGTTTCAATCGGAAGGTAATAACAGCCGAGGAATACGGCAACAATCCATAAAAATTTCTTCTGATTATGTCCAGTAGACATTTCATTCCCCCCCACCTTTTTCCTCTCCCTCAAGGGGAGAGGGTAGGGTGAGGGTATCTTGTCCTGCCGGTGAATCTGCAGCAGCCCCCCTCAATTCGTATCGCCTTGATATTAACAAGGCCATCGGCTATTTTCTTGCGGGCTGAATTTACAATGCGTGAAAAAGTCGGCCGTGAGATTCTCATCCGCTTTGCCGCTTCTTCCTGTTTCATTTCTTCCAGGTCGGCCAGCCTGAGAGCCTCAAATTCGTCCAGCGTCAGATATACGCCCTGCAGTTCCTTAAGCGGTTTACAACGCGGCCGGAAACACCTTTCTCCGGGAGCGCATTTAATCCACCTGATTTTCTTAGGCCTCATGAAACCCCCTGATTATGAACAAATGTTCATAACTAATTTAGCACAACCTCCTTTTATCTGTCAAGGGGGTTGGTGTTATTGTAGATGCAGGGTGGTGGAGAAATATTACTCGGGAAGTAAAATGGAGGGGACTTAGAAAAATGGTAAATACTCAGTAAACGCCGTGCCAAAGGAAAAAATATAATGTAGGGCAAGGTTTTAACCTTGCAAAATATAAGCAAACCTAAAGGTTTGCCCTACATTTTTCTGGATTCCCGCTAAAGACATGCGGGAATGACAAAGAGAGGAACGGTGTTCACTGAGTATTTACAAATGACTTTACTATTCTTTCTTTTCGGGTTTATTTGATTTAATTACGTTCTCCAACCACTCTTTTACCAAATCTTTTGAACCCAAAGCGAAAGACAACGCCACTCCAAAACAGAAAGCCGCCAGTATGATATTGAAGACGCTGCTGATAAAAGCGGCCGCAATCCCGATAACCTGTAAAGCTAAGACCGTACCAAAGACAACAATTCCTGCTTCGGTCAGTTTGGCTAAGAACCTTGAATGACCTATCCCGGCATTAGCCGCCGAGGTTTGAATCACCCCTCGGAAAAACTTACCCAAAAACATGGAAAGGATAAAGAGTATTACCCCCACCACTAACTTGGGTATGAACACCAGGAGTTGTCCGATGATGTCCTGGGGAATGGAAACGTTGCCCATCGACAAAGCGATAAACACCACGACCAACATCAGTATCCAGTAGACCGCAAGTCCTAAAAGTTCCGAAACCGGTCTGGTAATGTTCCCATTTTCTAACAGGTTTTTTAAACCGCAACTTTCCGCCAACTTATCCAGTCTTATCGTTTTAAAAAACCTTATGAGCAGGGGGGTTAAAATCTTGGCGATTAACCACCCGATGAAAAAGACCAGCACCACCAAAAGCACCGTGGACGTTCCGTACCAGAACTTCTGCAGCAATTCCCTTCCCATCCCTAAAAAACTCTGCGTTTCCATATGCCTCCTTTGGTATCATAGAAAGGATACCACTATTTCTTCTGGTAGTCAAGTTAGTTTCTGTGTTACAATTTGTCAACTTAGGTTTTTGTGCTCGTTGTTAAAGTATGAAAAAAAGGTTTTGGTTTATAATTATTGGCGTTTGTCTGTTAGGGTTGGCTGCCTGGTTTGGATTTAACCTCACAAAACATATTGGCCAACCCGCACTCTCTGTCCCTTTGGCGCTGAGTTCGGAAGACCGCATCCTCATTCTGGCACCGCACCCTGACGATGAGGTTCTCGGATGCGGCGGGGTTATCCAGGAAGCGGTAAAACGTAAAATCCCGGTCCGCATCGTCTTCTTCACCTACGGAGACAATGGCCAGTGGTCTTTCCTCCTTTACCGGAAGCACCCGGTAATTCTGCCCCGGGCGGTGCGAAGTATGGGTCTGGTACGGCACGATGAAGCCATCGTGGTTGATAAAATGCTGGGTATTCCTCCGGAAAAAATCACCTTTTTAGGTTACCCGGATTTTCGCACCATGCATATCTGGTATTCTCACTGGAAAGACCAACCTCCGGCGAAAAGCATGCTCACCCGGGTAAAGGCGGTTCCTTACGCCAACGCCTTTCGGCCCGGCACACCTTACAAGGGTGAAGAGATACTGCGTGATTTAAAGGAAATCATCCTTGAGTTCAAGCCAACCAAGGTCTTCCTTCCCCACCCGGCTGACCACAGCCCTGACCACAAGGCGCTCTATCTCTTTACCCGGGTGGTACTCTGGAACATTGAAACCCGGATAAAACCAATTCTTTATCCTTACCTTGTCCACTACAAAAGATGGCCCAAACCTAAGGGATATCAACCCGAAAGGAAGATGGTCCCTCCGGGCAACCTGAACCAGGAGATTGCCTGGCAGACTTATAACCTGAACCCCGGGGAGGTTACCCGAAAATATTCCGCGGTAAAAAATTATCGTACCCAGTATAACACCAGTAAATTATATCTGCTCTCTTTCATCGGCACCAATGAACTGTTCGGAGACTTCCCGGCTATCTCTTTAAAACAGGAAGATTACAATGTCACTCTGTACTCTGAAAACAAAGAGGAGGTTACTGAAACTCCGGAGGAATTGACCGATGAGGAACGCCTGACTTTCCTCGGCATCGAAAAACAGATGGTTTCTCTTCAGGGGAAAAACCTGGTCGTTTCCCTTAAACTTTCCCGGCCGGTAGTAGGGACGGTGGGATTGTCGGTTTATCTGTTCGGATACCGGAAGGACAAACCTTTCCCGAATATGCCAAAATTGCACGTGGCGTTCGGTGCGGTGGAACACCGTATCTTTGACCAGACCAAGCGGCTTCCCTTGGATACGGTATTGGTAAAGCGTAATTCAAAAGAGATAACCCTTACGGTCCCGCTGGAAGTCCCGGGAAACCCTGAGATAGTTTTAGCCAATGCGCAGACCTACCTGGGCGAAGTGCCGCTGGACCAGGCCGCCTGGCGGGTAATTGAGATAGGGAAGTGATTGTAGCCTGGGCTGGAGGGTCGGTAGGGACGGCCGTCAGGATAGAGAACCCTGATACCAAAAGATTTTCTGGTGATTTCGCCGACGATAAAAAAACCTGCTTTCTTCACCACTTCCGCCTGGTTTGGTCTTACCGTAAAAAGTAGTTCAAACTCCTCGCCACTTATCAGCGCCTCTTCTTTGGAAATACCTTTTATTGCAGGAATCTCCGCTAAAAAGATTCTGCCGCCAACCTTACTCCGTTCCGCAATCCGGTTAAAATCACTTAACAGGCCGTCAGAAATATCAATCATCGCAGTAGCAGAAAAGCGCCGTTTTATTTCTCTGGCTTCTTTTACTTTGGGCAAAAATGAGAGGTGGGTCTCTTTCCCTCTGCCCAAAGGACCGGAGACGCAAATTAAATCGCCTGGCTGGCTGCCCTTGCGCAGAGTCAAATACTTCTTCTCCACCACACCTAAAACCGTGGTGCCAATCACTACCTTCTCATAGGCGTTGGTGTCGCCACCGACCACCTGAACGCCGAACTTTTTGGCTAAGTCGGTGATTCCGCGGTAAATTTCCTTCACATAAAAAAGCGAACTCTCCGTTGGTAAACCTACAAAGACCAGGGCATATTTGGGCTTACCAGCCATAGCCGCGATATCGGAGAGACTGACCGCCAATGCTTTCCAGCCGATACGGTAGGGAGGCGCATCTCTGGTAAAATGTACGCCTTCCAGAAGGAGGTCCGTGGTCCAGAGAAGATACTCTTTCGTAGAATATTTCAGGACCGCGCAGTCGTCGCCAACGGGAATCAGGACGTCTTTGGTAGGATTAAAACTTTTGGTTAGGAGGGATATTAATCCAAACTCACCTATGGTTTGTAAGGTCTTCATATGTACTGGATTCCCGCCTACTACACGCGGGAATGACAAAGTGAGTAGACAGGGACCTGCTCCTGTGGGTAGTAGACAGCGTCAGGAGGATGCTTTTTTTCGACGGAGGCCCTCCAGAAAAAGGGGGAGGCCAGTAAGGTTGATAAATCCTTCTGCGGAAGTACGGTCAAAAATATCCCTGGCGCCGTAGGTTGCTAATTCTTCCGAGTAGAGGGAATAAGGAGAAGAACGACCCACCACGAAGGCTTTTCCTTTGTACATCTTTACCCGAACTAAACCGGAAACATAGCGCTGGGTAGACTGAAAGAAGGCGTCTAACGCCTCTTTCTTTTCCGAGAACCAGGCGCCCTGGTAGATAAGGTTGGCGTATTGGTTGCTCAAAGACTCTTTCAGTTCCCAGAGGCTCCGGGAAAGGACCATTTTCTCTAATTCCTGATGGCTGGTAATAAGGATGGTCGCCGCGGGCGCCTCGTAGATTTCCCGGCTTTTTAAGCCTACGGTCCGGTCCTCAACCATATCTATCCTGCCCACCCCATACTCTGCGCCGATTTGGTTCAACCGGTCTATCAGTTCCTTTCCCCCCAACCTCTTACCGTCAAGGCTGACCGGCTTACCTTTTTCAAACCCAATCTTCAGATACTTAGGCTCCCCGGGAGCCTTCTCCGGCGCAACGGTAATCTGGTAAGCGTTTTCCGGCGGCTCAACCCCAGGGTCCTCTAAAACACCGCACTCAATGGAGATACCCCAGAGGTTGGCGTCAACCGAATAGGGGCTCTTTTTGGTGACCGGAACCGGAATCCCCCTTTTTTTTGCAAACTCAATCTCTTCCTGCCGGCTCTTGAACTTCCATTCCCGCAAAGGTGCGATTATCTTTAAATCCGGCGCTAAAGCCTTCCAGGTCAGTTCAAAACGAACCTGGTCGTTACCCTTTCCGGTGCAACCGTGGCTGACAAATTTCGCGCCTTCTTTTTTGGCGACTTCCGCCACTTTCTGGGCGATGAGGGGCCGGGAAAGACTGGTGGCTAAAGGATACTTCCCCTGATAGAGCGCATTGGCTGCCAGAGACGGAAAGATGTAATCCTGGACAAACCTGTCCCGCAGGTCATCAAAGTAAAACCTTATCGCACCGCTCTTGAGCGCCTTCTGGCGCAAAAAGTCCGGGTCAATCTTCTGACCTAAGTTTGCAGTGTAGGCGATAACCGCTAATTTGTACTTTTCTTTAAGGTAGGGAATGATGACCGAGGTATCCAGACCGCCAGAATAGGCTAAGACAACCTTTTCCATAGAGCCACCTCATCGCATTTGGGAAATTTCGGACATTTCAGACAGTCGCCCCAGATCTTGTGGGGAAGTTTCTCTTTCTTTATTGGTTCAAAGCCGTATTTCTGGAAGAAAAGAGGCTTATTGGTAAGCGCAAAGGCCTTAGGCACTCTCAATCGCTTTGCTTCCCGCAAAGCGGTCTTCAAGAGTTTGCCGCCTACTCCCTTCCCTTGCCTTTCCGGAATGACCACTAAGGAACGAACCTCCGCCAGGTTCTCCCAGGAGAGGTGGAGGGCGCAACAGCCAACCACCCTGCCTCCCTCTTCCGCCACGGTAAAGTCCCTCAGGGACTCGTAAATCTCTGATAAGGACCTGGGAATAATATCTCCCTTCTCCGCGCTCCGGTTAATCAGGCGGTGAATCTTTTTGGCATCAGCCAACTTTGCTCTTCTTATCTTCATCTTTTAAAAGATGGCACTGGGTGTGGCGATTCAAAGGGTTATATGTATTAAACCACATTCCGCGGTGTATTTTCCAGAGGTTACGAACTTCTTTGGTCAGAAGTACCACCTCAGGGCCTCTCTCCCTTTTCTTTTATGATTACCCTCCGGCCAATAATTTTTATTCTGCCTTCCGCAACGAGTTTGATTGCCAGAGGATAGATGAGGTGCTCCTTCTGGTGAATCCGGTTTAGAAGCGTCTCCGGTGTATCGTCAGGAAGTATTGGCACCACCGCCTGGCTGATAATCGGTCCGGTGTCCACACCCTTTTCTACAAAGTGGACCGTACAGCCGGTAAACCGGACGCCGTAGTCAAAAGCCTGCTTCCAGGCTTCTAACCCTGGGAACGATGGTAAAAGGGAAGGGTGCAGGTTAAGGATGCGGCCCGGAAAGGCAGAAAGCAGCCCTTCCTTAATCACCCGCATAAACCCTGCTAAACAGACCAGTTCCACGCCTGCCTTCTTTAGCGCCTTTACGTACTCTTTCTCCGCTTCCCTGGAAAGAATGGTCCGGTAGGGACCAGGCGGAATATATCGGGCTTTAACCCCTGCCTTTTCTGCCCGTTTCAAGCCGAAGGCATCCGGTCTGTCTGAAAGAACCAAGGCAATCTTTACCGGCAAAGAGCCATCCTTCACCGCATCAATAATCGCCTGCAGGTTAGAACCTTTTCCGGAAAGTAACACCCCTATTTGCATCATTAACCCTTTCAGTAAATTACTGTAGGGCGGGTCCCCTTGCCATAGGATTGGCAAGGGCTTGATTTATCAAGCCCGATTCTTCTTTCGGGTCGGATAAATCCGACCCCTACTTTATATTCTGGAGATGCGTGCCAGGAGCCGGTCAAGACGGTTTAGTTCTGACAAAAGCGTCCGCGGAAAAGAGAGTGTCTCTTTTCTACTTGGTAAAGAGGCGGTGCCTCCCGGCAAAGAGGCGGTGCCTCGAAAAAACCTTTTGGCTGCAGAAACCCGGTACCCCTGTTGGTACAGCAGTTCCCTTATCCGGCTGATTATCTCCACCTCCTTATCGGTATAGAGACGCTGACCCCGGTTGTTCCGTTTCGGTTTCAAAAAAGAGGAAAACTCCTCCTCCCAGTACCGAATGGTGTGGCTGGCAACACCAATCTTATGGCTGACTTCGCCAATTTTGTAATAAATCTTTTCGGATTCCATTCACTTATTCAGTTTTTAAGGGCCGGGCCATTAAGTCCTGGACCGCTACTTGCGGATTCTTACCGTTAAAGAGAATCTCCGAAACTTCTGCCATTATCGGCATTTCTATGGAATTTTTCTCTGCCAGCATCAGGGCCGGTCGTACTGTGTAATAGCCTTCCACCACCGATTCGCTCCGGGCGATAAGGACAGTCGGGACCTCACCCTGCCCAACCGCCAATCCAAACCGGTGGTTCCGGGAAAAAGGACTGTTAGCGGTGGTGATGAGGTCACCTAAACCGGAAAGACCAAAGATGGTTCGCTCCTGGGCGCCTAATGCCTTTGCTAACCGTGCCATCTCTGCCAGACCCCGGCACAAAAGCGCTGCCCTGGTGTTTTCGCCAAAACCTAAACCCTCGGCAATACCGGCCGCGATGGCCAGAGGGTTTTTAAGCGCACCTCCCAACTCCACTCCAAGCGGGTCAGAACCGGTGTAGATACGGAATTTTTCCGAATTGACCAGAGCCTGAAACGACTGCGTCAGGTTCATATCACTTCCGGCGCATACCGCGCTTGCCGGCAAGCCGCTGGCAATCTCCCTGGCAATCGTGGGTCCGGAAAGAACTGCAAAAGGAACCTCCTCACCCGCTTCAGAAAGTAAAATTTCGCTCATCCGGCAACCGGTCCCTTCCTCCAGCCCTTTGGTGGCAATTAAGAAGGGTCCCCTAATCCCTGCCTCCTTAAGGCTGACCACGGTCTCCCGAAAAGCAAATGAAGGCGTTACCAGAATAAATGCATCCGCAGACTTTGTCTCTTCTAAGGAAGAGGTAATCTTGAGCCCTTCCGGAATATAAAAGCCCGGCAGAAATTTCGGATTCTCGCGCTTATCCGCTAAAATTTTTCCGTAGTCCGGGAACTTTTCGTAGAGAAGAACCCTCTTCCCCTTCTGAAAGAGAAGTGTCGCTAAAGTTGTTCCCCAGGCACCGGCTCCAATCACCGCTATCTCTTCCATTATTTCTTCCCCCTTTGCAAAAGGGGGATTGAGGGGGATTTTATCTTGGGCTCTTTACCGGAAAGAAGCCGTCGGATATTTGTCCGATGAGTAAGAAAGACCAGAAAAGTAACTAAGCAACTGAATCCCAAATAGGCAACCTCCTGGTTGGTCAGATGCCAGATGAGAATAGGTAACGCGACCGCGGCACTCAGCGAAGAAAGGGATACGATACGGCTCATCGCAAAGACCACTAACCAGACACCAAAAATGTAAAGGGCGGTCAAGGGAGAAAGGCCGATCAAAACGCCAAAACCGGTCGCTACCCCTTTACCGCCCTTAAACCGCAAAAAGATGGGGAACGTATGGCCGATAACCGCGGTCAAACCAACCGCAATGGTCCAGGCTGGTGTTAAGAAAAGAATCTTGCGGCCTAAGATTACCGGCAGAAAACCTTTCCCGATGTCAAGTAACAGGGTGGCGGCTGCCGGTCCTTTCCCTATGGTGCGCAGTACATTGGTGGCGCCGATGTTACCGCTTCCCTGTTGGCGAACGTCGACTCCGAACAGCCGGCCAACCAGATAGCCAACCGGAATGGAACCCAAAAGATAACTGCCCGCCAATAACCAGACCGCCCCCACATCCAATTTTGTTTGCCGATTATGCTATGCCAACAAGTTCCTTGGCTATAATGACCGCGGTGGCTGCGTCTTCACCGTAGGCATCCGCACCAATCTCGTCCGCATACGACTGGGTGATGGGTGCCCCGCCAATCATAACCTTGGTCTTATTGCGTATACCGGCGGTCTTCAGAGATTCAATAACCGTCTTCATCCCCGGCATCGTGGTAGTAAGAAGAGCGGAAAGACCGATGACCTGCGCGCCGTCCTTTACCGCCTGGACAAACTTATCGTCCGGCACGTCAATCCCTAAATCCATTACCTCAAACCCACCGCCCTTCAGCATCATCACCACTAAGTTCTTGCCGATGTCGTGGAGGTCACCTTTAACGGTACCAACCGCTACCTTTGCCAGCGGTTTAACACCGCTCTTGACAAGCAACGGCTGGAGTATCTCCATCCCCGCGTTCATCGCCCGGGCCGCAATCAGTACCTCCGGCACATAGAACTCATTCGCCCGGAACTTGGCGCCGACCACGTCCATCCCGGCAATCAGCCCCTTATTGAGGATGTCTGCCACCGGTGCACCTTCTTTTATCGCGGCG
>Ga0066636_10001005_pt1 | contig 17078 bp, 25 predicted proteins | sample CryGeyCG2014_080_2_FD_62736 | JGI IMG/M metagenome (GOLD analysis project Ga0066636, IMG submission 62736) | Groundwater microbial communities from aquifer - Crystal Geyser CG07_land_8/20/14_0.80 | ecosystem: Environmental > Aquatic > Deep subsurface > Groundwater | place: USA: Utah: Grand...
CTACCCTGTCTTTATACACCGCTGCGTTCTGCCAAGTTGTATCTTTCATAAAATCGTATTCTGTGTCCGGGTCAAGTATGCCGATATAATATCCGGCTTCCGCTTTTAATGCCTTGTTTCTTTTCAAGTCCCTGAGCGATACAAGTATATTTGTCGTTGTAACCACATCAGCTGCGGCTGTTCCTGTGCCTATGACTACCCTATAATGAGTTGTAGTATCGCACGCTTTGGGCATAGCAGCAAAGGTTAATGTAGTCGTTGCTTGCGTAGAACTTGTTATTTTGCGGGTTTCGCCATAATTAGTTCCGGCAATAACGGTAACATAACCGCCCTGCCAATAGTTATCTGCCTGTGTAAGAACACCGGCGTCAACTATCGTAGTCGTAGTGCCGCCACTTGCTGTTCCTTCAAGTTGATAACTTGCGTCAGCGTCAGCCCTGCGCCGTAAAAGCCCTGTGCAAAGAGTTTTCATAGTGTAGTAGTCAATAGATTCGCCGGCTTGCTGACCTAACCGGTCAGTTTTCTCGGAAATCTCAGGGTCAATAGAAGTCGCTGAAGCCAGTTTGCTTGTGGTAGCGAAATCGCCCCATAACGCAACCGTAGCCGCAGTTTCCTCTATGTTCAACTGCTGTCTTGAAGCAACTGGAATACCGCCGTCAAGCGTTTCCGTTAATGCGGAAGTTTGTTTTGCCATAGGCGTATATCTTGAAAAATATACTGTTTTGCCTACTCCTGACGGTAACTGTCTTTTCTGTGCCAACTGATAGGCAATAAGATTGTGTTTTGCGCGAAGTAAAAATCTCTTGTCGTAGTGTGCCTGCACTAACGGCGGAAGAGTTGTAGTAATAGTTAATCCAGCCATAGTAATATCCTCTCTTATAATTAGATTTGCCTTGCTGCTTTTGTTAAGATTTTAATTATCCGTTAGGGTTAAAATCTTTTATAGATTACCGGCTGAATAGGGCTTTATTCTATTCCGGGTCTATTGCTGGCGTTCCGATTTCGGGATACCCTTGCTAGCTTCTTCCAACTCGGCGATAGTTTTTGCTTTCGCAATCTTGTCGTAAATATCGCCTTCTTTCTTTGGAGTTCCGCCGGCACTTTCAGAAAAGGCACGGGTTTTCTGTGTTCTCTTTTCCTCGGTATCCGCTTTATTCAAATGTGATACCTTATTTTTTTGGCGTTCATAAACAGCGACTAATTCCTCTATGCTTTTCAAGTAAGGTCTTTTAGCCGATATTTTAGCAATCTCAGGTCGTATGGTTTTATCCCATTCTTCGCCATACTCTTTCCTGAACTGCTCGTCTTCTTTCGCCCATTGCGATTCGTAAGTTTCCTTGTTTTTCTGTTCCGTCAACCGCCGTTCAAAAGCGTTAAACAGTTTATTCATTGTCGTTATCGGGTCTTTAGCAAAATCTATCTGGAACTGTTCAATTATTTTTTCTTTCTCTTCGGGACTTATATCGCCTTTCTGTTCCGCCTTATCAAGCGACTGTTCCATTTCGGCTATCATCGCTTCCTGTTCTTCTAATTGCCGTTCATATCTCGCTTTTTCCGATTCTATTTTAGATTTCTGTTTTTCCGCTTCACTTCCCCATTTAACCACATCGTCAAGATATTTGAACTTGTCCGGGATATTCAACCTTTGACGCATTTCTTCGGTAATAGGTATTCTTTCATCGCTTTTCTGTTCCCCGTTACCGCCTTCCTGTTCTTTGCCTTCCTGACCTGTCTGTTCTGTCTGACCTGTTTCTTCTTGACCTTTTGTTTCCTGACCTTCAGCGGCGTTTCCTGACGATTGACCGGTATTACCGGTGTCGCCGGTGTTAGCGTTCTCGCTTTCTTCAATAAACATAACACTTCCTCCTTACTTAGATTTAGGGAAAGGATAAAAACAATTAGGGCAGCAATTATCGCCCATTTCTTTGTGTTTTACCGTTTCCTTTACTATGCTTGCACATCTCGGACATTTCAAACTTCCGGATGGAACTTTTTCTTCAACCTTAGGCACTTCAGGAACTTTTATTTCGGGAACTATTCCTTCGGGTTTCAAAACCTTTTCTTTACTCTTTACTTTTTTACCAGCCATTTTTTCCTCCGCCTTTCATAAATTTAAACATCATCATTTTCCGTATCCGTTTTTCCGCTGCCTGCCGGGAAGCATATAATTTAGGATATATTTTCCCTGTAATATGCGACCTGATTTTGAATCCGCCCGGCACTCTTACCACCATACTATTTACCTCTTGCCATAGATTTCGCTTTTGCTTTTTTCTGCGATTCAAACTCCAACTCTATTTCTGACGGAGTGCCGACTTTCGCTCCACGCTCAACCATATATGTTGATAACGCATAAGGCGTTTTTATATTTGAGTGTTTGCCAAGTTTTCTCGCTAATACATCCCGTCTTGCTCTTGCGATATTGCCTCGTTCCATAGTCAGCCCGGGTTTTTTGCCTTTATTGAGCCACGCCGATAATCCTTTTGCCATAATCCCTCCCGATTTATTTGTTATCCATAGCAATTTTTTCCCAGTCGCTTATTTTTTTAAGGAACATTTTATAAGTCCGTATTTCAGCAAGTTCTATATTATTGCTTACATTAAATACGGTTATCTCGGTTTTTGTTTTAGTGTTCTTTACTTCGGTTTTGGTTATCTCGGGAACAGTTTTGCTGTTAACAACGCTTTCCGTAAGATTCGTTATCCGCTGTTCTATCCATAACTTTATTTCTTTCCAGCCGTTAGTGGAAGTAGTTCTCGTTATTTCTCTTGCTATTTCTATATCCTGCGGCGATATTGATGTGCGTGGATTATACATTACCTACTCCCCCCGGAACTCCCGGAACTTTACCGGCATTAGCCGGAGTTATCATTTCAGGCGACATCTGCGGCTGTTCCTGCGCGGGAGCGGCTGCAGGTTGCGGTCGCATTGCTTCCAGCATAGTTTTATGTTCCTGTAAATGCGCCTGTTTGATTATATCGTAATTACCCGTTACCGGCAACGGCAAATGTATAGTCAAATGCAATAAATGGTTTTCCATAGGTTTCGCGTGAACCGGCTCGCCCTGAGATATAAGTATATTCTCGTCATTAGGCGAAATCAAAATATCTGTCGGCTGCGGCAATAACACATCGTCATTATCGCCGACTGTTTTCCATATCTTGTTAACTACTTTCGGCAAATCCACTATTCCCGGCGGCAACCCTTTGGCTATATTAAGGAAGTTTATCAACTGCTGCCCTTTGACAACCTTGTTTTCTATCTGTGATACTCCAAGCGGAATAAAGTCAATATCCATACGCAAGGTTTCTTTTATGGTTTTACCTGTTTCGGGTTCGCCGAGCAAACTTTCAGCCGCCTCTACGTCGACTATTCTGATAAAATCTTCCCGGCTCATATATTGTAAATCATATTCATAAGCCCGCATAAGAAACTCTTTTATAATCCTGTCCTCTATTTCACGCAGTTTCGCAAACACATCTCTTGCTGACGCTTGTCCCTGCTGCGTATATTCGGTGGCGGTAGTATCGTATCTTGCCGGCATACCTTGCAAAGATACAGTTGCTCCCGTAACCTGTCTTATATCCTCTTTTGTCATAGATACCGCCTGCATACCAGCGTTTGCAGTTAAAGGCGGAGTGATAAACTTTACAGCGTCAACTCCTGTTTTACTGTGCATTATTCCATCAGGTCTTGATTTAAGTTCCGCGTCAGGTATATCGGCAAGTGCGTCAACTACTTTCATATTATTAAGGATTTGCGTTATGTTATCCATAATTTGATTAGTGAAATCGTTTAATGCAATCTGAGATTTTTCCGCTAACTGCGGCACGCCCATACCCAGTGAAGTGCCTTCTATATTTTCCCAAGAAACCCATAAATACGGTTTTTCCTGACAATCATTGGGATTGACTTCCAGTCGGATAACTTCCTGCCGGTTGCATACGGTTATTATGCACTCTTCGTCTATACCGTCATTGTCAATATCAAAATTGCAGGACGCCTCCAAGAGTTCGTAATTGTCTTTTGAAGTATTGTAATCATCCGACAGCCCCGTCATATCTTTTGTATGGGAATATACTTTTTCGGTTTTATTGCTGGCGTTAGTTTTTGTAGTATCTTTAACGGCGTCTATATTGCTGTAAATACCGAGTTTCTCAAGAGTTTTTAAATGCGTCCAGTTCTTTTCTGACCGTTCTATGATACAAGTTTGGTCTTCCCATTTCCGGTAATAATCCCAGTATATATTCTTGTTATCTAAGACCTGAAAATCTATATTATCGTATAAAGTTTTGAGTTTTTTCTCTACCAACGGTTTCTCGCCTTTTGATATAGCCGACATTAACGATTCCCTGTCTTCAAAATTATCTATAACATATTTTTCTTTTACCGCCCAAACCACTTTCGCTATTACAAACCCGTATTTTATAAGAGTTTCAAGCAGATACCTGAGTTTTGTCCGCATTTTAGTTTTGTTCTGCTGGAAATTGATTACACTTGTTATCGCTTCGGCTTTTTTTGTATCGGCGCTCCCACCTATACCTTTAATTTTAAACGGCGGGTCGGCGTTCCATAACACTTCATCGGCAAAGTTGATTAGCGTCTTGCAGGCGCGCCTCGTTTCCGGAGGGAATAAATCTGCCGCTCCCTGATAATATTTTTCCGTAGATATATTGTTGTAAAGTTTATCCCATTTTTCCCATTTGTCTTCAAGCCCGGCGCGGTCTTTATATTTATTAAAACAGTTCAATACATAATCCTTAGCCCTGAGTTTCAAGGCGTCCTGTTTGGCTTTAAGTTTATTCGCCTGTTCTTCTGGGCTGATAACCGATTCGGCCATCGCTATATTTTCCTGTTTTATTTCTTCTACCATATAACTCCTTTACGGCTTAGACATTTCTACCTGAACGGCTGATTTTACATCTTTTGCTTTCTTACACAATTTACTTATAACTACTTTAATCCATTTGACTATGATAGGTTTTACAAGCCCTTTTATAAACGCCGGGATAGGTATTAGCGGGTATAATTCCGCCATAAACACATCTACCGCTAACTGCTCTTTTTCTTCGGCAGTCCAGCCGTTAGCGTCGGCTTTCTCTTTTTCTATTCTGATTACAATAGCGGCTATTTTAGATTCGTTCTGAACATACCATTTATAGAGCATTCCGCCTATACCTATAATCCAAGCGACCCTGCCGCCTAAAGAACCCAATCCAAGAAAAGCAAGAACCTTTATTACTGCCGCCTGAATCGCCGCTAATTCTGACATAATCGCCTCCGTTAATTTTTGCCGTTAAGCCGACCCTCTATTTTCGCTATTCGTTCGGCTTGACTGCCCACTAATGTCAGTATTTTTCCTATATCGTCTTGTATATGCGTAATATGATTCCATAACTGAGTTTTGATTTCAGATATATCTTTCTCCATTTGTTTTTCCCGTTCTTTCGCCTGTCCCTGGCCATAAGCGATTTTAACAAATACGGCAAGCACCCCGGCCAATTCTACGATTATAATAATCCAATCTTTAATTGTCATTTATTTTTCCTTATTCTCCTAAAAACCTATAAGAACTTCCCTTGTATATTTCCTCTATTGCTTTTGTGCTTAACGGAACATTATAGATAGATAACTCATCCATATATCTGGCAAATCCTGCGGTAGTCGCACACTCACTTGAATTACCAACTGTATTACTTGCTAAAATATAACATATCTGAATCCAGGCTTGTTTAACTACAAAATCTATTTCCGTATCTGGTACTGTTCCTAATATCAATACAGGATTATATTTTATAACTGCCTCGTTTATTTCTGCTTCTAACTCTGTATCTGAAAAACTATATGGAAGCTCCGTATCACTTATCTTCCTTCTTAATTTTATAATTACATCTGCTATAACCATTTTTACTCCTTCATCTGCTACTTTTAATTATTTCAAAGCCCTTGTTAAAATCTTCCGGCAATTCCTGTATCAATTCTACATCAAGATAACTATCGAATCCGCCTCTTCTTATGTCTTGAATAGTTTTTAAGATTATTTTTTTGTGTAGGTATATCTTTTCATCTTTTACTAACTGGTTATAATAATCTTCTTCTGTCTTGTTTATCGGTGTCACATAAAGCAGATAATAGTTGGTGTTTCTATTAGTCAAATTCTGACTTGTTTTTTGAAACGGTTGTCTTATGTTGCTGATAATACCTTTTGATAAACAATCTACCTTATCCGCCGTCATCTTATCGGTATACGCTACATATACCAAGGTGTTGGCATATAGTATATTAACTGACAGTAGTATGATTAACGCCAATTTTTTAATCACTGTGCCTCACTATTCCACTGGTAAATATTGTCCAAACTTCAGCGGCTGTCAATACTCTATTTATAATAAATACTTCATCCATTTTTCCGGTATACCCTCCATCCTTTGCCGCATTTGCACCCAATACCAATCTTTTTTGAGAATAACTGCAATCAAATGTTTGTCCTGTCATTTTTTTTACTAATTTTCCCTGTATATAAAATTCTAATGTTCCTGCTGTGCTGTCTGCTACCATCACTAAATGTTGCCATTGATTTTCTACTATTGAATAATTATTAGTATCCCCATATGCCGTTCCTACACCAAATTCATATACATATTTCCATGCTTCCCCAGCGTCATAATTGTATAAATATATGTATGCTCCCTTGTCTGCTGCACTTGGATTTTTATCTAAAAGATAATTCCAAACACCGCCAGTCCAATAGATCCACATGCCAAATGATGCATTTGCTGTTATCGGTGCGGAGGTACTATAATCTATCTCTATGTATCCGTTGCCGGCAAATCCAATACTGCTTCCATACTTTCCGGTTACCCAGCCCGTATTTGTTGCCGTACTGATGTTAAACATTTTATACTGCGAACTGTCTATAGGATGTGTTCCTGTACCTTCATTAAAACCTAAATTCAATAACAATTTATTATCGTGAATATTTATTCGTTCACCATATAAATAATTTATCGAAACAAGCAATAACAATATTGTTAAATATCTTTTCATTTATTCCTTTTTCCTTGTTATCCTAAATATGCACCCGCCTTCTTCGGCAGGTACAGCACTTCCAGCAGAGCTTATATGTACAGCAAACTGTGTGCCAGCCAATACAGGCAGGTTTATATCAGTCCACGTACCCCATACTGTACTTGCGGCGACCGATACCTCATCAGTCGCATAACCCCAATCAGCAGCCGTCCCTGTCGCTATCTTAAACCCTGTCGCCCAATCGCCGACCACGTGAGTAAAAAACTGATACCCCGTAATCACGTAGGTCGATATTGTCGGTACGGTTACTGCAAGTCCGGGTAATGCTATAAACGGATTGGTTGACTGCACTACACTTCCGGGTAACCTTACCTCAATATAATAAGTAGTGAACGTGCTTTCGGCGGCAGCGAAAGTTACGGTAGATAAATCGGTTACATAGGTTACCGTTGAAAGCGTTGTTAGAAATCCCGTTGATTCCGCTATCAGTGTTACGGAACTTAACAGTATATCTATATCTGTCCTGTCAGTTGTCCCGGAACTCATAAGAATCGCTATATTGGAAGCATTTGCCGGAACAGAACTGTCTATAATAGAATTGGTTCTATCCATAGAACTTATCAATACAGATATATCTCCTGAACTACCAAAAGTAGAAGTGCTGTCTATAATAGTTCCGTCTTTAAGAATTATCTGCCCTTTAACTATCGCTGTTGAAAGAATTATAGCGGAAGATATTACTACATTATCTTCAAAATAAGCATCTTCGGTAAAACTTGACGGAGTTAAAACATAAAATGCCCCGTTTAACGGAGTTGATGAGTCGCATTTAACTATAATATTGTCCACTCCGCTCACTATATTTCTAAAACCTATCCAAGACGAACACAAATCAAGATTATTGTTACCCCATATAGAAGTATAATATTCGTCAAGGTATCGCTGCGCGTAAATATAAAAAACCTGATTATCTCCTCCGCTCGATGTCATAGTAGATAAATACATAGAATATAACGGCAGTGGTTTTCTTATCCATATAGGATAAAGTTGGTCTGCCGAAACATCATAATCGTCAGATGATTCAGGGCTGGTAGAAATAACTATCCCGCCATAACTGCCTGTGCCGGAGTTTACCCTGTAAGCATTAGTTACCGATTTATTTCTCGCATTGCAGTCGCCCATATTGTCGCCTGAAGAAAAATTCGCCGAATAGCATATCCCCACTACCAGCGACAGGCAGATTGTTGATAATAGTTTTTTCATAACACACTCTCCTTACTTCTTTTTATTATTAAGCAATATGATACCGAATACCATAATAACCAAAGCCCAAAAAATAAATGTCATATTTACCTGCAATATTTTACAGTCCCCGTAATTTTGCCTTTGTAATTTTTAATTATCTTGTCAGCGGGAATAACCGGCTTTACGGCAGCCGCCGTAGTTACGGCGACGGATTTTGTTATAGTATTTATATAAGTCCGTATTTTTCTTACTGCAGTAGAACTTGTAGCGGAAGTCAACGCCGATATAGTGGCGAATGGTTTTTTGTTAATAACGCTGTTCGCCTGCAATACCGTAAGTTTTACATTCTGAGTTAATACCGTATAACTCGCAGTAGAGCTCGTATTGGCAAAACTCAATACCTGGGCGTTAGTCGCCGCAAACGATACCGCCGCCATACCTAATACAAAAACGATAATCCAAAACAGTTTTAGTTTCATTTGTAAAACCCTCCTAAATAATATTCCGCTTCTCCTCCTGACGGAACATCAATATAAATATAGCACGGGCTTGATTTCATAACGCCTATAAAATTATCTCCTATCATCTCGGCGTTCCGCAGTTTTTTCGGCATATCAAAATTGAAATTGGCTTTATACGCGCAGGTAGATAAGTTCGCTCCTACCAGCCACGAAGTCGCATACCCGTAAAAATATACGGTTGCGGGAGCGGTCAAGTCGCCCTGTATGAATCCCTGTTCAAACCCGCCTCTTAAAAAAGCGTCGGTGATATAAGTTGAATTGAGTATCGTGTAAATATCGGTTGTGGTATTATTCTGCGTTGCGGCGAGCGTGGAACTTATCCCGGTATATGTTTCTATGTTATCTGCTGATTGGTTTATTGTTGCTGCGAGTGTTGAAGTTATCAATGTTGCAAGACCTGTCCCTGCGGTTGACGATACGAGAACTTTCTGCGATTGCGAAGTTTCATCATATTCCCAGTTGTCTATGTGCTGGCTGGGGTATTTGGTCGGCGGCTCTACCGCCGCAAGCATTCCTGCTATACATAAGATAGCGATTAAAGAAAAAAGGTTTTTCATCTTATCCTCCATAAACATAACCGGTAACTTTATGGGTTATGTTCTTTTGATTATTGTAATGTTCCTGCAGCGATTTGTCAAGTTTTTTCTTATCATAACTTGGGTTTATTACGAGTATGTATCTCAGGCAGTCCGGGAAATGCCCGTATTTTTTTGCCGGCTGTTCTTTTTCGCCTGTCCGCTGGGCGAACTCTTCCCATTGATAATGCAGCATAGCGTCTATCATTTTTGGAACTGCGTTGCGCAGAAAATATATTCCGGGCTTGCCTTCTTTATCCAGCATCAGCATTTCCTGAACTTTGTTTTTCCCGGTAATCCAGTCCTTAGTAGCCGACCGGAATGAAAGTCCGCATTTGATAAACTCACGCTGCGGGGAACTACCGGAGATTCTATCGGGTGTCGCTGATAATGGGTCTATAAATCTCGCCCGGATACTGTCTTTGCCTTCTTTGGCTTTAATCAAATCCGCCTGTTCTTTTATAGTTTTATCTACCCATAACTCGTCATAAGCGTAACACCTGCCTTTCGGGTCAACCGCAAGCCATAATACCGCGCAGGATATTCTTGGGTGGTAATCCATAGCGCAATACCGTTCCCAATCTTTTGGTATCGTAAACTCGTCTATGATATGCGTTTCCGGCTTGAACTCTTTATATATCAGTCCCGATAAATGCCGGAACTTGCCGTGAAGTCGGGCTTCTTTTTCATCAGGAGTAAGCCGTTTCTCAAAATCTAAAATCTCGGCTTCAGTTAAATAAGCGTTCTCCCTTATATCAAAAGTAAATACATCAGGTCGGTCTTCGCTTTCGCCCGCCTGAGTATATATCTCGTCATATACCCACGCCTCAGATAACGGCGTCAGCGCCAGCCAGCATATACCCTTATTCCGCATTAAACCTCTCATACAAGCGATATATTTATCTCTTGGCGGCGGCTCGTCAAACTGAACCCAATCACCTACCCAACCCTCGAATAACCCGGTATCCTGTTCGTAAGACAAAAATTCTACCGAAGAACCGTTCTTATATATTATCTTCGCTAACTGTCCTGACGAATATTTCTTTATCTGCCTGATTTCTGATTTGGGTATCAACTGCTCGTATTTCTCCTGAACTACCTCGCCGATACCTTTCTGCAAATCCGTAGCGACTACACGCCCTTTATTCGGAATATGCATTTTACGATACGGGTGTATCCCTAAACTCAGCATTATGCCCTCAGCACAAGACGAGTGCGTTTTCCCTGACTGATTGCTCCCGGCAACTAAACGCAGTTTCTTTACCGATTTGTGAAACGCCTCCTGATGTGTCTGCGGCTTATAATACAGTATCGGAAAGTTTTTTTCTCGGTTGTCAAGTTCTACCTTGATTTTACAAAGGCGGGCAAGTTTGTCCTCGCTCATCTGCTCTATCGGGGGGAGCGATTTCAGTATCTCCTCAAACTTAATAGGTTGCAACTGTTCTATCATTTTTACTTTTCTCCATACGCCTGTAATCTCGCAAATCTTTTATCTTGGTAGTCAAATGACCGCCACAACGAACACACCGCGACCTCTTCCTGCGCAACCCGTATGTTTCTAAATCACAGCATTCACAATAGTATTCCATAAAAATCACCTTTTAGAGAAAAAATTATGTAGGGAGGTTATGTCTGATACTACAAGGCCTTTCCTCCGTTGCTACCAACTTTCCCCGACAGGTCGCCCCCCGTTGCCCCCGCCCCACTACCAGCAGCCGCTTGCGTTTCAGGTTGCTTCACTGCCGGCGTTCCGCCGCTGGTGGTCTTGGTGTCGCCGATTGCTGACCGTTTGCCTTTCTTTCCAGGCGGTTGCTTGTCAATGGTTTCGTCTCGCGTTGCTTTCCCTTTAATGAAGTCAATCATCGCCGCCTTATCGCTGAATGACACATTAACGGCTTCTGCTGCCTGTCCTGTCCCTATATGATATTTATCAAGCAATATAGCGTAAGTGGTGGCGTTGGCTGCGCTGCTAGCTGCTGCTATCTTCTCCGGGGTGATGTATTTAAGGGCTAATTGGGCTTTTTCAAGCGAAAGTTTAATCGTGTCTGTGTAGAGTTGCTTCGTTTTCTCGGTTATTATGCTGGTGAGTTCCTTTTTGAGTTCCTGTATTTGTGTGTAATTTTCCTTTTGCACCTTGATAACGGTTTTATTGGATTTGTGGATATTTTCGCAGATTTCCTTTATAGTTCTGCCTTCCGCAGACAGCTGTATAACCTTGCTTACTATTAGCGGGTCTTTTGTGTTTGGTTTTGGCATTTCGTCGCCTCCCGTTGCCTATCGTTGCTTGCCTTAAGCTATACTGTAATTGATTCTCCGGGATTGTTTCGCTTTGCGTTCCCTTATTCTGCGTTTTTTTACTTTATTTAAGAACTGCATTACTTTATTGATTTCCTTTTTATTTAATTGGCCGGTATAAGCGTTAATGTCTTTACTGCGTTGACTTTGCGGTTCTCTTGCTGCTTGTATTGCTTCATTTCTCACTTTTAAGAGTTTATTTGCTTCTCGTTGTTTCTTTATGTATTCAATTCTCCTTTTTACTTCCTTTACTGCCTTACCTATAAACCCATTAAAACTAAACATAATAAACCTCTTATATGCTCTATGTCTTTCTATATGTCCCGCCGGGAATTTTCAGGGGCGTTGCGGTGTCCCAGAAGGGTTGCCAGCTTGGTTCGGGCTGCCGGGCTTGTGCTGGCTGTGTGCTGCGGCCTGTCTATTATTATTTATAATATAATACCGGGATTTTGTCAAGTGGTTGTTGGCTGGGTTTGTGTTTTTTTGGGAGTATGGCAAAAATAGAAAATCCCGGCAGGGCTGGGCTTTGTGCCTCGCCGGGATTATGTGCAGCCGGTATGTTCGGGGTTATGGGGTGAGGTTAAACTTGTAATAATTTTGCCGATTTAATTAATACAAGTTTTTTATTCATTTTTACCTCCCGGATTTAATTGTAAATTGTATCATACAAAATACAATATACAGTATTGATAAAACCACAATATAAAAAACAAGTTTAATCCTTTTCTTCGTTTGGTTTAACATTCTCCCCACCTCCTGTTTTTAATATGTCCGCCTAACTATCCGGATTATCGTGTGCCGCTTCCGTTCCTTTGGCTTTCTGTTACCATACAATTCTATAAACTGTAAAATAAGCAAAAAAATTATAAATATGCTCCCGGCTGTAATTGGGTTCATTTTATTCACCTCGCTTTTTTTAATTCCATTATGTCCTGAATATACATTTTATCTTTAATTCTTTTATAGTCATTTTAAGTACTCCCAGATAAGCCCCAGCAGACTGACGGCACAGAGCCAGTCCGCTGGTATAATCATATTTGCTTTTGTGATAATTTTTCTACCTGTTCAAAATACTCGCTATTTTTCGGTATCCTTATACTATCTCGTTCAAAATAATCCGTTTGTATATCAGTATCGTTTTTTACATCAAAAATTTTATATGCTCCCTGTGGTAATGGCTCATAAGTTTTAATATATATTGTAGCATTGCCATTTAAGTTATTTTTAGCAGATGAATAAAAACAAGGAAAATATTTACCATCTATCCTTATCCCATTTTTTAACAGTTTGATTACCATTTTTTTTTCTCCCATTTTCCACTCCCGCTTTTTATTTTGTGTTATTAGATGGCTTTACATCCTGCCCCCCCCCCTCCCCATAAATAAAAAACACTTCCCGGTATTTTCCGGTAAGTGTTTAATCTGTAAATAGTTTTTATCCGCTCTTTTGTGTTCCATTTTGTTCGCTCTTAACTTCTACTATTATTTATAACATATTTCCTCCGGCTTGTCAAGTTGTTTTTTATATTTTTATTTTTTTTATTTCCGAAGTAAAGATAAACGGCGTTTTTTCCGTCGGGCGTGCGGTTTTTTGTAAAATTGTTTTTAATGATTTGTAAAGTATATTTATTTTTTCAATCAGTTCCTCCCGGTTTAATTTCTGCCGGTTTAAAATAATCATCAATCGTTTTTATCGCTTCCGGGCGTCCGTAGCATATTACTGCTTTATATTTTCTTTCGTTTAATTTTTTTATAAATATGTTTTGTTCCGGGCTGGCTTTACCGGTTTTCATTTTCTTTAATTCTATAAACAGTCCGCAATATATCCCGGCGGGCTCAAAAATCATTAAATCCGGCGTTCCTTTTGTGTATCCCATATTTACCATATTATAAAGGAAGTTCCGGCTCGGCTTATGTTGTAGCATCCCCGCCGGGCTGATAGTAAAAAGCGCTCCCGGGTAGTAGTCCCGGATATATCTTACAGTTTGCCGCTGGATTGTCTTTTCGTCTTTCTCGGATTCTATAAGTGCGTTATATTCCTGAATTGTCAATGATTTCACTATTTTCCTCCTTCCGCTATGTCGGGGGGATTGCTCGCAGGCATACTACCAGTAGAATATCCCAATACCTGCCGCCAGCGGTCTATATTTAACCTGCGGGAGCGCGCGACTGCTTCCGTTGTCGGCAAGTATAAATAAAGGTCGTTTTGAAATCTCGCCCTTACCCGCTGAATGTTCGCCGGATTCGGTAATTGTAAAAACTGTTCCTTGCTAATTTGGTCAAGCACTTTGTAGAATACCTGCCATACAGTCCAAGTCAGCAGTCGGTCGCTGTTCCTCGTGTCCGGGAAGTTCCGTAATACATATTCAACCTGATTTTTCAATCTCGCTATCCCGGTTGTCGGTTCGTCGGTAGGCAAGTATAATTCCCTTTGTTCGCTCATTTTGTCCCCCTTATGTTTTTTCGGTCAAGCACTTTATTCGGGCAGTATATAATCTGTCCCGGCGCGGTAGCGGTCAAGCACTTTTTTAAACAGTTTTTACAGTAATTGTTGATTTTGGGAGTTTTTAAGGGCTTTTTATCGCTTACCATACCCAACCTCGTTTTCCGGCTAAAAATCAAAAATCAATGGTAAATCTTTCACCAGAATTGATTTTAAAGTGACTTCTTTGTTTTTAATCTGTAATCTTTGTCGTTTATTTGAATTATATCGCACATTCCCGCGATTCGGCTGGCTATCCTGTCGTTCATACTCTCCGCAAGTTCTTTAAGCGATAGGTTGCTGGTTATTATTATATTGTGCTGGTTGTCAATATACCTGCGATTGAATAACGTGTATATCATTTGGACGCTGAAATCAGTTATCTTCTCGCTGCCCAAGTCATCAAACAGCAAGTAACCCTTTTTATAGAGTTCTATCAAGTCGCTTTCTAATGAGTTCCCTGTTTTGAAACTGTCCCGGATAGACATAAGCAAGTCGGGTATTATAACCATATTGACCGACTTGCCTTTGCTTATTAAATCTTTGAGTATAGATATTGCCAAGTGTGTCTTGCCTGAGCCGACAGTCCCGTAAAGGTATAGCCCTCTTTTTGTTGTATGAAACCGTCTTGCTAAGGCAAGTGCTTCCCGGTTGCTTGTGTTCAATATAAAGTTATCAAAGGAACAGGATTTATATATTTCCGGGATTCTGTTAAGCCTTGCGGAACAGTATAAACATAACCCGTTGACTATATAGCAATCTTCATATTCCTTTTTACAAAAGTTACATATTATCATATTTGCTCCCTATTGATTTTGTCCCTGCGGATTGTTTCAGTTCAAATACGCCCTGCCAAGAGTTCGTTATTGACTGCTGTAATATGAGTATCGCTTTCTTTATGTCCTTGCCGCTTAGTTTAAACAGTTTTGATATTATCAGTTCGGCTGCCCGGTCAGTAAGCGGTTTTCGTATCTTTTTACGCATATCTTCAAAATGATTAAACTCTTTCTGCAATTCAGTTAAATCAAGATTAAGCGTTTTAAACTCACCTAAATCCCTTATATTATATTTAATTATATTATATTTAATTATATTATATTTAGCAGGAGTTACTCCGGAGTTGCTCCGGAATTGCTCCGGAGCGGGTATATTTGATTTGCTTTCCCTCTCAGGATTAAGAGTTTGGTTGTTCTTAAACCCTTTAAACTCAATATACATCTTACCGTTGCCATAGTGTTCTATCAGCCCGGCGGCTACCATTTCCTTTATGCAGGCGGTTATCTTGGCGACAGTCAGTTCCTTTACATATGGAACTACCATACCTTTCAGGATGTCCGGCTCGCCGTATAACCTGCCCTCTATGTCTAAGTGCGGAATACACCAGGTATATAATAACGCCGCCTCAATAGATAACTTCGCCACGCCTTCATCAAAGCTTATTTTCTTCGCCAGCATTCTGCCTTTTGGCATAATCTCTCCCATTTTATATCAATTCTTCAAGTTTATATAATATATTTTCAAGCTGTATTCTATTCTGCAATTATACTTCTTCTCAATCCGTTTAACGAGATACTTGACAATCCGAATAAACAGGTTTGTTATAAGATCGTCGGGTCGGGTCATAATTTTATCCCTGTTATTTCTTCAAACACTTTGGAGTTGAAGTTCTTTATTTTCTTGATTTTCTTTATATCGTCTTTACTCCAAATTTTAGATTTGTTTAACCACGCAGTTTTATAATCAAATACTTTCAAATATCCGCCTGTTGTTTTGTAAGATACATTGTTATTCTTTTCTTCTTCCGTCATTTCATATTCTGAAACCCACAATGTTAAATCTATATTTAACAAATCGTATATGTTATTTAGATATTCCACATCTTTCGCTTCGGCAGGTTTATTGAAAATATAATATATTTCTTCTGAACATAAATAATTATATATACCTCTTGCCGAATTACCGTCCCCCGAATTATAGTTCCCAGAATTCCTGTCCCCCGAATTACAGTGCCCAGAATTCCTGTTCCCCGAATTACTGTGCCCAGAATTACTGTCCCCCGAATTACTGTGCCCAGAATTCCTGTCCCCCGAATTACTGTTATAAAAATTTAACAACCACTCTATATTTTTATTTAATAGATAATCTTCTATTGATTTTTTTACTGTTTCTCTGTCATCTTCTTTACCCCTATCTAATTTCAATTCTTTGCTATCTTTGTTATATTCCCAAAAACTCCATTTTTCTTCATTGACAGGTTCAATCCCGAAATAATGTGAAATACTTGTATGGCTATTCCATTCATAATTTTTAGGATTACCTTCTGCCATCACTCGGGCAATATCCTCTACTTTGAAAAACAATACCTCGCCGTAACTTATACACGAAAAAAAATCACACATACTACCTCCCCCTTTTTGTTATACCATCATCTTGCTCGCCATTTTTAATTTTTTCCGTCAATTTTTATTTCCCCTGTGGGATTGCGACTATTTTGTACCGACGGCAAGTTTTACCTTTGCACATAAACTTATCTTTCGTATTACATTCACATAATATTTTACCTTTACTGTTTATAATGCCGTATTTTATATCAATCACTATTTCTTTGCGTTTCATTTCCCCTCCCGCAATTCTGAAATCTTTTTCTTAAAATCTTTCCATTTACATTTCTTTTTATACTGACATTTTGAACATAACGGCTCTATCGATAATCTTTGACTTCTATTAAGACAAATATACTTTTTACTGTTCAAAACCTCACCAAGCATTTTCTCTTTACTTTCGAGTATCGTATTGACAAGGATTTCGTGATCGTGTTTAAGTTTCTCAATTTCGGCAGATTGTTCCGACTTTTCAATATCTCTTTCCCCTACTTTTTTGTCAGCATACACTTTCTTATAAACCTCTTTGGTTCCGGGTTTCATTGTGCCT
>Ga0066636_10001010_pt1 | contig 17050 bp, 11 predicted proteins | sample CryGeyCG2014_080_2_FD_62736 | JGI IMG/M metagenome (GOLD analysis project Ga0066636, IMG submission 62736) | Groundwater microbial communities from aquifer - Crystal Geyser CG07_land_8/20/14_0.80 | ecosystem: Environmental > Aquatic > Deep subsurface > Groundwater | place: USA: Utah: Grand...
CGCGAAACGCGAATCCCCTTCGTTCACGTACGGCGGCAATGTGAAGTTCATTCACCACTCGATCGCAGACGGGACGGCAAACGGAATCGGATTCGATGCCGGCATCCTCTACACGTACCGTGAGCGGCTGCGTGTCGGCGTGAATGTGCAGGATGTCACGACGACGCTTGTCGCCTGGAATACCGGCACGAAGGAGCTCATCACCCCGACGTTGAAGATCGGCACAGCATACGCATGGGATCTCTTCGGCGGCACCCTTACACCCGCGCTCGATCTTGACCTTCGATTCGAAGGGCGGAAGTATTCTGCCATGATGCATGTCGGCCCGGTGAGCGCAGATCCGCGCCTCGGAGCGGAATTCTCGTACAAGCAGACCGTCGCCGTCCGCGTCGGATACACAGATGTGAAGCAGCTCACAGTGGGGGCCGGTATTCACCTCCCGAAACTCGACATCGACTACGCGTTTGCGCGATTCGGGAAAGAGGATGACCTCGGCGGTACTCACCGCATCTCACTTCGTCTCACGCTTGAAGAACCACGTTTTGCGAGACCTGAATGAAACACCTCCTCTCGTTTGTCATCGGCGCAGCCGTCGTCTCCTTACTTGCCGGCGGATGCGCGGCTCCAAAGTATGAGACTCCTCAGCCTCTGACAGCCGAGACTGTGAAGTCCCTCGATGGGAATATCTCGGCGAATGTCCCCGAAGGGTGGTTCGCGGCCACCGATTCCGTCGTCGCACCCCAGCTTCTCCTCTGGTTTGTGCGCGACGACTACGCCGCCACGATGGGGCTGCGCGAGATCAATGTGGAACCGGACGAAAGAAAGCGCATCGAAGAGGACGGCATCAAGGCGGTCGCGGAAGTGAGCCTCGCTCTGAAGAGACTCCACTCCCCGGACGGTTTCCGCATCGTCGCCGAGCCAGAGACGTTCAAACGAAGAGGGGAGAAGTACGCATCGTACGAATACGCCCCGAACGGGAAGGACCTCGTCAGGGTGATCGTGTTCGCAGGGAAGGGGCGCTACTATGAATTCTCCACGCTTCCCCTCAGCGAGCGGGGTATGCCCGAAGACACCTCCCGGCTCTTCTCGACACAGCAATCGGTGTTTGTTTCGATGAGGTGGTAGGGAGGGCAGTCGGGCTGGCGAAATGGAGAAGGGCGGCGCTGTGAAAGGCCGCCCTCCGCGTTTCGCCGCTCGATCCCGGACCTACAGGTTGGCAATATCGTTATAGAGCACGAAGGCCATGAAGAGGAGGAGGAGGTAGAAGCCGACCTGTTGGACGACGACCTTGATCTTTGTGGGGATCTCCTTTCCGGTTATTCGCTCGATGAGGACCATCACAAAATGTCCGCCGTCAAGTCCGGGAAAGGGAAGGATGTTAAGAAGCGCAAGGCTCATGCTGAGAAGCGCCATGAAACTGAGATAGCTGACAAATCCTATTTCGGCGCTCTGGGTTGCGTACTGTGCGATCTTGATTGGCCCGCCCACCGCCTTTGAGAAGGGGATCTTTCCGACGATGATCTGCCAGATCGATTTCACAAAAAGCCGCGTTGCCTCCGCGGCACCCTTCACCGCTTCCGGGATGGCCGTGAAAACGTTATAGGCTTCGTGCCGTACCGGGCCGGTGTACGCGTCTACAAGCCCGATCCCGATTCGCGCATCCTTTCTGACCGTTCCCGTCCCTGCCAGCTCTTGCTCACCGCGCTTGTACCGAACGATGATCTTCTTCCCTGCACCGGCACTCACGATGTCGATCACCTGACCCGTATTCGTAACTGGTATGCCGTTGATCTGCGTGATGAGGTCGCTCGGCCTGATCCCCATCTGCGCCGCCGGCTGGTTCGGTTCCACATTCGTGATGAGGACGGCGGTGTATGCCGGGAGGATGCCGACCCTCTCCTCCGGCGATGCCGCGAGGGCTTTTCTCGGAATTGTCACCGTCTGCTCGGAGCCGTTCCTCGCGACGGTGAGCGCGAGGTCGTTGCCGATGTTTTCGAGGTAGACAAGGCTTTGCACCTGGTCCCAGTCATGGACCGGCTTCCCGTTGATGGTAAGGATCTGATCGCCCGCCTGAAGTCCCGCGTCCGCCGCGGCGCTCTTCGGAACCACTACGCCGATCTCTGTTGTCTCGCGGATTGACTTCCCCTGCTTCAGGTTGATTCCCCAGAAGATGGCGATGGCGAGGAGAACGTTCATGATGACGCCCGCGGAGAGGACGAGGAGCTTCTTCGGCGTCGATTTCGCCCTGAACTCCCACGGCTGAGGCTCGTGGCGGAGGAATTCCGTATCCATGCTCTCGTCGATCATCCCCGCGATCTTCACGTAGCCGCCGATCGGGATCCAGGAGACGCAGTAGTCGGTATCGCCGATCTTCTTCCCGAACGCGCGAGGCGGGAACCCGATGGAGAACCTGTCAACACGCATGCCGCTGAGCTTGGCCGTAATGAAGTGGCCGAACTCATGGATAAAGACGAGGACCCCGATCGTGATGATGAAGTAGAAGAGCGTCATGAGAATTCCCATGTGCTGTTGCCCTGGTTAGTGATGGACTGTATACTCTTCGCGGACTGCCTGCCGTGTCTCTCGGTCGACGGCGATAAGCGTCTCGAGCCCGTCTGCCGGGACGGAATCGTGAGCCGCGAGGGCAGACTCGATGATGGCAGGGATATCCGTGAACCGGATCGCGCCGTCAAGGAACAATTCTACAGCGACCTCGTTCGCTGCGTTGAGGACAGCCGGCATCGTTCCTCCCGCGCGGAGGGCTTCATAGGCAAGAGCAAGACAGCGGAATTTCTCCAGGTCCGGGCGTTCAAAGGTCATCGGGGGAAGAGTCGTGAAGTCAAGTCTACGGAACCTCGAATGTGTCCGCGCGGGGTACGTGAGGGCGTACTGGATCGGGATCTTCATGTCAGGCAACCCGAGCTGCGCTTTTATCGATCCGTCGATGAACTCGACCATCGAATGGACGATCGACTGAGGATGGATCACCACCTGGATCCTCTCTGCGGGGAACCCGAACAGGTAGTGCGCCTCGATGACCTCGAGACCCTTGTTCATGAGCGTGGCCGAGTCGATCGTGATCTTCCGCCCCATTGACCAATTCGGGTGCTGAAGCGCCTGCTCCGACGTCACCCTAGAGAGGAGATGCGTGGGAGTTCGGAGGAACGGGCCGCCGGAAGCGGTGAGGATGAGGTTCGCGATGCTCTCTCTCGATTCACCGGCGAAGCACTGAAGAATTGCGCTGTGTTCGCTGTCGATAGGGAGGAGTGTTCCGCCGGTCTCTCTGAGGAGCCGTGTTATAAGCTCCCCTCCCACAACGAGCGTTTCCTTGTTCGCCAGAGCGACTGTCTTTCCCGCGCGGAGGGCGGCGATCGTCGGCTGAAGACCCAAAAACCCGACGAGTGCGACGATGACCTGATCGATGTCGTCACGCTGGACGACCTCCGTAAGCGCGCTCTCGCCGTCAAGGACCATGGTCGTGCCGTGGTGAGAGGATGAAGCGAGTCTCGAGCGGAGCTCGGCGGCGGCACGGCGGTCGGCGACGACAACGCATGAGGGATGGAACCGCTCGATCTGCTCATGGAGCAGGGAGACACTCTTCTGTGCGCTGAGACAGCTCACGCGGAACTCGTCCGGGAGACTCCCTATGACATCGAGACTGCTTCGACCGATGGAACCGGTCGAACCAAGAACCGCGATCCGCTTCATCGCCTTCTTTCGATTCTCGAGCTTCTTGTGGCGCCGGCAATGATTGGACGCACCGTGCGCGAAGGAGGATTCAATCCGTCCATGGTCTTCGCCGAAAGGAGATGAATTCCACTCCGGCACGCTTCTCCCCGAGCCGCTGAGTCCATCCGGTTCCACGCATAAAAAAAAATTTACCAAAAGCCCCTCTTCGAAACAAGGAATCCTTTCCTCCACCGGCGGCCTCCCCGGCCGGCAGCCAACAACTCTAAACCGACTATCCCCGCTCCCGTTCCGTTCCTTCTTCCCCCGAGAGACGCGCCTTCGCCTTCCCCCTCCATTCCCCCTTGCAAGGCAGACTCGATCCCGCCGTGCCGTTTGCATTGGTTTGGCGCGTTTGTTACCTTGAGTTCTGTTTCACCGCCGTCGTGCAGCGGAGGAGAACCCCCTGTCCGGACGCACGGCGGTGTCGTTTCCAGCCACCCACCAGAATTCATCTATTGAGGGATCATGACTCGTTCCGAGGGACCGAAGGCGTGGGTCGTCTCCGTCGACATGGGGTACGGACATCAACGTGCCGCTTTTCCGCTCAAAGATATCGCCTTTGAGAGGATCATCACGGCCAACAGCGACCGCATCATCTCCCCGCGGGAGAGAAGGATCTGGAAGTTCTCCAGGGTCTTCTATGAGACCGTCTCGCGACTGAGAGCAATCCCCGTCCTGGGCCGCCTGACGTTTGGACTGTATGACAAGCTGCAGCACATCGGGCCGTTCTATCCCTTCAGGGTGGACCATCATCCGACCCTTTCCGTCCTTCAGGTGAAGAACTGGATTGTGCACCGGGGGCTCTGCAGCAGTCTCATCGACTATGTGCGGAAGGAGAAGCTTCCGTTCATTGCGACGCACTTCATCCCTGCCCTCGCCGCGGAGTACCTCGGTCTCGACGAGGTCTACTGCGTGGTCACCGACACGGACATTAACAGGGTGTGGGTTTCCGACAAGCCCGCCGCGTCGAAGATCACTTACCTCGCCTCGAGCCGCCACGCCGTGATGAGACTTAGGGCATACGGTGTCCCCGATGAGCGGATCGTCCTTACCGGTTTCCCTCTTCCCAAGGAGAACATCGGCGGACTAGGTAAGAAAACCCTCAAGCAGGACCTTGCCGACCGGCTTCCGAACCTCGATCCGAAGCGGAAGTTCCTCACCGAAGAACGTGCCGTGATCCTCCAGCACCTGGGCCCGCGGGGGATCAAGCGGAAGAGCTCCCACCCCCTTACGCTTACGTATATGGTCGGGGGTGCAGGAGCACTTGCCGAAATCGGCGTGCAAATTGTTGCTTCTCTCAAGGATCGGATCCTGAAAGGCGAGATGTCCGTCAACCTCGCTGCTGGCACCCGTCTCGACGTGGCTGCGTACTTCAAGAAGGAGCTGAAACTCATCGGCATCGATAGCGAGACGTGCGAGAATGTCCGAATCCGCTTTGCGATAGACAAGCGAACCTACTTCGCCTCTGCAAGCGAGGCGCTCCGGACGACGGACATCCTCTGGACGAAACCGAGCGAGCTCTCGTTCTACACCGCGCTCGGCCTCCCGATCATCATCGCTCCGGCGGTCGGGGCACAGGAGGTATGCAACAAGGAATGGCTCATCCACATCGGGAGCGGCTTCGAGCAGGAAGACCCGCGGTACACGAACGACTGGCTCTTCTATGTCCTCGAAAGCGGCAAGTACGCGGAGGCGGCGTGGCATGGCTTCATGGAGGCGCCCTGCCTCGGAACGTACAGCATCGAGGATGTTGTTTTCCATAAGGGCCAGAGGCACAAGAATGCGAAGCGGCCGGACTCATCGGGCGGCAAAGGGGGGAGGTAGGTCGATGACCTGGACCCCCAGCTATGAACGCCTGATCAGGACGCTAAGGCACCAGGGGGAAGCCGACCGTGTTCCTCTTGTCGAGCTCGGGATCGCCGTGAAAATCAAGTCAGAGGTGCTCGGGCGGAGCGTTCAATCGGTGAAGGACGAAGTGGATTTTGCCCTGACCGCCGGTTACGATTACGTGAAGCTTCAACCGGTCGTCGACATGAATCCTGCAAAGATTTTTTCGGAAGGTGGGCCTAAGGAGACAAACCTCGTCGGGGCCGACGGCACCCGGACATGGGCAGACGAGCATCAGGGTGTCATCACGAACGAAGCGGAGCTCGAGCGGTACGTCTTCCCCGACGTGAGCTACATCGACTATTCCCGCTTCGAAGAGATCAGGAGAGTTTTGCCGGACGGGATGACGGTGATCGGGCAGTACGGCGACATCTTCACGCTTGTGTGGGAGCTCATGGGCTTCGAGAACTTTTCAATCGCGCTCTACGAGGACCCCGGGCTCGTCGAGCGGCTCTTCGAGAAGGTCGGCAACGTCATCTACAGCATGTTCGAGACCATGGTGCAGATGGAGGTCGTGAAGGTTCTCTGGTACAGCGACGATATCGCATACGCATCGGGCCTCATGCTCTCGCCGCCTCTCCTGAGGAAGTACTTCTTCCCATGGCTGAAGAGGATCGGTGAGCTGGCGAGAAAGCACGGCAAGCCGTTCATGTATCACAGCGACGGTGTCCTTTGGCCCGTGTTCGACGACATTATCGCAAGCGGCGTCGACGCCATCCATCCGATTGAGCCGAAGGCGATGGACATTGTCGAAGTGAAGAAGCGGTACGGCCACGCACTCTGCGTCATCGGGAACATCGACCTTTCCTACACGCTCACGCGCGGAACAGTCGAGGAGGTCGAGGCTGAAGTCAAGGAGAAGCTCAGGACGGTTGCGCCCGGCGGGGGGTACTGCCTTGGCTCGTCGAACAGTGTGCCGGAATACGTGAGGACCGAGAACTTCGTCGCGATGGTCACGTCGTGCAAGAAGTACGGAACATATCCGATTGCGGTATGAGTTCATCTCTGCGGGAGGTGGTCAGCGTGATGTGGATTCGAATGGCAGTTGCGTTCTTGTTCCTCTCTGCGCCTCTCCCTATGCTGTTCGCACAGGTATCTCCGGGGTCCAAGGCTCCCGGCGTTGAAGCGTTGAAGTATACGCTCGCGAAGAGTTTCGAGGAGTCGGGAGACTACGAAAACGCGGTGAGGGCGTTCGAGGAGCTGCACAGGCTCCATCCTGAGAATCTTGTCTACTTCGAAGGGCTTCAGCGGGCGTACCTTCGGGTGAAGCTGTACGACCACGCTGCCGGGCTCATCAGGGACCGCCTCGCCGCTTCGCCGAACGACGTCAACCTAATGGGGATGCTGGGGACCGTCCTCTACCGTGCCGGGAAGGAGAAGGAGGCGTTCGAGGAGTGGAACCGGGCGATCGCAGTGAGTCCGCGGAACCAATCGACCTACCGGATCATCTCAGGCTACCTCATCGAGAACAGGCTCTTTGAACGTTCGACCGAGCTCTATCTCCGCGCCCGTCGTGAGTCCGGCGATGCCTCCCTCTTTGCGGACGACCTTGGGTACCTCTACAGCGCTCTCCTGAGATTCGGCGACGCGACAAGCGAGTATGTTGGCTTGCTTCTCCGCGATCCGAACCAGCTTGGCTTCGTCGAGTCGCGCATCGCCTCGTATACGAACCGTCCTGAAGCTCTTGCGGCGGCACTCCAGGTGGCGCATGAGATGGCCCGTGACCATGCATCGGATCTCTCCCTCCAGTACCTCCTTGGATGGCTCTATATGGAGGGAAAGCAGTACGATGAGGCATTCGAGGTGAGCCGTGCGATCGACCGGCTCACGAACCGGGAGGGCGCGGAGGTATTCTCGTTCGCCGAGCGGACGCTTCATGAGAAGGCGTACGAGCCCGCTCGTAGGGCCTACAGGCTCGTCATCGACGACCACCCGAAATCGAATCTTCGTCCGCAGGCTCTCTTCGGTTATGCGCGTGCGGTGGAGGAGCTGGCCGCGGCAGCCGATTCCGGCGCGGGGAGGGAGCCTGCCCGTGACGTCCGGGAGTCGAACGCGAACGCCTCGGAAGCCGTCGGCTATTACGAACAGGTGGTATCGGAATTCCCCAACACCGAGTTTGCGGCACAGTCGCTCTACCGGACTGCGTTCATCTTCTTCCACAGGTCGTTCGACCTGAACCGTGCCAGGGAAGCGCTCACGGAACTCGAAACCCGGATGCCCTGGAGCCGCATCGTTCCCCGTGCGAAGCTGCTCAAGGCGGATGTCCTGATCGCACAGGGAGACCTCGAAGGAGCCCCGGGAACGTATGACGGAGTCCTCACATCGAATGTCGCCGCTCCCACCGAGCGCGACGAGGCTGCATTCGGCGTCGCCCAGCTCCTCTACCTCACAGGGAAGTTCGAAGACGCAAAGAAGCAGCTCAAGTCGTTGACGGAGAATCCCGCTGGCGACTTCTCCAATGATGCGCTGAAGCTTTCCACATTCATCGACGAGAACGCCGGGATGAATCCGGAGCCGCTGCAGCTTTATGCGACGGCGCAACTCCTCGAGCGCCAGCACCGCTACTCTGAGGCTCAGGCGGTCCTCGACGATCTCGAGAAGAGGTTCAGTAGTTCTACGGTTGCCGATGAGGGGGCGATCATGGTCGCCCGCCTCTTGGCGCGCATGGGCGATTTCCCGGCAGCCGTCGCCGCGTATGATTCGTTCCTGGTGAAGTTCACCGACTCGATCGACAGGGACGATGGGACATTTGAGCGGTCGCGAATCATCGATCTCCGCTTTCGCGATCCGGCCCGCGCAATCAAGGCATATGAATCATTCCTCGTGGACTACCCGAACTCGCTCTACGTGGCGGATGTCAGGAAGCGCATCCGCGAGCTCCGGGGCGATTCGTTGTGAGTGCACGTGACCAGGGGGGCGCAAAAGCAGGCCTCCGTTGTGCACGGTTGCCTCTTTGCGCGGTGAGCCAAAATGCGACATCCGTCTTTTCCAGGCATACAATCATGATCAGCAACAATTCGGCGTGTTTTCGCGCTGATTCGCGGTTGTGTTTCTTATGTCGCGTCGTTGCCAGGGGAGAACCATCATGAAACGAATCCTCGTTGTACTTTTTCTCGCATTTCTCATGGGGACCAGCATGGACGCGCAAACGCCGAAGGTCACGGAACGCAGACTCACGAACGGTCTCAAGCTCCTCCTGCAGGAGGACCACAGCGTGCCCAGCATCTGTTACACGACCTACTTCAAGGTGGGCTCGCGGAACGAGCGCCCGGGCATCACCGGCCTCAGCCACCTCTTCGAGCACATGATGTTCAACGGGTCCGCAAAGTATCCCCCGACCGTCTTCGACAAGATCATCGAGGCGGGAGGCGGCTACTCGAACGCGAGCACGTGGAATGATTTCACGGACTACTGGGAAGAGTTCAATCCCGGGACACTCGATAAGGTCCTGAACCTCGAGGCGGACCGGATGCGAGCACTCCGCCTCGTAAAGGAGAACATCGAGCAGGAGCGGGGGATCGTGATGGAAGAGCGCCGGCTCAGCGTGGACAACGACGTCACATCGAAGATGATGGAGGACCTCTACGCCGGGGCGTTCATTGCATCCATGTACCACTCCCCCGTAATCGGTTGGATGAAGGATATCGCGAACATTACGCTTGATGATGCAAAGGACTACTTCAAGACCTACTACGCTCCGAACAACGCGATCGTCATCGTCACGGGCGACTTCACGACCGACAGGATGATCGCCGCGATCGAGAAGGCCTACGACGACATCGGGGCGCAAGCGCCGCCCCGGAAGGTGATCGATGCCGAGCCTGCGCAGGAGGGAGAGAAACGGCTCGAGCTCCACAAGGTGGCAGAGCTTCCGGCGGTGGCGGTCGCCTACAAGTCGGTTGCCGCCAATGACTCGGACTTCTACCCCCTCGAGATCCTCTCAACCATTCTCTCCCACGGAGAGAGCTCGCGCCTCTACCGGACGCTCATCTACGACGAGCAGATCGCGGCGGAGGTGAGCGCATCCGTCGATGAGTATATCGATCCCGGGCTCTTCACATTTTACGTCCAGATGCGCCCCGGGAAGACGACTGCACAGGCAGAAGGGGAAGTCTACGCTATCCTCGACGACATTCAGAAGAACGGTGTGTCGGCAGATGAACTTCAGAAGGCGAAGAACATCGCCCAGGCCAACTACATCCGGCGGCTCGAAACGAACCAGGGTCGCGGGTTCCTCCTCGGGTTCTATGAAGTCGTCCACGGCGATTATGATCTCATGTTCGATGTGCTCAAGAAGATCGAGAGCGCCAAACGCGACGATGTGCAGCGCGTCGCACGCAAGTACTTCAACGACCGGAGCCGAACCGTTGTGACGCTCGTCCCTGAAAAGACTGAGGCCACGGAGTCGCGGTGAATGAGCCTTGCCCGAAATGTCATTGCGAGGAGGTTCGCCGCAGGCGACCGACGAAGCAATAACTCGACTCGCATACCGCTTCTGACTGTGCGAAAGGACCTGTTCCATGAATCTTAGGAGTCTGCTCGTCGCACTCTGCATCCTCCTCTTTCTCGCTACAATCGGAGAGGCCCAGACAGTGAACATACCGGCGTACACAGTCCAGACTCTGGACAACGGACTCAGAGTCATCATCATGGAGTGGCACAAGCTTCCGATTGTCGAGCTTAGGCTCACGACGAGAGGAGGATCGTCGTTCGATCCGCCGGGGAAGGAGGGACTCGGCAGTCTCACCTCCGGGCTCCTCCGGCAGGGGACGACGAACCGCAGCGCGAACCAAATATCCGATGCCATCGATTTTGTCGGCGGTTCGCTCTCGACGGGGGCGGAGCTTGACTACTCGTACGCGAGTTGCGAGGTCCTCTCGAAGGACCTGAAGACCGGCCTCGCCCTCTTCTCCGACGTGGTCCTCCATCCGAGCTTCCCCGACTCTGAGCTCCAGAGGGAACGGTCCCACCGGCTCGCGGAGATCGAGGGGTACAAGGAGGATCCCCGAACGATTGCAGGCCTCGCGTTCAGTCGGGCGGTTTTCGGGACGCATCCGTACGGCCATGCGGCGATCGGGACAAAGTCGTCTCTCCAGTCAATCAAACGTGACGATGTGGAGAGACTCTACCGTGACGCCTGCATCCCGAACGCGAGTATCCTCACGGTGGTCGGGGATGTGGAGAGCGATGAAATCCTGAAAGAGCTGAAGTCCATCTTCGGCGAGTGGAAGAAGGGGACGCGGCACGCGTCAACGGTTGCTCCTCCGAAGGCCATCGCGGGCGTCCACGTGGTGATGATCGACAAGCCGGACGTAACACAGACACAGGTGCGGATCGGCAACGTGGGGATCGAGAGAACGAACCCCGACTACGCGGCGATCATGGTGGCGAACAGCATTCTCGGCAACGGGTTCACATCCCGGCTCGTGGAAGAGATTCGCGTGAAGCGCAGCCTGACGTACGGCGTCTCGAGCGGCTTCAGGGCGAACCTGGTGAACGGCCTCTACGTGATCTCCACCTTCACGAAGAATCCGTCGGTGCGGGAGATCATCGACGTGGCCCTCGGGGAGGTGAAGAAGTTCCGCGACTCGGGGGCGACGGCGGTTGAGCTCGAGAAGGCAAAGAACTACCTTGCCGGAGAGTTCGCACGAAGCCTGCAGAGTCCGGGCGTGCTTGCGTCGCAGATATCCGGCGTGGAGTTCTTCGGCCTGCCGAAGGATTACCTCAACACGTACATCGAGAAACTCGACAAGGTGACACTCGCGTATGTCCAGCGCGTGGCGAAGAAGTACTTCCCGATCAACGACCTCGTGATCCTCGTCGTGACCCCTGCCAAGAAGACTGAACCGCTGGTGAAGTCGCTTGGAGAAGTAAAGGTGATTCCTTTCGATCAGGCGATACAGTAGGTTGGGAGAAGAGAGGCAACCAGGGGCGGGACGGAAGGTGCATGGATGTGCGTGAATGAACGCGAATCGTCATTGAGAGCCAAAACGCGACTCCGCTGCCGTTGCTTGAATATCTCCTCTCCGATTTGTTAGTTGTATTCATGAACGCACGACGCATCTTTGTCATCGCCCTCCTGGCCCTCCTGGTCGCTGTCACCGGCTTCAGCCAGCAGAAACTCTTCATCCCGATGGACCTTAAACAGTCCGACCATCTGAAAGCCTACGGGATCGCCTATCTCGCTCTGATGAAGGGGGTCCCCGTCGAATGGCTCCTCAACTACCGGTGCGGTTCGTTCATGCTGGATTCGTACGATATCCTGGCAAATGAATGCAGAATCCGCGGTGTCAGCTTCGAGATGCTCTCGCCTGCCGACGCTGCGCAGGTCTATGCAACGATCGAAGGGGAAGACTCCAACATGGACGTGGTGAGGCTTGAGAAGGCCCCCAAGATCGCCGTCTATGTCCCGCCCACCTTCAAGCCGTGGGATGACGCCGTAACAATGGCGCTTGAGTATGCGGAGATCCCGTATACGAAAATATGGGATGACGAAGTACTGGAGGGGAAGCTCTCCGAATACGACTGGCTCCACCTCCATCACGAGGACTTCACCGGACAGTACGGAAAGTTCTATGCGTCGTTCAGCACTGCGCCGTGGTACATTGAGCAGCAGCGGTTATACGAGGCCGAGGCGCACAAGCTTGGATTCAAGAAAGTCTCCGACGAGAAGAAAGCGGTCGCTCGTGCGATCAAAGACTACGTCGGGAGCGGGGGATTCATGCTCGCAATGTGCTCCGCAACGGACAGCTACGACATCGCCCTTGCCGCTGAGAACACCGATATCTGCGATGTCATGTATGATGGTGATCCCCCTGACCCCGACTGTCAGAAGAGACTCAACTTCTCAAAGACCCTTGCCTTCGAGAACTTCAAGCTCGAGATGAACGCGCTGCGCTACGAATACTCGGACATCGATAGCCCGCCGTCGGACCCCCCTCCAATTCGGGACCCGAACACAGATTTCTTTACGCTCTTCAGCTTCTCGGCAAAGTACGATCCTGTCCCGACGATGCTCACGCAGGACCACGTCGCGGTTGTCAAAGGGTTCATGGGGCAAACCACGGCGTTCAACAGGAAGGTGATCAAAAAGAACGTGACCATCCTCGCCGAGAGGGAGGGAACAGACGAGGTGAGGTATATTCACGGGAATTACGGACGAGGAACGTTCACCTTCCTCGGTGGACACGACCCCGAGGACTACCAGCACGCCGTCGGCGACCCGCCGACAGACCTCTCACTCCATAAGAACTCGCCGGGCTACCGGCTCATCCTCAACAACGTCCTTTTCCCCGCCGCGAAGAAGAAGCCGCAAAAGACCTGACCGTCTCGAGCATCTGCATCCTGCGTCAGCAGGCGGCATTCCCAATCTTGCACTCGGTGCACCGCTCCTGTGAGCAGTAGAACTTGTAGAGTTGAATGAGCGCCTGCTGCTGCAGCGGTCCTTGAATCTGGACCCGCTTCCGGAGCAGCCGACGCTCCATGAGGCGTGTGATGGAGTTTTCCTGCGTCCTTGGCAGAGAGCCGAGCGCTGCGAGAACGGCCCCGCGGAGCGGTCTGTCGTGGAAGAGGCGAGCGTAGAGGAAAAGGGTGGGGACGAAGAGGTTTACCGCCGCATCGATCGCACGTCCGCGCCCCACGCTCCTGAAGAACCGCTCGCCGGGGGAGTCCGCCACCGCAGCGTGGTCCTTCGCGAGAAATCGAATCATGTTCCCTCCGCCGCGGCCGTCGGCTCGTCCATCCTTTACTGTCTCCACTAACCGCGGCAGGAATCCACCTGAATGGATCTGTCGCGCGGTGATCAGCGCAAGCGTCATGAGACGGTACGTCGGGAAGTTCGCTGGCCGGAGGCGGAAGAATGTCCACTCGGACCGATGGAGCCTCTTTCCCGAGTAAAGCGGGCTGATGTTCCCCCAGACATCGAGGAGGGCCTCGTGCACATAGGGAGGAAGCGACGGCGGCATCGGATCTCCAATGAGCCCGGCGGCCCCGAACAGGCTCCCCGCAATCACCCTGGAGGGATCAAGCCCCGGGAACAAGGATATGAACTGCTTTAACGTCTTCAGCCTGAGACTCCGCGTGAGCCGGAGAAATGGCACGGAGTTCTTCGAGTACCCGAGCACCTCAGCCATCCCTTCGTAAAGAAGCTGCTCCCAGTCGTCGAGCACTGAGTACTCCCGCATCGTGATCCCGGCGCTCGCGGGCGGGATTGTCTGCATCTCCACTTCGTACGGGGACGATGACTCACTGATGCCGAAGCGCCGTTGGTCGATGATGTCGCGCAGCCTCTCATGCTGCCTCCTGATCTTCAGCTCAAGCCGTTCACGTCCCGTCCTGTCCAGCATGCTGCGGATGACGGTGGATGAGATCTCCCTGTTCCTTGAGTCGCAGGGGATCGACCCTCGCCGTTCTACCCGGTCATCGGCGACGATCTTCTTCCAGAGCGTCCGCAGCTTCGTGGAGAGGAAGCCCGACATTACGAAGACCGGTATCTTGCGGCCGCTCTCCGTGAAAGGACAACGCTCATTCGTCCCCATCTCCATGACGGCGTGGAGGATAACGGAGTTGTACTTCGGATCAAGGTGGTGCTTGTGGGTGAGCCAGAGGTTATTGGAAGCGTGGACTTCGATATCGCCGCGGAACCGGCGGCCGTCGATCTCAACCAACGCGTCGAGAAAGTCGGGCCCGCTGTCGAGATTGTGGACGCCGGGGCGGATGACACTGATGGAGGAGGATGAGGTTGTGCGAAGCTCTCCTCTGAAGGTCTGCTGCCTCCAGAGCTGTCGAATGAATCGCTCGTTCATGCGGCCTCCTCCTGAAGGGGTGGATCCACCGAACGCTGCCGTCTACCTGAATGATTTTCTTACCCTGTTGATGTCTGCGCAGAGCCGCGCGGCCTCGCGGCCCGCGGCGGCCGCGTAGTCGTTCGTCGAGTCCGCATAGAGGACGCTCCGTCCTGCTGCGATGAGTGTCCCGCTTCTACGATCGGCGTGGCTGGACCGAACGGCCTGCTCGAGGTCGCCTGCCTGGGCTCCGATGCCGGGGATAAGAAAGGGGAGCGCCGGTGCGATCTCCCGCATTCGCCTGATGTCCTTCCCCTGCGTTGCGCCGACGACCAGGCCAACATTGCCTCGCGTGTTCCACTCAACGCACTTCCGTGCGATCTCGTCGCAGAGCCTTCCGCGTCCCATCCTCCGCTTCTCGAAATCATCGGCAGACGGATTCGAGGTGAGAGCGAGGATGAAGGCACCGCGGTCGGGCCGCTCGGTGAACGGCGCGACGCTGTCGATGCCGAGAAGTGGGTTCAACGTGACCGCATCGAACGGGAGCGCAGAGAAATACGCCTCGGCATACATCCGGGCCGAGTTGCCGATATCGTTTCGCTTTCCGTCCGCGATGTTGATGACATCGCCCGGAAGATAGGCGAGGATTCTCTCAATGGTATCCCATCCGGTTTTCCCGAGGACTTCATAGAACGCGAGGTTGAGCTTTACGGCTGCAAGTGCGGGGAGCGTCGCATCGAGCACCTCCTGTACAAATCTCCAGACCGGCAGCGGCGATCGCGCCACACCGGCGGGGAGCCTTGCCGTCTCGGGGTCGAGATTGAGACAGAGAAGCGAATCGCGTTCCCTGCAGGTTCGTCGGAGCCGTTCGTTGAAGCGCTCTTTCGCCATCATTCCCCCATTGCTTTCCACCGGCGTGCGTATTCGCGAAGCCGGCCATCAACAAGGCCGTTCACCGTCCCCGGTTCAAATCTCCCCGGAGGAAGCTTCTTGCCGGCCCGGACGCCGGTGAGGAGCTCGATCCCCTCGTCGACCACGGCGACGGGATAGATGTGGAATGTCCCTCCCTTCACAGCTTCGATGACGTCGTCGCGCAGCATGAGGTCCTTCACGTTTGCGGAGGGGATGAGCACCCCCTGCGTCCCCGTGAGGCCGCGTGCGCGGCAGACATCGAAGAACCCCTCGATCTTGAAATTCACCCCGCCGATCGGCTGAACGTCACCGTTCTGGTTCATCGAGCCCGTCACGGCAAGGTCCTGTCGTATCGGGAGGTCGGAGAGGCTCGACAGGATTGCGTAGATCTCCGTCGACGAGGCGCTGTCTCCATCGATGCTCGAATACGACTGCTCAAAACAGAGGCTCGCGCTCACATCGAGCGCCTTATCCTGGGCGTATTTCGCGCGGAGGTATCCTCCAAGAATAAGGACCCCTTTGTCATGTGTCTTCCCGCTCAGGGCCACCTCGCGCTCAATGTTGATGATCCCGGATTTGCCGAGGCCAATCTTCGCCGTGATCCGGACCGGACGTCCGAAAGCGTAGTTCCCCACCTCGTACACCGAGAGCCCGTTCACCTGCCCCACGGCGATCCCGTCCGTTGCGATGAGGATGGTGTTCTCAAGGATCATCTCCCGGATCTTCTCCTCGGCCATCCTCATCCGGTCGTTCTGCTGTTCGATGGCCTTCTTTACGTGGGCTCGCGTGACGACACTGGCCGTCTCCTGGACGGCGATGAAGTTTCCCTCCCTGAGGAGGTCGGCGATCACATTGAACCGCGTGGTGAGCTTGTTCTGCCGTCCGGCGATGCGGACGCCATACTCAACAACCTCTGCGAGCGCACCCTTGTCGAACGGCTGGAGCTTCTCCTCATCGCTGATCATCTTGATGAAGGAGGTGTAGCTTGTGATCGAGACCTCGTTCTTCGGCATCTCGACGTCGAAGTCGGCCCTGATCTTGAAGATCTTCTTGAAGTCGTCGTCTTCGAAATACATGAGATCGTAGAGCAACATGTCACCGATCATGATCACTTTAAGGTCGATCGGGATCGCCTCCGGCTTCAGTGCGGAGACCGCGAACGGGACCATCCCTTCGATGTTGTGGATCTCGAGGAGGCCGTTCCTCAGGGTCCGTTTGAGCTCGTACCACACCCCGGGCTCAACGAGGGTGTCCAGCGCGTTCAGGACGAGGTAGCCGCCGTCCGCACGGAGGAGCGACCCGGCTCGGATGTCCATGAAGTCCGAGCTTGCAACACCGCTCGCATCGACCGACCGTTCGATGACGCCGAAGAGGTTCCGGAATCTCGGGTTCGTCTCGACGACGACCGGCGTGCGTGTCGTTCCGTCGTGCTCGACGACAACGTTGACGCCGTACTGGGGGAACTCCTCGGCTGTGAGCTCACGGGGCTCCTGTGACTCGCCCTCCCGCTCCTCCGCAGCGAACTCGCGGATGCGGCGCATCACATCCTTCTGCACGTCGTCAAGGTATGCGGCGACCCTCGGGTCCTGGTATTTCTTCTTCAGCTCGTCGGTGTGGTTCCGCACGATCGGCAGGACGATGAGGTTGTCGAGATCGGAGAGTGTCTGCTTCAGCGCGCGCTCGTTCGACCGGGCGAGCTTGAGCGTATCATCGAGCTTCTGTTCGAGCACGGCGTGAGC
>Ga0066636_10001016_pt1 | contig 17021 bp, 22 predicted proteins | sample CryGeyCG2014_080_2_FD_62736 | JGI IMG/M metagenome (GOLD analysis project Ga0066636, IMG submission 62736) | Groundwater microbial communities from aquifer - Crystal Geyser CG07_land_8/20/14_0.80 | ecosystem: Environmental > Aquatic > Deep subsurface > Groundwater | place: USA: Utah: Grand...
ACAAAATCTTCAAGAATAGGCCAAAATAAGCAGAATCAGGGGATTAAATACCCCTGAAAATAAAAAAAATATGAATTTATCTGGGGAGATTTATTTTTTGTAGAATTTTGAAACAGGCTCTTCATTTCAACCGGCATCCCATTACGCAAAAAAAATAACACCCGGTATTCTGATAAAGAAAGTCCCTATTGTAAAGAATAGCGATAAGCTTGGGCATGGAAAACCCGCATAAGCCTCTGCAACAACTCTGAGAGCCTCAAATAATATGCTGCTTTATACACCAAACTCTCTTTCTTTAAAAACAACGCATTGTTATTATGCTATCATTCGTTACCCAATCCAATGCACTCGCCATAAAATGTCTCAGATGGGAAATATTTCATTTCTTTGCCATCAGCAGTCATTTGAGCTTTTCTTAATAGAGCAACGATGCCTTGAGCCATTTCGTAAATTAAATCTACAAAATGAATGCAACCCTGCTTACCGCCAATAATTGTCCTAACCTTTTGCCTAAAGCCCCTTTCAACCTTAAGACCTTTTAGCTCAAAAATTTTATTAATAGGGGTTTTACATATCTCGCTTGGCAGCTCACCTGTCTCAACCTGTGCCTCAATTATTTCCAAGCAAGGTAAACTAAATACAAGCTTACATTTTATATCATGATAGTCGTCTAAAAAGTGCCCTTCTGAAACAATCTTTGTATTCTCAATTAATTCAAAATGAGTTTTAATACTACGATTGAATTCCATAATTAAATCCCTTCAAGAGTGAACCATAGTTAGAAACATTATCCTGCAACCCCCATAAAATGGGGGCACTACAATACTCCATATAAATACTCTATTACATCCCCAACTGTCAGGAATTTTTCAACAGCCTCATCTAACATCTCCACATTAAATTCTTTTTCTAAAGCCATAACAATAAAAAGGGAATCTAAAGAATTGATATTCGGGTCTTCTTTAAGGGGAGTACTAAGTTCTATCTTCATGTCCGCAAAGTTAGGCTCTGAAGACAAAGCTTTTATCACCCTGTTTAAAAGCTGAGCCCCTTCTTCCTGAGAGACTTTTGATTTTTTCTTAAAGAATTCCATAGTCAAAAGGCATTGCTTTTGTTTTTACGCGGAATAGCCAGTATCCCTCATATTTTTATTCTCCCATCCCTCTTAAAAACTTTCTATTGCCACTACCTCTTTAAAACCTTTGCGGCTTAAGCGCTCAAGAAGCGGTTTTTTCTTATCATGAAAGCCCACTGCAATAAGCATAGCTACTTCGTATCTATCGGGGATACTAAAGGCCTTCTTTACTTTATCCTGCTCAAAGCCGTCCATAGGATGAGTATCCACACCGAAATCTTTGGCTGCCAACATAAAACTTATTGCAAACAGACCAGCATTTCTTAAAGTAAAGCCCCGACAACCAAACGGGTTATCATAGAGCATCCTGGCAAACCCCTTTACGCCTTCCCGCGCTTCTTCTTTCTGATAGCCTTTACTTACCATATCATCAAAAATTACATCCATCTTTTCGAAGCTTCTGGTATCTGCCAATAAAATAAGCATTGCGGAAGCCTCTTCTACTTTGGGTTGATTAAGGGCCGCTTCTTTTAACTTCTTTTTATTCTCCTGGTCAGTTACCAAAATTATCTTCCATGGCTGAAGGTTAAAAGAAGATGGGCAAAGCTTGGCAACATCATATATCCGCTCAAGAAGCTCTGTATCAATTTTCTTAGACGCATCAAAGAAATTAACCGAACGCCTTTCTGCAAATGCTTTTTTCAGCTCCATCCATACCTCCAGTTTTTAATAGATGTCTTCGTTTATACTTTCTGTGCCTTATTTTCTAATTCGTAAAAAAGCCTCGATTTTTTTCAAGGAATTATTAAAATATTTTTCTTTTTTTATGCCTTATTCATCCCACGCTTAAAAAACTTCGCTTCAAAACGCTCCAGATACCAGAAAACTACAGGCACAAGAATAAAAGTAAATAGAATTGAGGCGAGCATCCCGCCGGTCATGACCGCTCCCATAGACTTCTTCATGTCCATAATCGACCAAAGCTGAGGCAACACGCCTAAGATGATCGCAATGGAAGTCATCATGATCGCCCGAAATTTCTCTGAAGCACCCAGCCACAACGCTTCCTTGACCGGCACGCCTTCTTTCATTTTGATCAAGGTGTAATCCAAAAGCAGTATCGCATTATTCACCACCATGCCCACAAGCATGACCACACCCATCAATGACGCGATATTAATGGACTGACCCAGAAAAAATAACCCTGAAATCATCCCGGCGATGGAAGTAAACACGGCGGTCATGACTGCCAGAGGATACGCGATCAGCGAATCCATGAGCGCGCACAAAAGCATAAAAGTCAGAATAATCGCAAGTATAAACGCCTTGCCTAATTCCTGATTCGCTTCATTCATATTCTCCGAATTTCCTACGTAACGATACCCATACCCATCTGGAAATTGTATGGCTTTAAACTGTTTATCAAGTATGCCCGTGACAATACCTAGCGAGCTTTTGCCCAGAAAACCATCAAGATGGATAACCCGCACTCTATCCCGATGACGAATAGTCGGAATAGCTTTCTCAATCGTTAACTTGCCGAGTTCATCGAGAGGGATAAGCCCTTTGCGCGAAAGCATAGACATTACTTTTATGTCATCGAAGTCCTGCGCGTACGCATCATTCAACTCGACATTGACCTTGTATTCCTCGCTTTTTTCCTTATACGTATTGGAATCTTCTCCGTACACCGACGACCGAAAGCTCAATCCCACGGATGAAGCAGTGACCCCGTATTCGACAAGTTTCTCCTGCAGCGGCTTCATCCGGATCTCATTGCGAGGATATTTGTAGGACAAAATTACGCTCTGGAAATATCCGCTGCGCTGCATTATATCTTTCATCTGCTGCGAAAGCCGGATCATAGCGTCATACTTAACACCATAGAGATCTATAGCCACATCTCCCGTGCCTGCTTCAATAGCAATACCCCGATCATAGCTTACTTCAACATCGGGGATCGCGGCTATAAACCTGGTAAGCTCGTCCATAATTTCCACATCTTTTCTTTTACGATCTTTTAACGACACAAGGTCAACGGTAATCTTGGCATTCTCGACCCCGTTCTCTCCGATATTGGTCAAATACGACTTTTTCTCCGGGATCTTCTCCAGATATTCCTCCACCAGTTTACAGGTTTCCAGAGTGCGTTCGATTGTAGAGCCTTGTGGCAGGACCATGTTTATGGTGAACTTATCCTCGTCTGATTTAGGAGTAAAATTACTCTCAATATACGGTACCAGCATCATGGATCCAAAAAATACCAGTATGACGGTAACAATGGTCGTCTTAGGATACCGGAATATAAGCTCAAATATATGCTTATATTCTTTTTTCAGGAATTCCATACTGGTATCAATGCCCTTGCGCATCCAATGTAGTGGGACATTGAGTGCATCTAAAAGGCGATAATGCCTGCCAGTCCTTGATTTCTTTTCTGTTCTTGGCTTGAGCAGTGCGGCACACATCATAGGTGTCAGGGCAAACGAGGCCAATACGGAAAAAAGCGTGGCATAGACAACGGTAAGGCCGAAAGACTTTAGGAATACCCCGACGATCCCGGCCATCATGGACAACGGCATAAAAACAACAAGATTCGTGCCGGTAGCAGCAAGAATAGGCACAAACACCTCTTTGGTACCGTCAATAGCAGCCTTAACCGGGTCATCATGACGATCAAGATGCACCAATACATTCTCGATGATGACAATAGCGTTAGAAATCAGCGTTCCCAACACGGAAGCAAGGGCAAGCAAGGTCAAGGCATTGATTGAGAACTTCGAGGCCCACATCGGGAATAAAGTCGAAACGATAGAAGTCGGAATAATGATACAGGCGATAAGAGCGATATCCCACCTGCCCATAAATAAATAAAGAATTGCGGCGGTAAGCAAAAGACCGACAACAATACTCCATTTCGTGTTATTGGTCTCATTGACAATATACGTGGTGGTGTCCGTCGCGATATCCAGCTTCATCCCCTGCGGCAAGATCGCCCTGAAAACATTCAGCCGCTTCCTCATTTCCTGGGCAATGGACACGCCGTTACCGTCGGAAGCTTTATTAATTGACATCCCTACCGCTTCTTTGCCGTTATACCGCGCCATGGAATCGATCTTTTTATAACCGTCTTCGATAACCGCGATATCCTTAAGCTGAAAACTTGATCCGTCGGAAGAAACCAACCTCATCTGCGAGATCTCGTCAATGCTTTCAAATTCCCCGGTAAACCTGACCCCCATGGAATTAAAGCCTTTTTCTAAAGCGCCAGCAGGAATGTTCTTATTTTTCACCAACATGGCTTTAATCACTTCCCCAATGCTGATATAATGCTGTTTCATCAGCATGGGGTCCAGCCATACGTTGATTTGACGTTTTTTGCCGCCATAAAGATCAACTTTGGCAACGCCGGAAATAGAAGAAAATTTGGTCTTCAGGGTCTTGTCGGCATATTCGTAGAGGTCGCGGGCATCGAGTGTATCGCTGGAAAGCACCAGCTCCATCACCGGCACGACCAGGGGATCAAATTTCTCAATCACGGGTTTTTCTATTGAATCCGGGAGGTCATTGAGTATCGCGTCAACTTTATCTTTTACTTCAATAGACTTGACATTGACGTCCGCTTCTATCAAAAATTCAATAGAAATAAAACCCAGGCTTTCGTATGCACGGCTTTTTATTTTCTTGATCTCGGATACCTCGGCAACCGCATCTTCGATCTTTTTCACTACCAGGTTTTCCACTTCCAGCGGGGTTGCGCCCGGATAAATCACCGAGACCGTAACAATGGGAAAATCGATCTTTGGGGTCTTCTCGACAAGCAGCTTGGAATAACTGTATATGCCCAATACCACAAATACCAAAACGAACATGATGGTGGTAATGCGATGTTTTACAAAAAAATCTATCATAACGCCCTGCCCTTAGTATCGGTTCGCCGCGACGTTGCTTCAGAAATAATACGCACTTTGTCATTTTCCGACAACATGCTGCGGCCGTTAAAAACAATTAAATCACCCGGGTTAATTCCTTCGTTGAGAGTCGTGCCATACCCGTTACGGGAACCGATCTTTACCTGAATTCTTTTGGCTTTGTCATTTTCGATCTTCCAGAGATAATACGCATCCCCAGTAGCATCCAGAATTTCATTAGGAATAACCAGCGTACTCGGCAATATGTGCGTCAGCACAAACACCACCGACAGCTCTCCTGGCCTAAGAGCAACGTTGAACTCTATCTCTACGGGAAACATCCCAGTATCGGTGTCTAATTCACTGCCGATGCTCACTATCCTGCCGCACGGCTCGCCTTTTTCGTTACCGTAAACATCCTGCCCCGCCGCAAGCTTATCCTTGATATCTCCTGTAACAAACCCTGAAGCCCGTTTACCGGCAACACCGCGCACGGTTAGTTTCGTATACACAGGAATATCCTCTGCCGTGATCTTTTCCACGGTCACCGGTTTACCGAACTTAGCCCATTCCGCAACAAAGCTGACAATCACTCTGCCGCGATCGCGCTGCACTAATCCTATCCGGATAAAAACGCAAGCAAGACAAACCAAAATGATCCCCGCATACACTTTTGTCTTGCGACTATAATTTTTTATCAGCTTCACGTTCATCGTATTCTTCCGTAATCAATTTTTCTATTCTTGCCAGGGTTATATTGATACTAAACAAAGTCATTTCTTTATTGAGCCTCTGGTTGGTCAAAAGAAGCTCCGCGTCGTTGAGATCGGTCAAACTTATCTGTCCGGAAGCGAACATTTCCTGCGACTGCTGGAATGACTCTTGCGCCAGGTTGACTGCTTCGATATTCGCCGCTAAGTTTGCTTTATACTGCTGGTATTCCAAGTATGCTTTTTTAAGCTCTAATAACAAGTTTTTTCCTAATTGTTTCTTCCTAAGAACTACAATTTCTTTATCAGCTTTCGCTTGGCTAAGTTGTGCTTCCTTCTCTCCTCCCTCCCAAATCGGGACACTAACCTTAAGACCCGCAAGGGAATAATTATCTAATTCATCATTATTTAAGAAAGGATGCTCGTTAGACCCTCCACGATAACTCCAGGAACCAAAAGCAGATAATGTAGGTAGAAAACTGGCATATTTACTTTTTACCTTTGCCTCAGCCGATTCAATAGTCTTGCTAAAGCTTTGCAACGAAGGTTCGTATTCATACATGGCAGCTACCAGCGTTTTATAATCAAAATCAGTATATTTTTCCTGAAAATCTCCCGTAAGTTCAATCTTAGAATCAAGATCTACATCAATAATTTTCCTTAAGGTTTCTGTGGCCGCATCGAACCGTGTCTGGGCTTCATTGACGGTGGGGACCCTTGATGCCACTTCTGCATTCATTCTAATGATCTCATATTTTGGGCTGCGGCCGCCATACGAGCGCTGTCCCAGCAATCTTTTATTCTCAAGAACATTTTCATATGATTTTTCGGTTATAGCTAAAGCATTTCTGGCAAGTAGGTTGGTGTAATAGCTTAATTTTGCGGTATAAATGATTTCCTGCTTACCCGCTTCTCTACTAAATCTACTTGCCTCTACTGCCTTCTTAGCCGAATCAACCGCAAACATAATCTTGCCAAATGACCAAAGAACCTGCGAAGCGCTTACCCCACTGTTAAGCTCATGGTCGGAATATTTACTCGCTGCACTATCAGGATAATCCATATTATGGGTCCAAGTTGATTCCGCGCTTACATGAGGCAGCATCCCTGCGCGCACTTCCCTGTATATTCCTTCGGTCTTATTTACCTCTTGCCCTTTTATTTTGAATTCCTCGCTGGTATCGACGGCGCGTTTGATAACCTCATCAAGCCCGATCTTCAAAACACGGTCTTCCTCTATATTTTCTGCGAAAGCAGTATTAAAGGTAAAAAATAGCATTAAGACAATAATAAAAGACGTATATCGCTTCATCTCTATCCTCGCTGCGTTTTTACTCCTAATCCTTTCCAAAGAAGATTCAGTTGGCGCATGTAGTGATACGCACAATCTTTAATACTCCCGAACTTAGCCGCCATTAAAGTGCCCCCCATTATTGTCATCAAAGACACCAATACATCATTGATTTTGGTTTTTTTAGGAAGTTTGCCATTTTTAAGCGCATCTTTCATACATTCTTCAAAAAAACGATCAATAAAGATTGCGGGAACATCTTCTATCTCATCACAATCAGGAAAGGCAAAATGCTTTTCAATATTAGAAATAGCCATTTCTTTTGGCCTCTCTTGCTGCATAACCATGATTGAGATAATTTGATATGTGATATCGACATTATTCAATTCCGCGGCCGCATTCTTAAATACGGCTTCAATCAAAGCAACATATTTCCCTTGCGGGACTTCTTTGCGTGTCTTCCAGAAGATCTTCAGAAACAGAAGATGTGAATAATAATTAATGATATCAATCTTTTCCGAAAAATAATTAAAGAAGGTGCCTTCCGAAACCTCAATGCTTTTACATATCTCGCGAATGGAGATATCGTCGAATCGGGTCTTTTCTAAACGCTTAATAAAAGCATTCATTATCGCAATTTTAGTCCTAGCATGTTTTTTCTCACGTAACGAATATTCTTTTACCCTCATCTTGTTCCTCCTTATCTTTGTAGATTACAATAAAAATATAGCACACTATAAGTTTGCTGTCAAGCATATTTTTACAGTGCCTAATAAAAATAAAAACCTTCGCCAGTCATGATAACTTATTATGTTGAGCTCAACATAATAAATTGTCCATGCAGCAGAATATGTCTCCTCTTAAAATTTGGCAGTCTATGGGCTTTTCAATACGCATATCCTGAATTTCAATCCTTATTTCTTTTCTTATACCGGATATGAGTTCTTTTAGGGCTTCTGCCTTCTTCTTCCCTACAGAGCTTTCCTGTAAAAGCAGCCTGTTCAGATTGGATACCTCAACTATGTCGGAATCAAGTAAGATTAATTCTTTGACTCCTGACATGGCGAGAAGAAGAGCTGTCCAGAAGCCCGTTCCGCCGCAGCCTACTACTGAGGCGACTTCGGGTATTTCTAGGCCTTCTATTAATCTCTGTCGTTCATAAATAGCTTCTTGTGGCATAGTTTTATCCTCCTTTAAATAATCGGCTCAATCAGATTTTGATTATCCAATTCCGAAAATTTGCATGATACATCTTTATCCTTATTTGACAGGATGTTCTTCAAATTTGAGAACCTCTCGGGTAAAATTACGGTCCCTAAGGATTCAAGGTTGATTACCCGGAATGATTTAACTATCTTTAAGCAGGCTTCTTTTAAAAGCCCCAAAGATTCGGGATTAAGGTATTGAATTTCACCAGTACAGATGGTATGCCCCTTATCGCTCATACCCAAATAGTGAAAGCCTATCTCCGGTTCTGAAACAAATGCAATAAAACAGCCCCCTTGGTTGTAGATGCCGTAAATCTTAAAAGGATAGTATTTGATAGGCGTCTTTAAAGAATAGGTCTTATGGCTATAGTAGACTTTATCTATGAGCAATAGGCCGGAATAGCCCTCGATAAGCATATCGTCTTCCTTGATTACGCAGCTGTAACCGCCGGTAAAAGGAACCGTAAAGATGCCTGCTTTTAAGCCTTCCGTAAACTCCCGCCAAGAGGCGTCAATCTTTTCAATTAACGTTGATTTTTTCTTTGCTTTGACGATTAATTCCGTATCTATCATCTTCTTTAAGCTCCTTGAGCTTTAAGAGAGGGAGAAAAGAATCTCTCCCCCTCTCTGGCTTTTTTCTTTAACCTGCCTTGACGTATCTTTCAACTTCGATGTCATGGCCGTCAAAAGTCGCTGGCAAGTCATCGGTTGAGGTGACTTCTTCGCCGTCGACCAGGATGGTAAAGGAGTCAATGCCCTTTTCCTTAAGGAGCCTTGTTAAGGTATCCTTTACGGAATCGGAAGTTTTAACCTCTACCTCTTCCCCTGCGACCTTAATTTTTGTCTTTCCGTTCTCTAGTTCGTTTAAGTTCATTTTATCTTTCCTTTTCTCCCCGTATAGCCGATAGGACAGCTTTTAAAGTTTTAAATTCTTTAAGCCTCGTAGGCCGCAAGAACCACTTCTTGCAATTCAGTTTTTGCCTCAGGCGTTAAGAATTGGACGGTATCATAATACTTACCGTCGCCAGCTAAATGGGATGGCATAGCTGCGAACAGCCCGCCCTCTTTTTTAGCCATAACCCTGATGCCTTTGATTAAAACCGCGTCAGCGACTTTAATGTCAACAAAGGCCTTCAAGGATCCTTCGTCTTTTTCGACTTTATAAACCCTGGCTACTTCAATCATGGTATTCACCTCCTTTCGATTTGTTTTTTGTTTTGTTTTTACTTGGCTCATGTGAGCCTCCTTTCTTTTGACGCCGAAAATATAAGCCCAATGATTTGAAGGTATTTTCAGGCAACCCAGGAAATGCCGTCTTTTGTCAAGAAAACAGGTATGCCCGAAAGGAAGGAGCGCAAGCGAGTGAGTTTCTTGGAGTCCTTGAGAAAAATTGAGACTCCCCGAAGGGGCAGAATGCTTCTGATACCTTGCATCTTGAGGCAGACCACAAGTGCAAGGTAGAGACGAATTATTCTCAAGGATTTTCTTGAGCAAAAGTCAGGCTTGGGTTATTGTAGGCGGATAAAAAGAAAGAGGATTACGTGACGGCAAGAGAAAACAAAAAAAATGAGAAAGGAAGTAATTGATTGAAGTAGCGGTTAAGGGTAGATAAAATGGCTCGGCGAAGGGGAAAAACTTTATCGCTAGACTAGAAGACTAATCTTTGGATAGCGTCGAATGATGTCGCTATAAGATTTCCACAGTTCTATATCAAAATACTGATAGTTCTTCGTTAGGTAAAAGCATAGTCGTTATTCTTCCGTCATCATAAACCCAGATTTCACCTTCGGACAGCCAAAACACCTGTAACGCCCCAGGATCTTGAATTGTATCCCTTCTAAACTCCAAACTTTCCCAAACCAGGGCTATTTGACCTTTAGTTAATTTTTCTGAAACCAAATCAGTTACTACCCGCGCAGTATCAAACATAAATCACCTCATTTTTATTGAATAATTTTTGATAAGTAGTCATTTCTAATCACTCATCCAGTTCATTCGCTAGCCTGGCAACAAAGGTTTCGAGAGTTTCACCCGGGAAAAGTTTATATCCTTTGTTTTTCAGCTGGTAGACTTTAGCAATCAATCTTCTTTCTTCATACCAAGCAGACCTACCGAAAGATTGCTCTGGCAAATCTTCTTCGTATGTCCTGTATTGCGTTTCTCTTGATTGTGAAAATCTCTGCATACAGGCGTCTGAAGTTAACATCCCTTCTTCGAATTTTTCACTTCCTTTTAGTATTTCTTTTTTCTCCTGGCTCATTTTTTATTCCTCCTTTTTTTAATTTACGGCGGAGTAATAGCACGCAGGCTTGAAGATACCTTGAGGCAGACCCCAAGGTATCGGTTTTTGTCAAGAAAACAGGTATGCCCGAAGGCAAAAGAGCGCCAGCGAAAGAACCATCGTGGGTCGGGGAAAAAATTGAGAACTCCCCGAAGGGCTAAGCTCTGAGGTAAACCACAGAGCTTAGTGTTTTTAGCCTTGAGGTAAACCACAAGGATAAAAATAGAGGCAAATTATTTCCTCGATTTGCTTGATAAAAATCAAACGCGCGGTATACTCCAGAGTAAAATAAAAACAAGGAAGGAATAAATCGCTTGCCAGGGGAAAAAACTTTGAAATACTGAAAGGAAAATCTTAGGAGTAGGGGTGTTGACTGAAGATTTTAGGTTTTGGCGGGTTCTTGATAGTTTATTTTCTCTGATCCTCTCTCCCCGTATAGCCGATAGGACAGCTTTAGATAATTATTTAATTCCAATTAAAAGTGTAGAAACGATCCAGAAAACTTCGTTCTTTATCTTTTTGTATAAGGATTTTGTCTTCTGGAGCCACCCGGGTATTGAGTTCGTGGGTAATATAGTGGGTAAAAACCTGATAAAGCCCCCAAACCCCCGCCCCTTGCGCAGACTCAACCGCCTTTTTGTATAACTTCTCAGTCAAGCGCTTACCGACATCTACATCTTTAAAAAACTCAGTGATTCTTTCCGGAGAAGGTTTTATTTCCATCCAGCGTTTCCATATTTCAACCGTTGGCTCAATCTCCCGGGTTTTCTCCTGGATTAACTCTGTAAACCGAGAAACATCCAATCCCTGGAAATGCCGAAAAGATAACTTAGCGATAGCCCTGGGGACCACCAGGCCGTTTTTACATTGCAGCCTTAAAGCATTAAGTTCAAAACCTACACCAAATAGCGAATTCATTGAGTTGAAAACCCTAAGGCCAAAACTGACTGTATCGCCTACCTTAACATCAGCGCAAAGAATGTTTTTACCTTCTTTAAGTTCGTATTGCGCCATCAGGACCGCGCCTCCTTTGCACACATCAACCTTTTTTCTGGATAAGATATCTACCCGGTCAAAAGTCTCAATTACCGCACTATGAGGGACTATTTTATAGTCTTTCCCCACAATTCCCAGGGCCATATTTGTATCTGTCCTTACAACGGCCATTCGGTCTGGGATCCTCTCGCCATTACAAGTCATTATCGGCCTTAATTCAGTTGGAAAGTCATAAAGTTCTTTTGTCATCATATGCTCCTTTTTTTTAGTGTAGAATAATTTACATTTATCTTAGCATTTTGCCCTACTACTTCTGCGAAGGCTTACGCACGTATGTGCTGAGCCGGCTAAAAAGCCACCTTATTCACCCCCTTTCAAAACTAAATTTTGCGCATCATTAGCCACATACTCCAGGTTATGTAAATGTATTTCACCTGTTTCATTATCTTTAAGCTGTAAGGTAATCTTTGCTTTATGCACGGAAAGATAATTTAGCTCTCTTCCATCGAACCTTTCCTTTAATTCCTCAAACCAGATAGTTAAGGTTCTTTTCTCTTCCCCGCTATTGTTTTGAATTCGCATAGTATTTCCTTTTCTCCCCGTATAGCCGATAGGACAGCTTTTTTAATTTGTTTCTAAGCTTCGTAAGCCTCGAGAACTACCTTTTGTAGTTCTTCATTGGCTTCAGTTGTCAAAAACTTGACGGTAGGATAATACTTGCCGTCACCGCCTAAATTGGAAGGCATAGCTGCAAACAGCCCGCCCTCTTTTTTAGCCAGTACCCGGATGCCTTTGATTAAAACTACATCGGAGACTTTTACGTCTACGAAGGCTTTAAGGGTACTTTCTTCGTTATTTTCTACTTTGAAAATACGCGCTACTTCGATCATGCTACTCACCTCCTTTCGATTTGTTTTTTGTTTTGTTTTTACTTGGCTCATGTGAGCCTCCTTTCTTTTGACGCCGAAAATTAAAACCCAAGAACTTGAAGTATTTTTTGAGGCACACCACAAAAAATGCGGTCTTTTGTCAAGAAAACAGGTATGCCCGAAGGGAGTGAGCGCCAAGCGAACGAGCATCAGTGGAGTCCTTTGGAAAAATTGAGACTCCCCGCAAGGGGCAGAATACTTCTGATACCTAAAAAGCCTTTCCGAGGCAGACCACGAAAAGGCTTTTTAGGTAGAGATGAATTTTTTCAAAGGATTTTCTTGCACAAAAGTCAGGCTTGGGTTATTGTAGGCGGATAAAAAGAAAGGAGGGTTACGTGACGGCAAGAGAAAACAAAAAACAAGAAAGGAAGTGATTAATTGAAGAAGCGGTCAAGGATTGATAAAATGGCGAGGCGGGTGAAAAAAAACTTTATAGCTAGACTAGAAAGCTAAAGTTGGAAGGAAAATTAATAATCTGTAAAGAGATTTTCCCGATATGACGGCTATACACCGAACGTATCTCAGTGTTAAATTAAGTCCGCATTAAAGAGGTAGCCATTGGGCTATTAATAACGAAGCGCTCAAGAAGAAAACCGACAAGAAGTGACAAAAGAAGAAAAACAACGAAGGTAAAAATTGCCACCTGAAACGCTTCCCTAAAAAGCCGTTTCCCTGTAAACTTGTGTTTTTCGTACTCATGCCACGTAATAACAAATGCCATCAACGCAGCAAGGAATCCAAATACTATACCTATGACAATAGAGAATACCAGCATAGTTCAGATGACTATTTATTCCTCATCTATTCCTTCGGCCATCATTTTGCCAACCTTCCTTTTCTGCTCAAGCAGATGATGAGGCAGGAAAGCTAAATTTGCTATCAAGGTCGGAATAACAGCACTTGCAATAACTGTCGCAACTAAGAATGAATACTGCTGTTGCGTCACTATACCATGCGAATATCCATAGAGTGCCGAAATCGTGCCAAAGGTAAGCCCTGTTGACATTAAAAGTGTGTAATACCATTTTTCTCTTTTCTCTTTACGGAAAATACCGATAATCGGATAAAGTCCGAATATCTTTGATATTACTTTACTGATAAAAAGCACCAAAAATATAAATGGCGCACTTATCAAGGCCGCTATTGAAACAAGAGAACCTGCGCGGATAAAATAAAACGGTGTAAGAAATCCCACGGTTAATGTCCTAAGCCTCCTCACCCAATGATGTTCTTTGGATGCAAATTCAGCAAGAAGCATACCGGCAATATATGCTGGCAATACTGCCTCGCTTCCCGACCAAAGCGCAAGTGCTCCAAGACCAAAGAGCACCAATACTACCCACTTTGCCCGGATAGCAGCTGTCTTATTCCCATAGATTCTTGTCAAAAATGAGGTCGTAATGGGAAAAAACGCAAGTATAATAACGCTCGCTACAATAAAAATGATTGTCTTGTAGTTAAATGGAGCGAAAATAAAGCCAAGGGCAATTACCGTTCCAAGGTCATTGATGAAGCAGGCGCCTAATATGCCTTTGCCGAACTCAGTTTTGTTAAACCCTGTCTCAAGCATTACAGCATAAACAACTGCCATCGAGGTTGTAGAAAGAGCGATTCCCGCCAACCAGCTTGCCCGGGGATCCCAACGGAGAATAAAACTGGCAAAGGCAGCGCACCCAAGGAACGGAGCAATAAAACCAACTATCCCAACTACAACAACTTCTCTCCATTTGGTTCGAATTACCTTTGGATCAAGCTCAGCCCCAGCTAAAAAAGTAAGCAGTATTGCTCCGGTAGAAGCCAGAAACTTGAGCCATTCAAAATTGCTTCCAAATGAATTAGGGCCGAAGAAATGGCTGGCAATATTTGCGACTATAACGCCAATACATATTTCAACAAGCGCAATTGAAATTCTTAAATGATGCGCAATGATAGCAGAAAATACAGCCAGTCCCAGCCATAGTGCAGCAATCGTGTAAATTTGTTCCATATTTTAAACCCTCTCTTTCGTTATTATCAGTATCTTGAGACGCCTACTTCTTTCCCATAAGTGACTGCATGGTATTTACTAAAACTCCCTCATCTTCGCAGATATATGAAATCACTACAAAATAATCTTCTTCCGTTTGAGCTAAAGATATCTTTATCCTTTGTATCAAAGAATCATTCAGTTCCTCCGACATGGCCGAGACAGCCTTTATTTTTCCGAGAGGTATAGTCAGTATGTTTACACCACTATCAATTCCAGTTTCCAAGCTATCCCGCGCCAAAAGTAAAGCCTTATTCGTCAAAAGGAATGTCGCGTTGCTGCGCGGGTAATAGAAAACTTTCCTTTTTCTGAAAAAGGACCTTCTCTCAAAAAACTTTTCCCAAAAATATCGGCAGGAAAAGGAACATAGACATTTTTCGCCGCTACTGATCAATGTTTTTAAACTATCGGCATGGAGTTTATTTTGAATTTTATGGATAAAGCTTGCTGCAGAAAATGAATCTAAACCAAACTCATCCGTATTAACGGCGTTCTGATACTTTTTATAAGAACGCAGTGCCTTTTCAAAATGATGCCTGCCATTTGAAGCAAATAAAATATCAACTTGCCTCTTCTTTTTTTCTTGAGCATAAGTGATAGAAAGCCAACTCAAGAGCAGTACCCTGCCAATATTAAAATATAAAACATCATCAAAGCTAATCGAAAATAATTCTGGTTCTAAATTCTTAGCGTGCTGATTTTTGGAGATGATAAAGCGATTATCGGTTGCACACAGGCCCCATGATGATTCCTCTGACTTGAATCCAAATGGCGTTGAGGTTGAAGAAACGCGTGGCGAATAAATACAATATTCCAATTTTTCTGATTCTTTAAGCTGAGCATCGATTAGTTTCGCATGAACTCCTATTAGCTCGCAAGGGTGTTTGACACTAAATACCCAATCCTCCCTGCCGGATGACTCCCAACCTTCCCAGGTGTATTTTGTTTTACTTTTAAACATAATTAGTGCACTGCCTCGCTTATCCTACGGTCCAAATCCATAAGCTTCACATCAATATAATCGTTTTTCTGATATTTAACGTCTCTAGCCAAGAAACAAAGCAGCTTGATTATCTTGGGGTTTCCCTTGGAGTGGCTAAATATAGCTTGCTTAAACTCACCTGTCTTTACTATCTTTATGCCAAATTCTTTAATAAAATAATCTATGAGGTTATTTGAATCCAACCTATCCAGATTAGCTATCTCTACATTCTCAAAGCTATAAAGTGACATGCGTAAATGTCCGATATCTTTTTTATTTAACCCTCTTGAAATAACCAACAAAGGAATATTCTTCTCAAGTAGATAAGTCAGAAAGACATAATGTTTCGGCTCAACTCTTCCCATATGATCCAAGACAATATAGTCTGGGGCTTTATCTATTATTTCGTAACATTTTTTCTTCAGGACTAAGATATTAAAGTTTTCAAAACCCGACGTATGCTGCAAGCTCGCTGTGACGATACCTATCAGTGTTTCACGAAGCGTATCGTTCTTTTGCACATAAAGGATGTTTCTATTGTCTTTATCGCTAACAATTCTTTGGATAATCGCAGATTTACCGACACCTTCCTCGCCAAAAACAAGAATGTTTCTTTTCTGTTGCAACAGAGTGTTTATTAAAGTTATTTCGCTGTCTCTACCTATTATAGATATCATATCGCTTTAAAAAAATAGCTCCTACGTAAACAAAGTAGAAGCTATCAGCCTAAAAGGCATATTGGCGAGCCTCATCGCATGATCTTATTGGAAATTATCCAACTGCTTGAATTTTTCTAATTGCCTCCTCTGCCGCCCTGACTAACGACGGATCTTTTGTTTCCTTGCGCAATTTCTCTAAATAGGGTACTGCTCGCTTTTCTTTTCTCTGCGCGAGAATCATAATAATCCAATGTCTGACTTCCCCGGCGCGGTGCTGCAGGGCATTGATAAGTTTGTCAACATAATCCTTATTATCGAACTCCTTAATGTTGTAATCGCATTCAGGGCAGATTTCAAAATCCTCACCCCAGAAATCCTTCCAGCAATTCGGGCAATAGTATCTCATTTGAGCGCAACCAATAAAGCCCCGAAGCTCATAAGGATAACCCCTCCCCACTGGTAGAGACTCAGCCGTTCGCCTAAAAACAAAACAGATAGCAATACCGCAAAAAATAAGCTTAACTTATCAATAGGCGCAACAACAGAAGCCGGGCCCATTTGCAAGGCACGAAAATAACAAATCCATGACAGCCCCGTTGCAATACCGGAAAGAACAAGGAACGTCAAACTCCTGCTGCTTAACGTAAATGGATTGACCCATTCACCGCGAAGTGCAACAAGCGCTATCAAAAACATGATTATAACGATCGTTCTTATGAGAGTCGCGGTATTGGAAGGCAATCCAGACACGCCTACTTTCGCGAGTACTGCTGTAAGTCCTGCAAATATTGCCGATCCTAATGCATAGATCCGCCAATCACTTAACATTAACACCCTTGGGTTCAAGCAACTAATGCAACACCTTAATCTGCTATAATAGTAGAAGAAAGGAGTTGCTAATGGTTAAATATCAAAGAATCACGATTATAGAACGAGAGGAAATTAGTCGCGGC
>Ga0066636_10001021_pt1 | contig 16978 bp, 17 predicted proteins | sample CryGeyCG2014_080_2_FD_62736 | JGI IMG/M metagenome (GOLD analysis project Ga0066636, IMG submission 62736) | Groundwater microbial communities from aquifer - Crystal Geyser CG07_land_8/20/14_0.80 | ecosystem: Environmental > Aquatic > Deep subsurface > Groundwater | place: USA: Utah: Grand...
GCAGGCTCCTGGCAAACTGATCATAGTAGTCATTGTAGTGCCGGTTGTTCCGTGACCACTCCTCAACGAAGAAACCACCCGCCCCCCAGACGATCGGCACCTTCCACCATTTCCCGTTATAAATCTGTCCTCCTCCCGGGAAGACCGCTGAGAGAGCCATCGCGAGCGTTGTCGACTTCTCCGCGGGTCCGCCTTTTAAAGCGACCGAGTCGGACGACGACCGGACTTGCTGGAGAAATGCCTGCCGGGCGTAGAATGTCGGAGCTGCGTTGGATTGCAGTGCCGGCTCCTGTGCCGGGAGCTTCGACATGAGCATGAAGACGGCCGCAGCAGCGAGTACCATCACGCGACCTGTACGAACGAGCCCCTGTGGTGAAGTGGCTCTAGCTGTCTCGCCGGTTGGCTTGTGAGGCTCGATTCGAATCAAAGGAATGATGAACAAAAAGAGTTGAGCGCCGTTTCTATCGCCTGATCTCCTCGAGCAAGTCAACAATTCGTCCGAGGTCCTCAGCCGAGTAGAACTCGATGACGATACTTCCGTTCCCGCTGCGCGATGTATGGATCCTGACCTGCGTGCCAAGGAGGCGCTTCAGGCGTGACTCGAGAGCGCTCGTTGTGCCGTCGTACTGGAGGATGACGCCCTGCTTCTTCTTTTTCTTCTCCCCCGTCGCCGAAGAATGTGCAAATAACTCGACCTGCCGTACCGAGAGCCCCTTCTGAACCGTCTTCTTCCACAGTTTGAGCTGCGCCTCCTCGGAGGGTAGATTGATCAGCGCGCGGGCGTGTCCGGCGCTGATCTCATTGCGGCGGATGCTTTCCTGAATATCGGAGGGGAGCTTCAAGAGGCGGAGAACGTTCGAGATGGTCGAGCGATCCCTCCCCAGCTTCTTCGCGATCTCCTCGTGTGTCAGCGAGCACTCCGTGATCAACCGTTCGTAGGAGTGGGCTTCCTCGATCGCGTTGAGGTCCTCGCGCTGGAGATTCTCGACGAGCGCAAGCTCGAGCATCTCGGCGTCTGAAGTGACATCCATGATGTACGCCGGGATCCGTTCAAGGCCGGTGAGGACCGATGCGCGTAGCCGCCGCTCGCCTGCAATAATCTCGTACATTCCATCCTTCTGACGCCGGACGGTGATCGGCTGGATGACGCCGTTCTCCAGGATGGAGGCCTTCAGCTCCTCAAGCTTTTCCTGGTCAAAATCGGTCCGCGCCTGGAACCTGTTCGGCAAGACACGCTTGACATCGACGGAGGCGAGGACATTCGTGGACCTCCCGTCGTCGCCGGGGAGCTTCTCGTCGCGAATGCCGACCGGAGCCGTCCCGATGCCACTGATAAGCGCTCCAAGTCCTTTCCCGAGAACCGTCTTTCCCTTTGGATCCATGGTCAGTGCTCCGTTGATGCGCCTTTGAGGATACCGTCGTGGGAGAGAAGTTCGTGCGCAAGCTCCATGTAGCTCCGTGCTCCGGTGGAGACTGCATCGTACAGAAGGACCGGCTTTCCGAAGCTCGGTGATTCACTGATCCGGACGTTGCGCGAAACCACCGTGCGGAAGACGCGGTCACCGAAATACTTCCGGACCTCCTCCACTACCTGGTTCGACAGGCGGAGACGTGAATCGTACATTGTGAGGAGCACCCCCTCGATTTCGAGCTTCGGGTTCAGCTCCTTCTTCACCCCGTTGATTGTGTTGAGGAGCTGGCCGAGCCCTTCGAGAGCATAGTACTCGCACTGAACCGGAACGATGACGGAATCCGCTGCAGTGAGTGCGTTCAGGGTGAGTAAGCCGAGTGAAGGGGGACAGTCGATGAAGATGAACTCGAAATCGCCGCGCACGGGCGAGAGCGCCCTCAAGAGCATTCTCTCGCGCTCCGGCATACCGACGAGCTCGATTTCAGCGCCGACAAGGTTGATATGCGAAGGGACAAGCGTGAGGAAGGACAGCGCCGTCGGTTTCATCGCGGACTCAACGGGAATTGTTCCGAGGAGGACTTCGTATGAACTCTCGCCGGGAACCGCGGCAATCCCCAGCCCGCTTGTCGAATTCGCCTGAGGGTCGGTGTCATAGAGGAGGACGCGGTGCTCAGCGACAGCAACGGAGGCGGCGAGGTTGACGGCGGTTGCAGTCTTGCCAACCCCTCCCTTCTGGTTTGCGATGGCGATGACTTTCCCCATTGAGCCTGCTACAGTGTGATCGATTCTCCAAACTTCATGACGCGGACATCCATCCCGCGGTCCCGTGTCTTCTGAGCGAATTCCTCGGGGTCCGCCTCGATAACCGGCCACGTGTTGTAGTGCATCGGGATGGTCAGCTTTGCATTGAGCATGTCCGATGCACGGACCGCATCGTCGATCCCCATCGTGAAGTTGTCGCCAATAGGGAGGAGGGCGGCATCAAGCGGGGTCACTGCGCCGATGAGCTTCATATCCATGAAGAGTCCCGTGTCGCCGGCGTGGTAAACGGACTTTCCCCCCATTGTGATGACGACACCCGCCGGCTCACCCATGTATTCACCTTCCGGAGTCGAAGAGCCGTGGTGCGCGATGGTGAACTTGACGCGGCCGAAGGGGAAATTGAATCCCCCACCGATGTGCATGTTGTGAGCGTTGACCCCTTTTGAGGCGGCGTAGTTTGCAAGCTCGTTGACTGCTATGACGGTCGCCTTGTTCTTCTTTGCAATGGCCAGAGCGTCCCCGAGGTGATCTCCGTGAGCGTGAGTGAGGATAACGTAGTTCACCTGAACATCGTCCGCTTTGACCGGAGCGTTGGGGTTGTTGGTCAGGAACGGATCTATGACGAGCCGTGTCGTCCCGTCGTCGAACAGGAATGCCGAGTGGCTGAGGTATGTGATCTTCAGCATGCTATGCCTCCCGCAATAGTAATCCGGTGTTTTTCTGCGATACGGCTGAATTCATGCCGTTTTTCGACTCCCGTCTGGCGTGAGCCTCCATTCAAGCCCCGGACATGCGGATACAGACAATGAAAATATACGCCAAACCCGCCGCTGAAGCAATGACCCCGGTGATAGACGGAAATCATGGCCGCGCACAAGAAGAAGTCCGCCTCTCCGGCGGACTTCCGAGCGAATGACACAGTCTGTGATGTCGTCAGGAGAGGTCCTGAAGGAACGGGAACCAGCGGGTAAGCAGACTGGCAATCGCGGTGAGCGAGTCGGTCATCATGAGGACTCCGACGAGAATGAGGAGGAGTCCGGCGACGACTTCGATTACTTTCATGTATCGCCTGATCCTCTGGAACACGACGAAGAAAGCGTTCAGGCTCAGGCTTGTGAGGAGAAAGGGAATGCCGAGCCCGAGAGAGTATGATGTGAGAAGCACCATCCCTTTCCCAACCGTGTCCTGTTCACTTGCGATGGCGAGGACCGTCCCGAGGATCGGCCCGATGCAGGGGGTCCAGCCGAAGCCGAAGAAGAATCCGACTACGAAGGAGCCTAAGAGTCCCCATTTCCTCGACTTCACCTGCACCCGTTTCTCGTAATTGAGGAAGGGGATAAAGAGGACACCGAACGTCTGGAGGATCATGATGAGACCGAGCGCTGCAATGATTGCGCCGCCGATGATCTCAAAAGTCCGGTAGAACTCCCGCAGGAACGTGCCGACGAGCGTTGCCGAGGCGCCCATTCCGATGAAGATCACAGAGAAACCGATGACGAAGAATAGCGAGTTAAGGAAAACCTTCGCCATGACACTCTTGCGGGCGCTCGCATCCTTCATCTCCTCAAGGGAGACCCCCGAAATAAAGGAGAGGTATCCCGGGACGATCGGGAGAACGCAGGGTGAAACGAACGAAAGGATGCCGGCGAAAAATGCTGTGAAGAACCCGACACTTTCCATGCGCTGGCCTACTTCTCTTCGAGGAGCTTTGTAATGACGCTCTCGAAGGTCGATTTCGGTCGGAAGCCGACGAACTGTTCGCGGATAATGCCTCTCCGGTCCACCACAAACGTCGTCGGTATGCCGCGGATGCCGCCGTACGCCTTCGGCACGTCTGTGTTCGTCGCCATGAGGATCGTGTAGTTGATCTTGTTCTTCTTGATGAACGGGATCACGTCGCTCAGGCCGCCCTCGTCAACAGAGAGACCGAGCATCACGAACCCCTTATCCTTGTACTTTAAGTAGAGGTCGATGAAGTCCGGGATCTCCTTCCGGCACGGAGGGCACCAGGTAGCCCAGAAGTCAATGACGACCACCTTGCCTTTGAAATCGGAGAGCTTCACGACTTTCCCCTGAGTGTCTTTTAGGGCGAAATCTGGCGCCGGAATATTCTTATCGGGGGAGAACGCCGCTTCTGCCGCCATCTCGTTGTCTGACGCCGCCGAAGGAGTCGCCTCGGTGTTCTCGTGACCCGATCCGAACGCCGTGTACAGTACTCCGACCACGGCCAGTGCCACCACCGCCCACAGCGTCATGGATGCCGTTCTTGTCTTCCGTATTTTTCCCTTGCTCATTGTTCTTCCTTCTGAAGTGAAATGATGTGATGCGTCAATCTCGATTACTTGACTTTCTCCGTGATCACCTTCGCCTGGAGGAAGAGAAGGAGGTAATCACCCCCGCCCGCCTTCGAATCCGTCCCGGACATGTTGAATCCGCCGAACGGATGAACGCCGACGAGCGCACCGGTGCACTTCCGGTTGTAGTAAAGGTTGCCGCAGTGGAAGACCTGTCCCGCTTTTTGGAGGCGCTTCCGGTTCTTCGAATAGACGGAGCCTGTGAGTCCGTACTCCGTGCCGTTGGCAATCTCGAGTGCGTGGTCAAAGTCACGCGCCTTTGTCACCGTGAGCACTGGTCCGAAAATCTCCTCCTGTGCAATCCGCGCATGCGGATCGACATCTGCGATCACGGTCGGCGTGATGTAGTACCCGTTGCCCTCAGCCTTTGTCCCGCCGGCAACGATGCGTCCCTCGGACTTGCCGGTCTCGATGTACTCAAGAATTTTCTGCTCGGCGCTTGCGCTCACAACCGGTCCCACCGGGTAGTTCTCCTTCGCGGGGCCAACGGAGAGCATCTCGGTCTTTGCCACGATCTTGTTGACGAGTCTGTCGTACACTTTGTCGACGATGATGGTGCGCGAGCAGGCGGAGCATTTCTGTCCCTGGTACCCGAACGCCGATCCGACGATGGCCATCACCGCAGCGTCGAGGTCCGCGGTCTCATCGACGACGATGGCGTCCTTGCCCCCCATCTCGGCGATTGCCCGCTTGATCCAGATCTGGCCGGGCTGTACTTTCGCGGCGAGCTCGTAGATGTGCGTACCGACCTCGCGCGAGCCGGTGAAAGCCACGAAGCGCGTCTTCGGATGTCCGACAAGTGTGTCACCGATCGTTGCACCGCCGCCGGGGAGAAAGTTGATGACACCCTTCGGGAGTCCCACTTCATCCCACAACTCCATGAACTTCGCGCCGATAACCGGCGATTCGCTTGACGGCTTGAGCACGACGTTGTTGCCGCTCACTACGGCGGCGGTTGTCATGCCGAGGAGGATGGCAAGCGGGAAATTCCACGGTGGAACGACAACACCGACGCCGAGCGGGATGTAAACCTGCTCATTTTTCTCGCCCGGATACTTCACGAGCGGTTTCGGCTTCGCATAGCGGAGCATCTCACGAGCGTAGAACTCGAGATAGTCAATCGCCTCGGCAACATCGGCGTCGGCCTCCGCCCAGTTCTTGCCGACTTCGAACACCATCCACGCGGCGTATTCGAACTTCCGTCGGCGCAGGACTTTTACTGCCTTGAGAAGGTACTGCGCGCGCTTTTCGGGTTTCACATACTGCCACGTTTGAAAAGCTTCGTAGGCTGCCGCGATCGCTTTCTCGGCCTCAGCAACACTCCCCTTCTGAACGATCCCGACAACTTCGTCCTTGTTCGACGGGTTGTATGAGTAGAGCTTCTGTTCCGTCTTGATCCGTTCGGCGCCGATAATGATGTCGTACTCGCGCCCGAGCTGTGACTCGACGAGCGCCAGTGCCTTCTCCATTTTCTTTCTGTTGGCTGGAACGGTGAAATCTGTAAAAGCTTCTGTCGCAAACCTCGGGAGGCTCATAGCCCGGCTCCTTGCATTGTTCGCACGGTACGGATGCCTGAACCGGCGGCATCCGTTAGATGACAACAATTTACAAAAAGATTCCTTTATGCGCTAAGACTCCTGCGAGCTCAGGCGATGGACTGGCCTGCCTGCGGCGGGCAGGCCCAAATGACGACCGTCGGGATTCAACTGATTTTTCCAGGTGTTCCCCGTCTTTCTCGCGTGGCCTGCCAGAACAAGCCACATTTTGGCTTGTACTTTTCTTTCGCATCAGGATTGAATATCTTATCCACGTGCCACGTTCGAAGCTTCTTGTGGGTGTTATGAGATTGGGTCGATATGCTGGAGAAGCACCACTCTGTGCAGTGGGGAGGGCCTGAGCGGATGAGAACGCATCATACGTTGATCATCGGGGACTCGCGCCACATGGAAGAACTCCTCGACGAAAGCGTTCATCTCGTGTTGACTTCGCCTCCGTACTGGCAGCTCAAGGACTACGGGAACAGTAATCAGATCGGATTCAACGACTCATACGAGAACTACATCAACAACCTGAATATCGTATGGAGTGAGTGCTACCGCGTTCTTCACCCGGGCTGTCGATTGTGCGTCAATATCGGCGACCAGTTCGCCCGTGCAGTCTACTACGGCAGGTATAAGGTCATTCCGATTCGCACCGAGATCATCAAGTTTTGCGAGACGGTGGGATTCGACTACATGGGCGCCATCATCTGGCAGAAGGTGACGACGACGAATACGACCGGCGGCGCGACGATCATGGGCTCCTTCCCGTATCCACGAAACGGCATCGTCAAGATCGACTATGAGTTCATCCTCATCTTCAAGAAACTTGGTGACCCTCCGAAGCCGACCCGTGAAGCCAAGGAGCAGTCGAGACTCACCGTGGAGGAATGGAACGAGTACTTTGCCGGTCACTGGAACTTCAGCGGTGAACGACAGGATAAGCATCTCGCGATGTTCCCGGAAGAACTCCCGCGCCGTCTCATCCGGATGTTCACCTTTGTAGGCGATACCGTGCTCGACCCGTTCTTGGGTAGCGGGACAACTTGCCTCGCTGCAAAGAATCTCAAGCGCAATTCCATCGGATATGAGCTGAATCCTGAGTGCAGACCTATTATTGAGCAGAAGCTTGGCGTGCGAACGAGGAACCTGTTCCCTGAGGAAGCGAGCTTTAGGGTATCCCATCAGACACATCGGCCGGTCGATTTTGCGCGGACCATCGAGAAGCTCCCGTACGTCTTCAGAGACAAGGTTCACTTCGACAAGAAGACAGATCCACGGAAGCGCAGCTTCGGTTCCCAAGTGGACGGAACTCAGCCCGCCCGTGAGGAGTATTTCACCGTTTCGAGAGTCGTATCGCCGGAACTCATCGAACTCACAAGCGGCCTGCGCGTCAGGCTGCTTGGGGTGAAGACTGACGAGGACAAGACGAACGAGGCAGTCAGTTTTCTTGCACGGATGGCGAAGGGGGACCAGATCTTCTTGAGGTTCGATTCGGTGAAGTACGACGACAAGAGTCAGCTATTGGCGTACGTCTATTTGAGAAACAAGACATTGTTGAATGCGCATCTGATCCGGCGCGGCCTGGCAAAGGTTGATACTTCCATCACCTACAAGTTCAGAGGGAAGTTTATCAACTACGAGAAGATCGGAAACGGTATCGAGGTCGAGTGCTGAACAGATGATCTGAACGGCTATGTAAGGAGCTCAGCGGCTGGGTGATGGGGAAGGTGCGAGTTGGCGAGAGGAACTCACAGCCTTTAATACGTCGTGGTATGCCTCAGTTGACGCAATCATTTCGCATCGGGCACTGGACGGACCCGCACAACCTCACAGGGTGCACTGTCATTCTGTGCCCTCCCCGGACACACGGAAGCTGCGATGTGCGCGGAGCCTCTCCCGGGTCCCGGGAGACGGCTCTCCTTTCACCCGAGAAAACTGTGGATGAGGTCCACGCTGTCCTTCTCGCGGGCGGGAGCGCATATGGCCTCGCTGCAGCTGACGGTGTGATGAAGTATCTTTCGGAACGGGGAATCGGGTACCGAACTCCGTGGGCGATCGTCCCCATCGTGCCAGCAGCGGTCATCTTTGACCTTGCGGTCGGTGCAAACAATGTCTATCCGACTCGCGGCTCGGGGTACGCCGCATGCATTGATGCCGGTGCGAGGAACGATTGGGGGCTGCGCGGCCCTGTCGGTGCTGGAACGGGAGCAACCGTTGGAAAGTGGGCCGGACCGGACAGCCGCATGGACGGGGGACTCGGCATCTCAACATCCGGGTCCGGCGACGTTGAGGTCGTTGCCGTCGCCGTTGTGAATGCCGTCGGTGACATCATCGATGGGGATGGGAAAATCATTGCCGGGGCACGGGGCACGAACGGGGAGTTTCTCGCTGCGAAGGACCCGTCCGTAGGGCTGAGTATATTCCGTCCTCCGCTGGGTATGAACACGACGCTCGTGGCGGTCGTGACGAATGCCGCGCTTTCGAAGCTTCAACTCTGCCGCATTGCAGAGCGGATGCACGACGGGCTGGCGCGTGCAATTGTTCCCTCGCACACGTCGCATGACGGCGATACGACGTTTGCGCTTGCATGCGGGAACGTGGCTGCGCCGATTGATCTTGCAGCGGAGCTTGCCGTCCTGGCGACGGCTGAGGCGATCCGGGATGCCGTGAGACACACTGCGGCACTCTGACTCGCAACCTTGTCCTTCTTCGCTGAGGAGCCTTGCATGTCCCTGGCCGTTGGCGTATCTTTTCCATGTGAGGGTCGACGTCATGTGGAAGGCGGTCATTGGGGCTGTAATGGGAGTGTGGATCGTAGCCGCAGGGCTGATACCTGAAACTCCCATGTTGAACCAATGGACCGACATGGTCGCTGGCTTCCTTGTCGTTGGGGCGGGGCTATTCATGGCCGGCAGGCACCGCAGCCTCGGCGTTCTCAATGTTGTGCTGGGGGCCGTTGTCGCGATCACGGCGATTCGTCCGCAGAGTCCCCAGCAACTGCTGTTTGGCGGCCTGACCGCGCTCGTGGGGGTCGCCGCCATGTTGCAGTACTACCGTGACACATCCCGCCCGAACCCATAGAACCATGAAGAAATCTCGGAACATCACGGATCTTCATCCAACACTGCACGATTCCGATGAGGGAAAGGCGGGGAGTGATGCGGCCGGGATCCATGAGACCGGGCCGGAACATCTCCCGCCATCAGGACCCCGCATCCTCGAAATGTGGGAGGTCCGAACCTTCCAGACCTTTGGCACGTGGCTCGTCGGAACGGGGATCCTCGCGCCCCAGTACACCCAGGAAACCCTCTTCTGGAATGCGCTCATCGTCTCGCTCCTCATCGGCGAAACCGGATTGACATCGCTCAATCCCAGGAGCCTGGAAGGACTCGCCAGCATTCTCCTTGCTGCCTGGCTTGCCTTCAGCGCTGCCTGCGCCTTCTTCATTCCCCCGCAGACCTGGATGGCAAACCAGATTGTCATTGGCGTCTTATCCTTCGTGCTTGGGACGCACCTGTACGTGAAAGTCCTTGCTGCACGCGGCGAGCTCAAGAAGCTCACCCCCCTTGTCGAGCTCCGGAAGTATCTTGCCGGATCACGTTGAACCATTCCCTGCACAGAAGGTCTTTCTCGTGCCCTTGAGGAGCGCTTCGGGATCCACCATCCCACACTTCAGCTTGAAGTGGGAGGGTGCGTGGACGAAGTGCACATTGTCCAGCGGAACTATGGAAGGGGGAACTGAGCATGCTGTTAAGCCGACGGAACCTGCGCACGACGATGATGACAAGCGATGACGTCCACCTGTCCCGTCTCTTCAAACGACTCCCGGCGGGGGGAATCGTGAGGCTTGGAGACGGGACGATCCTCCACAAGCTTGCGAATCCGGCGTACACGATCGTCTTCAAGGATTCCGGGGCTCTTCGCAAGGCGGCCAACCACCCCGATGCGTACCATTTTGCGATGCTCTACGTCCGGGGTGGGATAGAGATTGAAGGTGACATCTTCTCGGCGGTCAGGATCAAGGAGAACTTCAAGCGGACCACCATCGGGCCTCTCGGAATGCTTGCCCTTTCAGCCCAATCGCTCCTTCCCTCGCGGCATTCTGCCTCTCGTGACGCCCGAGCCATCTCTCATCACTATGATGTATCGAATAGCTTCTACAAACTCTTCCTTGATAGTGGGCTCAACTACTCGTGCGGCTACTTCCGGTCGCCAGACGAAGGCATCGATGCTGCCGAAGAGAACAAGCTCCAGCTCATTGCCCGCAAGCTGCGCCTGAGGGAAGGGGAATCCTTCCTCGACATCGGTTGCGGATGGGGCGGGATGATCATCCACGCTGCGAAGAACTATGGTGTCACGGCTCACGGCATTACATTGAGTCGGCCGCAGTTCGAGTACGCACAGGAGCGGATCAGGACGGAGGGACTCACAGGACGAGTCACGGTGGAGCTCAAAGACTACCGCCAGCTCAGGGGAGAGCAGGTCTACGATAAGATCGCGAGCATCGGCATGTACGAGCACGTGGGGCTCCGGAACTGGCCCGTCTACTTTCAGACCGCCCGCCGCCTCCTTAAGGACAGGGGACTGTTCCTGAACCACGGCATCGTCCATTGCGAGTCACCTGTCCCCCGGCCCGAAGGGAAGTTCATCGCGAAGATGATCTTCCCCGGTGGCGAGCTTGGAACGATCGGCGAGACCGTCCGTGCTGCGGAGAAGAACGGCTTCGAGGTGATCGACGTGGAATCGCTCCGCGAGCATTATGCAAAAACCCTCCGGCACTGGGCAACCCGCCTGCAGCAGAACGCCGCAGAGGCGAAGAAGTATGTGAGCGAGGAGATCATCCGATCGCGGATCCTTTTCATGGCGGGCTACGCGTCGGAGTTCGAGGATGGAAACATCTCTATCTACCAAACTTTGCTCAGCCGGCAGGGGCTGCGCGGTTTGAGCGGTGTGCCGCTCACACGGGAGTACATGAATGTGGACGGGCCGGAGAAAAAAGAGACCGCGGTTCATGCCGTCCCGCTTCATTGATTCTTCGTGTATCTGTTCGTACCTTGCTGAATCTAAAAAACTCTCACAGGGTGCACAACGGCATGATGGTCAGTATGACGGGCTTCGGGCGCGGGGAAGCGAGCACCGACGGCCTCCGTGCCGAAGTCGAGGTGCGGAGCGTCAACAGCAGGTATCTTGAGATCTCATCCAAGCTCCCGCGTTCCCTCAACACGCGCGAAAACGACCTCCGGGAGCTCGTGAGGAAGAAGATCTCGCGTGGGAAGGTCAACATCACTTGCAACCTCTACCGTGAAGGCGTTGAGGCGCTTCCGCTCAAGATCAACGCGGACGCGGCGACGGCAGTGTACGGGCTCCTCACCGAGCTCCAGAAAAACCTCGGCATTACCGGTGCGATCACGCTGGAACACATCCTCCATTTCTCCGAGGTCCTCGAATCGGACCAGACCGAAGGCCCCGATGAAGCCGAGTGGAAGGTGGTTCGCGATGCGCTCGATGCGGCACTTGACCAGCTTCTTGCCATGCGGGGCAACGAGGGGAAACAGCTCTCGCTTGACCTGCAAGCCCGCATGGAGGCGCTCTCGGAGAAGGTGGCGCAGGTCGAGAGACTCTCCTCCGAGCGTGTCCCTCAGGAAAGGGTTCGCCTGCAGGAGCGCGTTCAACAGCTCCTCGGAAAGGACTTCACCGTCGACCAATCGCGGCTCGAGCTTGAGCTCGCCCTCCTTGCGGACCGCCTCGATGTCACTGAAGAGTGCGTGAGATTGCAGAGCCACATCAAGTTCTTCCTCGACGCAATGGAAGACCACGAGCCCGCCGGCCGGCGCCTCAATTTCCTCCTCCAGGAAATGCATCGCGAGATCAACACGATGGGAGTGAAGTCCAACGACGCCGAGATCTCCCACATCGTCGTCGGGGTAAAGGAGGAGCTCGAGCGAATCCGCGAACAAATCCAGAACATTGAATGAGCCCGACGGCGAACGGAAGACTGATCGTCTTTGCGGGACCGAGCGGCTCCGGGAAGACCACCGTCGCTCGTGCGATCCTGGAGCGCCATCCGGACATGGTCTTCTCTGTTTCCGCGACGACACGCAGCCCGCGCCCCGGGGAGGAGGAAGGGAAAAACTATTTCTTTTTGTCGAAGGACGAATTCCAGAGCCGGCTCGCGAATGATGAGTTCATAGAATGGCAGCGGGTGTACGATGACCTCTACGGATCGCTTAAGAAGGCGGTGGAGGTCCATTTGAACTGCGGGACGTCGGTCGTGTTTGACATCGACGTGAGGGGGGCGCTTACAATCAAGGGGAAATATGGCCCGCGAGCGATTCTCATTTTTGTAAGGCCGCCTAGCTTCGAAACCCTTAAATCGCGCCTCCGGGAGCGGGATACGGAAGGGCCCGAGGAGCTGAGGAAGCGTCTCGAGCGAGCTGCGATGGAGCTGGAAAAAGCGGGGGAATTTGATTATATTATATCGAATGATATCCTGACTGAAGCAATCGCCCAGGCAGATGCGGTCGTGTCGGCGGTGGTTGCGAACGCTTCTGCGCCTCCCGTCTCCAGATAAACTGAGCCGGGGGGGACGTGAAGCGGGTCGGATTCCAGCTTGTTTCATGCAATTCAAGAGTGCTTGTCGCCCGACTCTTTCCTGCAAGGGTCGCGCGGCGAAGTGCCGGGAGGAGTTGTGAAATGGCGGTAACACCAGTTGATCTTGAGAAGGTCATTGAGAAGGCGGGAAGCCTCTACGAAGCAGCGGTCATCGTCGCGAAGCGCTCGAGGCAGGTCAATGAGGAACTGAAGAACGAGTTCACGGAGCGGCTCAATGCAGTCGCCCCTCCCGAGCCGTTGCAGCCGACGGAAATCCTTGAAGAGGAAGGGGATCGCAACCCGGACCAGGAGATCATCAGCCGGGAGTTCGAGCTGAAACCGAAGCCGACCGAGATAGCCCTTGATGAACTTCTCGATGACAAGATCGACATCCGCCGCCAGGAGCCGCCCGCCGAGGCAATTCACGAAGAGTAGCCCCCGGCTGCACATCCAGTTGAATATCCGTGGGTAGTCTCCATTGCCCGCGGATTTTTTGTTCTGCGAGGCAGACATGCTGAACGGAAAGCACATCATCGTCGGTATCACCGGGGGCATCGCGGCGTACAAGATGGCCTACTGTGTCCGCGAGTTGCGCCGCACCGGCGCGGAGGTCCGCGTTGTGATGACCCCCTCCGCAGCACAGTTCGTCACCCCTCTCACTTTTGCCACGCTCTCGGGCAATGAAGTGGTAGTCCACACCTTCCCGCCGGACACCGCTTCGGGAACAGACCGCCGCACCGCCCACATTGAGCTTGGCCTCTGGGGCGATGCGATGCTGATCGCGCCTGCCTCGGCGAACACCATCGCAAAGATTGCACACGGCATCGCCGACAATTTCCTCACGACGCTGACCCTCGCGCTCCGCTGTCCTCTCATCCTCGCCCCGGCGATGGACGCTGATATGTGGACGAACGATGCGACGCGGGAGAACCTTGCCCGTCTCAAGGAGCGCGGCTGCTTCGTCATTGAACCGAAGGAGGGACCGCTTGCGAGCGGTCTGACCGGACCCGGCAGGCTCCCGGAGGTGGAAGAGATTCTTGCGGAACTTGATGCAATCCTCTCCGGGTTGAAGAGCGACCTGAAAGGGGTGAAGGTCCTTGTGACCGCGGGACCAACGGAGGAGCCGGTCGATCCGGTCCGTTTCATCGGCAACCGTTCCTCCGGGAGAATGGGATTCGCGATCGCGCTCGCAGCATCGCGGCGCGGCGCGGATGTCACGCTCGTGTCGGGACCGTGTGAGCTGGAGACGCCGCGGAACGTCGAGCGAGTGGATATCGTGACAGCCGGCGAGATGCGTGAGGCGGTCCTCATGCGGCTCGATGCACACGATGTCCTGGTCATGGCGGCGGCGGTTGCAGATTTCACGCCCGCAAAACCGACGGAGTCCAAGATTAAGAAGAGCAGTGAAGGCGGACTCACTCTGGAGTTGAAGCCCACGGCCGACATCCTTCGAGAGGTGGCGTCACTGAAGAAAGGCCAGGTCATCGTCGGTTTCGCCCTCGAGACGGACGACGACGCGGCGAACGCGAGGAAGAAGCTCTCCGACAAGAAACTCGACTTTATCGTCCTCAACAACCCGCTGACCGAGGGAGCGGGGTTCGGGACGACGACGAACGTTGTGACATTCCTTTACCCAGACGGGCGCACCAAGGCTCTGCCGAAGATGCCGAAGTACGACGTCGCGTGGCGGCTTCTCGACCGGGTCGCTGCGATCCGAGGAGGACGTTCGTGAGAGGGAAGGAACCGGAGGGACTTCGTCAGGCCTTGCGCGATGTTCAAGAGTACCTGAAGAACCAGGAGACACTCTTCGGCGGTGTCGTCTACCGGGCCAGCGACGCGGCCGATTCGTCGCGCAGAGAGCTCCCGAAAGAATCGCAGGAGGCTCCGATACCCGATGAGCCTGCCCCCCCTTCCCGGGAACCAGGTGGCGAAGGTACTGGAAGGACGAGTGAGGAGAAACTGGCGGAACCGACTCCTCCTTTCGCTGAGGTTCGGCACGCACCGTCGGCCTCTCTGCACTCCAGGCCCGCGAGGAGAGCCGAGGTCACGGCACAAGAAGCCGAGGAAGACCTGTTTGGTGGTCCCGCGCGTACGCCGGCAGTTCAAGAGGCGTGGCAGTCCGTCGGGACGCTTGAAGAACAGTACCAGCTCATCAAAGACTGCCAGAAGTGTCCGCTCGGGGCCACACGGACCAAGTTCGTGTTCGGGGTTGGGAGCCCGGATGCGGATGTCATCTTCGTCGGTGAGGCTCCGGGGGCTGACGAAGACCTGCAGGGAGAGCCGTTCGTCGGAAGGGCGGGTCAGCTCCTCAACAAGATCCTCGAAGCGGTTCGCTTGAAGCGCGAGGAGGTCTACATCGCGAACATCCTGAAATGCCGTCCGCCCAATAACCGCGAGCCGCTGCCGTCGGAGATGGAAACCTGTTCGCTGTACCTCCTGAAGCAGATTGAGCTCATCAAGCCGAAGATCCTCGTTGCGCTCGGACGGGTCGCAGCCCAGGAGCTTCTCCACACCACTGAGTCTCTGGCGCGACTTCGGGAAGCGGTCCACAGGTTCCACGGCATCCCTACGGTTGTCACGTACCATCCCGCCGCGCTTCTCCGGAACCCTAACTGGAAACGCCCGGCCTGGGAGGATTTCAAGAAGTTCCGGGCGCTGTACGACGAGCTGACCGGGGCAACGTCCCCGTCGGACAAGACGAAGAGAGGGGAACAACATGCCTGAAACAAGAAGGTACAGAAGAGACGAGAGACCTCAGCAGCCCCTCCCATCGGCTCCCGACGGGCGCATCCCTCCGCAGGCGCTCGACGTTGAAGCGGCGGTCCTTGGCGCAATGCTCCTTGACAAGGAAGCCATCTCGAAGGTGATCGAGCTCCTCGAGCCGGAGAGCTTTTACCGCGATGCGAACCGGAGGATCTTCGAGGCGATGACGTCACTCTTCGACAGGAGCGAGCCGGTTGACCTTGTGACACTCACCGAAGAGCTCCGCCGTCGCGGCGAGCTCGACCAGATCGGCGGGCCAGTGTACCTTGCCGAGCTCTCGTCTAGTGTCGCCACCTCTGCGAACGTCGAGTTCCATGGGAAAATCATCCTCGAAAAGGCGATCATGAGGAGCCTCATCGGGACATCCACGGAGATTGCGAGCCGCGCCTACAACGAGACGGAAGACGCGCTCGACCTCCTCGATGAGGCGGAGCAGAAAATCTTCAAGATCTCCGAAGCACGGATGAAGAAGAGCTATCGCTCGATCAAGGATGTCGTCTCGCAGGCGATCGAGATGCTCGAGAGCATCCATGGGAAACACAGCGGCGTGACAGGCGTTCCTTCGGGCTTTAGCGCCCTGGACAACATCACCGCGGGTTTCCAGAAGTCCGATCTCATCATCGTGGCAGGACGCCCGAGCCAGGGGAAGACGGCCATCGTTCTCAACATCGCTCGGAACGCCGCGGTGAAGTACGGCATTCCGGTTGCCATTTTCAGCCTCGAAATGGCGGAGATGCAGCTTGCCTTCCGGCTGATCTGCGCCGAGGTGATGGTCGATTCCCAGCGAGTGCGCACCGGGACGATGAGCGATTCCGAGTGGAAAAGGATAAGCCGAGGTGTCGGTCGCCTCGCCGAGTCGAAGATCTTCATCGACGATACGCCGTCGCTCGGCATCCTTGAACTGCGGGCAAAGGCGCGGCGCCTGAAGGCAGAACACGACATCGGACTTGTCATCGTCGACTACCTCCAGCTCATGCAGGGGCCGAGGAATGCGGAGAACCGTGAGCGAGAGATCTCGGCGATCAGCCGTTCACTAAAGGCGATTTCGAAAGAGCTCAGTATCCCCGTCGTCGCACTGTCGCAGCTCAGCCGTGCCGTGGAAGCGAGGACCGGAAGACGTCCCGTCCTCTCGGACCTTCGCGAGTCCGGCGCCATCGAGCAGGATGCGGATGTCGTCCTCTTCATCCATCGCCCGGAGACCTACAACGAGAAGTTCCTTTTCGACAACGAGACTCCCAGCGAGGGGATGGCGGAGCTGATCGTGGGCAAACAGCGAAACGGCCCGGCGGGTCAGACCATCGTTATGAAGTTTCTCAAAGACTACGCCAAGTTCGAGACGCTCGATACCTTCCACGAGGAGGAACCGGTTCCGCCCCGGCGCGAAGCGATTGAATCGGAGCTCGGCGAGGAAGGGCCGCCGTTCTAAGAATTGGAGACCTCTCCTATCGCCTCCGGACGAGGCTTCTCAGCACTGCGAGGTTCCTGACATCCTCCCTCATGTCCTCGCCTTTGGGTGTCTCGAGGATTTTCGGGACATCACGGAGGCGCTCGTCGTT
>Ga0066636_10001030_pt1 | contig 16922 bp, 16 predicted proteins | sample CryGeyCG2014_080_2_FD_62736 | JGI IMG/M metagenome (GOLD analysis project Ga0066636, IMG submission 62736) | Groundwater microbial communities from aquifer - Crystal Geyser CG07_land_8/20/14_0.80 | ecosystem: Environmental > Aquatic > Deep subsurface > Groundwater | place: USA: Utah: Grand...
TCCTTATGCCCCATTGCCAGGCCCATAAGTTCCGTAAAATAAAAAACAGGTATTTCGTTTTTCCCGCCTTCTGCCGGGAGGCCGGCCTGCCGCGTATCAAGATTAGCGTGGCACATGGTGCAGCCCGTAACAATGCAATCGGCGCCGGCTTCCATGGCCATAGAGAGGATTCTTTGACTTAAATTTACCACGATGTCGGTGCGCGTCATCACGAGACTTGCCCCGCAGCAGTCTGTTTTGTAAGACCAGGGCACGGCCTCGGCGCCCAGCAATTCCATTAAGTTATCCATGTGTTCTGGATTTTCATATTGCTTCACGCCGGTCAATTTGGGGGGACGTACGGCAAGGCAGCCGTAGTAGCACGCAACCTTAAGTCCGGTAAGAGGCTTTGTCATTTTTGCCTTCATATCTTCAATCATGGGCGTGTCGCAAAAGAAGTCGAGGGCATAACGGACGACTGCCTTGCCTTCGTAGGGAGAAAGAACATATTCGGGATGCTCATTCGCTTCCTGTTCCGCCGCCTTGAAACGGCTGTAACAGGCTACGCAGGGCACAACCATTTCGCGGTCGTGTTTTTCAGCGATGCTTAAATTGCGCACGGGAAGGGCAACAGCCAAGGCCTTGTCGGTGCAATGGGCGGAAGTGGAACCGCAACAGGTCCATCCCTCTAATTCGTGAAGAGAAATATCCAGCAGTTTCGACACCCCCCGGAATGATTCGTCATATTCGCGGGCTGTCCCATGGAGGGAGCAACCGGGATAGTAGGTTACGTCTTTCATCTTCCTCCCCCTTTCTCATAAGCGTTGAAAATATCCTTTATCTCTTTTACTCCCGTAAAGCTCTGCGGCAGCACCTTGATCTTGCCGCGACGGAACATCTGCCACCCAAGGCCCGCATCCTTCAGGAAATCCTTTGTCTTTAACTTGAAGCGGAGGATAAGTGACAACTCATGGATCCGGCCTGTACCTTTGATAGTATCCAGGAAAGCTTTATGAAAAACGGGTATGTCCTTCTCGCCGGCGCTGATTCCGGAATGAAGGGCAATGTGCCTTAAGCTGTCCATAACTTTGGCAAAATCGATATCGTTGGGACACCTGACGCTGCATGTATGGCAGGAAGCGCATATCCAAATGCTCTTTGAGCTGAGCACCTTCTCACGCCTTCCATACTGGATCTGGCGGATAACCTGGTTGGGAAAGATATCCATGGCAGAAACAACGGGACATCCCGCAGAACACTTCTGGCACTGGTAGCATGCCCGGATATCCACATTGCTCTCTTTGATGACTTCCTCAAGAAAAGAACTTGTCATTTGCACTCCCTGTTCGTTTATGTTCATCTCTCACCTCACTGGGATGGATGGGGGGAACTGTTATGTACCTTAATAAACCCGGCCAGTTCTACTGAGTGATCTTCCAGTATCGGTTGCGTTTCCGGGTAAGGCGCAAGTAAAATAGTGAAGGCAGTGCCCCCGCCCACCTTGCTCTTCACGTCTATTCTGCTTCCGTGATCTTCTATGATGCCGTAGGCGGTGCTTAACCCCAGGCCGGTCCCCTTGCCAACGCCCTTCGTGGTAAAAAAGGGATCAAAAATCAGGGTAAGATTTTCCTCGGGAATGCCTTCTCCGGTGTCGGCAAACTCGATGGTTATGTTTTTGCGTTCCTGGTCATAAACTGTTGAAATAGTTAATGTTCCGCTGCCGTGCATGGCTTCCGCAGCATTGACGACAATGTTCATAAAGACCTGCTTCAACTGGCTGCCGTTGCCGCAGGCAAAAGGCAAAGTGGGGTCGAGTTTTTTGACAACACTTATGTTGTGGAAGAGGGCCTGATTTTCTAAGAAAAACAGGCCATCGGTGATGGCACGATTGATATCCACGGGTTCCATCTTCGGTTTGCTCTGGCGGGCAAACTCGAGGAGACTTTTGACGATCTCTTTGCAGCGACTGGCCTCCTGGACGATGCGGGCCAGATCCTGGCGCTTGGGATCATCTTCCGGCAGGTCCTCCACCATGAGGCTGGCATAGATGAGGATGCCTCCCAAGGGGTTGTTTATCTCATGGGCGATGCCGGCGGCTAATTTCCCAAGAGACGCCATCTTTTCCGAGCTTGCCAGTTGCAGGTGCGTCTCCTGCAACTTCCTTTCCATCAGCAACCGGGGTCTTAGATCGGTAAAAATACCCATACTGGCCATTTCTTGCCCGGAGCTTCCGTAAATCATGGCGGCGGAGAGCTGGCAGGGTATCTCCTCGCCCGCTTTATTTACAATACTAAATTGAGACGGATCGAGCTTCCCCACGCCGCCGAAATCAGGACTGCGGAGCTTCTTCATTATCTGGTTGGCGACGCCTTCGGGATAAAGGCTGGTAATATGCAGCTTACCTATTACTTCTTCCGCAGTATATCCCGTCAAGGACTGTGCGCCTTTATTGAAGATGATGACATTGCCCTTCATGTCGGCGGCGATGATGCCATCCACCGAGCTGGCGATCAGGTTGGCAAAAAATTCATTGGATTTTTTGAGTTCCCGCTCAAATTGTTTCTGCTCTGTAATGTCGCGTATATAGGCGTAATATTTCTTTTCCCCCTCTGAAATAATTGCCTGTGCGACGCACAACTCCACATCCTTTGCCACTCCTCCCGCCGTGGAAAGCTGTATTTCCGAACAGGTCTTCTCGCCATAACGTTCGGGATGGGCAAAAAGGTCGTCCATCAGGGCGTGAAAATGCGGCCCCAAGAGGGAAATGGCGTCGCTTTTGTGCGATTCCGCGTTATCGTAGCCGGTTATGACCGACGCCATCCGATTGGCGAACTCAACGCGATATTGTTCATCGAAAACCAGAATGCCGTCGTTCGTAAGTTCAACAAGTGACCGATACATAGCAGATTAGACCTTTTCCCCTGAGTCCTGCTCCACCTGCGGGCGAGGCAGAAGACCTGCCGCTTCAACAATGCGGCCCACCATGTGCTCCCATTCGATGGCCATAAGATGGATGCCGTGAACGCCTTCGATTTCACGCAGCTCCTGAATCTGTTCCACGCAAATATTGATGCCCTCGTCGGCGCCTTTTTGTGCCTTTGCCATGCGGTCGATGAGGGCATCGGGGATAATGATGCCGGCGACGTTTTTCGCCATATAACGCGCCATACCGGCTGATTTGAGTGGTGTTACGCCTGCCATGATATGCACTTTTTCATGGACGCCAAGATCCCTGATCATCTTCATCCATTCCTTAAAACGGTCCATATCGTATATGCACTGCGTCTGGATGAAATCCACGCCCGCATCGGCCTTTTTTGCCGTACGGACGGCGCGGAACTCAAAAGGATCGGCAAAGGGATTGGCGGCAGCACCAATAAACATCTTAATTTCTCCCTCGATCTTATCTTCGCCGCCGAGCAATGTCTGATTGTCCCTCATGGTACGGACCATATCGATCAGCTGGACGGAATCGAGGTCGTGGACGTTTTTGGCATTGACCTGATTGCCGAAGGTGTGGTGATCGCCTGTAAGACAAAGTATGTTGCGGATTCCGAGGGCGCTGGCGCCGAAGATATCGCTTTGCATGGCGATCCGGTTTCTGTCACGGCAAACCATCTGCATCACCGGCTCCATGCCCATTTGGATGACAAAGGAGCAAGCGGCTATGCTGGACATGCGGACGATAGCTGTCTGATTGTCCGTAACATTTACGGCATCCACGTACCCGCGAAGAAAATCAACTTTTTTTTGTATTACATTGGTATCATTGCCCTTGGGAGGACCAAGTTCTGCCGTCACGGCAAAATGCCCCTGGGTAAAGACCTTTTCCAAATTGCTGCCCGCTTTCATATTTTGAGATCCTCCCTTACAATCCGCCGAGGTCCTTTGTCTCTGGACTCCGTACCCCAATTTTTTGCCGGAATTACCTCTCTGAGCTTGTCAAGCTGCCCAAGGGATTTAAGCCGATCATAAATCAATTGCCATGCACAATCGGTCTCCTGTCTGATTTCACACTTTCCCTTGGAAGATCCGCCGCAGGGACCGTTCAGAAGTTGTTTGGAACAACGTGCTATAGGACAGACGCCTCCCGTCCTTTCCAACAGACAATTCCCGCAGGCCTGACAACGTTCCTCCCAGACGCCGTGAGAAACCGTCTCCCCCATGAAAACAGTGTTGACACCGGGGATAACAGGGGTTTTCGTTAGAAAGCGCGCAAGGGTCTGCACGCCGATGCCGCAGGAGAGAGAAAGTACGGCTTCCACCCCTTCTGTCTTTTCTACAATTTCTACAATTTCTTCGGCAAACTCCGGTTCGCACTGCCTGGCAGGCGTAATTTCTTGGATTTCGAGGGGTTTTCCCGTCAAATTCCTTGCCATCTTGAGACTGGAAGCAAGCAGAGACACTTCCTTTTCGCCGCCGGCGTGACAGACGGTGACGCATGCGCCGCATCCCGAAAGCAGTATTTTTTTGTAAGGATCGAGATAAGTCAGTATCTCTTCGATGGGTTTCTGCTCCGCTTTTATCATCTGATCACTCCTTAATGCCAACATTTGCATGAGCTAAAGGATCATTAATGCGGGTAAGAGGATTTGGCCCGAGTTCCTTTAATCTGATTGCTTTATCCTTTAGAGTTTCAGCAAACTTTACGCCGCTGTTTGTGGCAATATTGCATATCTCCAGCCTCTCCTTTTCCAGCCCGATCTTTTGCAGCAAGTTCTGTGCATACAACAAGCGGCTTTTTGCCCGCATATTTCCTATCAGATACTGGCAATTTTCCTCATGACAGGCAAAGACGATCACGCCGTCTGCGCCTCTTTCGAGAGCTTTCAAAAGAAAAAGGGTTTCTGTACGTCCGGCACAGGGAACAGGGACAATTTCAAGATTGGCGGGAACTGACAACTTCAAGGTCTCCGCCATTTCCGCTGCAGGAACGCCGGACTGCTCGCAACAAAAGGCAACGATTTTAGGAATAAATACAAGCATGAGTTTCCTTCCCATTGTCATCTATTTCGCATAAGCATCGAGAGATAAGGCATCTTCCCCGCGCAGACTGATGGCCCTTGCCGGACATTCGGCAACGCATATGCCGCATCCGTAACAGGCGGCCGGTTCAACCCTGGCGGCGTTCCACCTGTCCCCATTTCCCAAGACATAATATACATTTTTTCCGGCATATCTTTCTATGCCGATGGCTGAGTGGGGGCAAAGCCTCGGGCAGGTATAACAGAGGGCGCACTTGTCGGCGTTTACCTCCGCCACAAGGGGTCCGCATTCATAAACTCCCGGCGCAAGAAGCGCCGTTATCTCCTGGGCCGCGGCCTCGGCTTCTTTTAATGTTTCCGCCGGCAACTGAGGAAACCGGCAGGCGCCGGCCACAAATACGCCGCGCCTGTTGGAACGGATCCGTAAAAACTGCGGATTGTCATCCATGAAGCGCCCCCCCTTTCCCATGCGGAGGCGAAGTATCCGGCAAAGCTGCTCCGCTTCCGGGTCAGGAAGGCAGACTTCCGGAAGGACGAGAAGGTCTGAAAGGAGGGTTATCTTTTCCTGCTCCTCTTTTTTCAAATTCGTATTGTCAGGCAATGCGACGCAGATACGATCACCTACGAGTGAATATTCAGGCGTTTCTTCATATTTGAAAAAAAGTACGCCCGCCTCGCGAGCCTTACGGTATAAACGTTCCCCCGATGTAAAAGAAACCTTCAAATCCTTGCAAAGGACATAAACCTGGCAGTTATACTTCTGACGGAGGACGAGCGATTGCTTAAAGACAGTGGACGTATCGAGCTTTATGTCATCGTTTGCCTGATCCAGAACAAAGGTAACAGTATTTAACGGCTTCCCATTCCATAGGAGTCCAGACTCCCCTGTTTCGGCGATTAGCCTTTCCATGTCGGACAGAAAGGCAAGACATCCGGAATCGGGAATCCCCTTTGCGTCCCGCCTTGTGATGTATCCCGTGGCCACGACGACAGCGGATGGAAAAAGGAGGATGGTTTCACCGCTCTCCTTTCTTATCTTTGCCTGAAAGCTGCCGAAATGCCCCTCCATACCCACAAGCTCCGCACCAGTGATGAGAGTTATGTGCGGTGATTCCGAAAGGCGGGCCATCTTTCCACTTATCCTATTGTCAGAATCCCCAGGCCGGTTGGAAAACAGGCAAAACTGCTTCGATAGGCCGCCCAAATTTTTTCTCTTCTCAACAAGTGTGACATGGATGCCGCTGCGAGCTAAAATATCGGCTATAGTGATGCCTGAAACACCGCCCCCCAAAACCAGAACCTCTCGCTTCAAGGGGATGGACTGCGCAACTTTATTTAAATCCGGCATTGATTGAACCATTTAGGACCTGCCTAGCAAAAACTGGTACACCTGTACCGCGGAAGACTTCGCCTGTGTAATGGAGCAGTCTATATCCTTCGGGCCCGTGCAGGCGCCGGTAACAAAAACACCCCTCGCTATTCGCGGCTCGGCTAAGAAACCATCCTCATCAAATCCGATCTCAAGTTGTTCCGCCAGGGACCTAGCTCCCCTCTTCAGGACCATTCCTACAGAGAGAACGACCATGTCGAATATTTCCTCCCTCACTTCACCCTGATCCGGGTCGGCTAATCTGACCCGTAGAGAATCAGTCTTCGGAACGTGATAGACCTTGGAGGGGATGGAGCGGACAAAACGGATATTGACGTCCTGCCTGCAGTCGCTGAGAAATGCCGAGAAATCCACACCTGCCGGCTGAATATCCATATATAGAAAAGCCATATTGATTTCGGGGTACTTATGGCGGATCGCCCTGATAAGTCTCAAGGCATAGGCGCAACAAGCCTGAGAACAGTAAAGATTGCCTGCCGCCTGATCGCGGCTCCCCACGCACTGGAAAAAAGCTATTTTCAGGGGAAGACTGCCGTCGGATGGGCGTAACACGCCGCCCCGCAATCGGAGCATTTCCTCCAGGTCCCTGGCCGTAACAACGTTCTTCAATACGCCATATCCGTATTCCCCCTTGATTGCGGCGTCAAAAGGGTCGATCCCTACGGCAACCACGAGGGCGGAAACATTTAGAGAGAAAATTTTGCCGGCATTATTGACTGTTGCGCGGTAAGCGCCAGGCACGCCTGTAAGTTCCTTAAGTTCCGTCTGTGTAAGAATGAATATGTCGTTCCGCTCCGTAACCTCTCTGATCCTCTTGTCCACCACACAGGCAAAACACTTGTTGCATGCCTCGGAGGCCTTGCAGCAAAAAGACGCGGCAAGACCGCCCAAGGAAGCTTCTTTTTCGATAATTGTTACGGGGATGCCCAGCCTGGCCAGCTCTAATGCCGCAACAATACCGGATATCCCGCCGCCGATAACCAGAACGCCACTCTCTGCCGATGCGGGCGGTTTAACATCTTTTTTACTCATCTTTGATGCGGTCTCCCTCGCCGCGGGCGCGTTAGAACTCCAGCCAGGAATCGGAATAAAGCGTTTTCCCAATCAGGACCTTGGTCGTCTTTATATAGTTCACCTTCTCTTTAGTCAGTGAGGAAAAATCGACATCCTCGCCGTCCATCGTACGGAAAACCAGCTCCCGAAAATCGGGCCTGCTTCCGGCAGCAAAAGCCTTCAGTTCTTCGTCGAAGGCATCAACGATGGCGCTGACCATGCCGTAGCGTTCCAGCATCATCATGTAGGTCTGATTAAGAACAGGCCGCAGATGTTCCGGGGCGCCGTTGGAAACATTGGAAAGGCCGCATGTCGCCTTCAGCCCCGGGGCCATCTCCTGGAAATCCTGAAACATCATCATGAATTCCACACAGCTCGGCACCTGCACCTGGCTCTGCGGACTAGTGACCGGCTTCGAGAACTCTTTCAAGACGGCTTCCTGACTTCATAGACATTTCCCTTTTTCTTTATGACGATGGAACTGCTACGTTCCTTAACTACTCAGGTTCATAAGGGTAGTTGAATCTTTTTCTCATGGTCAGAGCCAACTCACTGGTTAGCTTTAAAGCTTTTTCAGCTAAATCTTCCGAGACCGAAGAGAGACCGCAGCTTTGAGAGATAAGAGAGTTTTCAACTAAAACTTCTTCCGGGATTCCCTCTTTGACTAAAAGTCTTATCTTTTCCTCCAAACTCTCAATGAGACTTGAAGTCGTCTCTTTCTTTATAAACTCCTCCTCTGAAGGCACAATTCCCCACCCCAACATACCCCCATTAAGAAGGAATTCTTTTAGTTCAGAAGCGTAAATGAGCATATTGGGAAAGAATCGGTAAGCATCAAAGTGGATGACCCTGATACCGGTTTCCATAATGATTGACCAATCGGTAGCCCCACAGATATGAATTCCAGATAAACCCTGAAGGGAGGAAAGGGAGCTTTTAAGACATCCAATGATCTCCTCCTTACCCAAGTTCATACCGATAGAACCATAGCTGCTCAAGAAAGGTTCATCAAAGAAAATTAAGGTTTCGGCCTCTGGGGCTACCTTTCTAAACTCCCTCTCCTGCCATCTCGCCTTCGAGACTATGATCTTAAGAAGCATTTCCTTCAGGTTAGGATCGTAAAGTATGGGTATCTTTTTTTCATCCAGAAGGCTTAAACCCAAGGTGACAGGGCCGGTAATTTGCCCCTTGATTAATAAGGGCTTCTTGCCTTTTAAAAATTCCAACATGGCATGAAACCCAGAGGCAAATTCCTTACCGATCTTAAAATCATCGGGACGATCATTAAAACAGGCCTCATAAAACCTTTCCCATTCTGTGGAGGGATGGAAGGGGGTGTGAAAGTAAGCTTTTTCCCCATCCATGACCAACCCCGGCATCCCTTCGGTGAACTGAACAAGCATCCCCTCTTTAAATCCCCTCGAAGGGAGTTGAGGCCAGTAAGGTGTTTCAGGGAAGTAATTTAATATGATTTCACTCGCCTTATATGGGTCATGATGAGGTAAACTTCCAATTCCAATAGTTAGAAAGGAGGGCCTGAAGTCCATTATCGTTCGTATTTTCCTTTCATCTTGGGGACAGATTTGAAATCAGCCCCCTCCCCACTCCCTGGCAAGGAGGTGAAAGCCTTTCCTATGTAAATGTTAAGGGTCTATACAATACTACATATATCCGGATATATTCGGCAAGGGTTTTGCGATTAGTCATGGAGGTGGTATCTCTTCCTTAATATCCAGGAGAGTTCCGGGAGGAAGGTAAACGCCCTTTCCACAATACATTCCTCAATAGTGGAAAACTGGCATCTCTCTTGGATTTGTGCGGTTATCTCATCGCCCTCCTCGCTAATATCCCTAAGACAACACCGCGCTGGCGCCACCAATGCCTGTTCAGAGATTTGCTCTTGTGTTAAATCTGTGTTCCGGGAAACAACTTCCCAATAATCTATCAGCCGAGAAGCCAATCTCTCAGGTGTCTCTCTTTTGAGAATTGCTGACTCGGTGGGGATGATACCCCAGCATATAACACCATCGCCTCTCAGAAATTCAGCCACTGCACCGGCATATTCCCTGGGCATGAATTCAATTTGATGGGCATCAAAGGAAAGCACCTCAATTCCTAAATTCAGCAGGTAAGGCAAGTTCACATTTGCACAAAGATGGAGACCCTTAGGACCTTCCAATCCCTGAAGAAAGCCCAGATAGTCTTCCTGAGCCTGGCGATCGTTGTAACCGGAGTAACCACTAAACACGTAGCCTAATCCTGGCTCATCCACCCAGACGAAGGCATCTGGATTCCTTTCCCTGAGTTCATGATACTGGACATTTACCTTTTTCTGGATGAAGTCAAATAGAACAGCCCTTACCTCATCATTATAGATGATAGGCTTCCGATTCTCATCAATCACATTGAAGCCAAAACTCACTGGCCCGGTGATCTGCCCCCTGATGGCATAGTATCCTCCCGTCTCCTTAGCCAGGAATTTGTGATAAACCATCGAATACTTCTCACTCAGGGCAAAGGTTTCGGTATCGTCCATTTTTTCGAAATAACCCCCCAGTTCCTGTTCAAACCTGACCGTACTAAAGTTAAGCCTCTTATTTTCAGTATCTACCACCATGCCGGGGAAATTCTGGGATGCCTGGGCATACATATCCTCATAGAAGCTTACCCTGGGAAGCTGGGGCCAGAATGGAATATCCAGACTCAGGGCAAATTCAAGCGCCTTTTCGATATCTGTATAGGGCATAATGCCCATCGCCGTAGTCTTACATCTTGCCTGCAACATCGCCTCTCATTATCTACCAACTGCCTGCTGACAGGTAACCTGATAACCGGCATTTAACAGTATTTTTCTAACGGATATCGAAGCAGGTGAATCTTCAGGTAGTTCCAGTAATGATCTACCTTTCAGGTTATATTCCCTTACATAAGGGTCATAGTCTATCTTTCCCTGATAAGTCTCGCCTGTGTTTCGCAAATACTCTTCTGTTTCACCAGTAAATCTGTAGTTACCTATCAGGTAAAGGTGCGTATAGCTAATTTTTACCCCCCTTGCAACATATTTGATTCTTTCTATATGTTTTACAGATTTTTCGGAGGGATCCAGAACGACGAAAAGATCATCAATGTCCGGTGTGACTTTACGGTTAAGATGTTCCAATCCTGCGGGGGAATCAACCAGGATCAACTCGTAATTTTTATGAATGTTCCTGATGGTTTCTTTAATCATCTCATCAGGCAAACAGTAACAACCTGGAGTAAACTTTGTTCCAAGGGTAATGAGATCAAACTTTTTATCTCTATAGGCGATCTTGCCTTCTTCCATCATACGTCTCAGTAAATCTGGTATATTGTCTTTTCCCTTACTATCCTTCCCCTTGGCTATGATATTGGAGAGCGCATCCGAGATGGTCAATTTACTTTCTTTCTCCAAATCCACCCCGAGCATCTTCGCCAAGCTTCCATCGGGATCCAGATCGATCAGTAGAATGGATTTAGGATTGATGAATCTGGCAAATAGAGTGACAAAGGTTGATTTCCCTGCCCCTCCCCTTCCAGTAATAACAGTGATCCTCCCCATTTTTATGTTAACCTCGCTTTTTCTATGATCTTTCTCACCGAACGACATGCGGGCGAATCCTCGGGTAATTTGTGCAGGGATTCCCCTCTGAGATTATATTCTTCAACGTTTTTATCATAATCAATCCTCCCCAAATAGATTTCACCTGCATCCTTAAAATACTTCTCTGATTCTTCATCAAACATATAATTCCCTACAAGATAGAAGTGGTCATACATCGTCCCCACCTCCCTTAAAATGACCTTTACCTTCTTGATGTGGGTTAGGGACTTCTCAGAGGGATCGAGTATAATAAATAAGTCATCTACCTCAGAGATGATATTGCGATTTAGATGCTCTAAGCCTGCCGGGGAATCGACGACGACATTCGTATAGTTCTTTGCCAATTGAGAAATGGTTTTTCTCAACAGATGGTCAGGGTAGCAATAACAGCCTTCCATATCTTTCGTCCCGAGGGTAAGGATGTCAAATCCCTTCCCCTCATACAAACAGTCTCCCCAGATCAATCCCTTGAATCGATCCTCCACCGGGGTGATAGGACTCCCTCCACGCTGTCTTTCTTTCACAGCATCATAAAGCGCCTCGACCACTGTCCTCTTTCCCTGTTTCGCTAAATCGATTCCAAGCATATCAGCCAGGCTCAGATCAGGGTCCAGGTCAATCAGTAAAGATGGGGGTTTTAGATATCGACTCATCAAGGCAACAAAGGTTGATTTTCCTGCTCCCCCTCTCCCTGTGGAGACAATCTTTCTTGCCATTCTATCCGGCTCCTATAGCAGAATATTCTTTCTTTATTACCCTTGGAGGGAGCTTGCTAATCGGTGAGATTTTTGCCACCGCATTATATTCGGGTGGACATACTTCGAGACAGGCGCCGCATTTTGAGCACTTCTCCTGATCGATCACCTTGATCTCCCCTTTTTCCCCTTTGATTGCTTCTGTTGGGCAAACGAGTATGCAATGTTCACAGGCCCGATCACATTTATCGGGAATAATATGGTAGGCTATAAGATCCCTGCATACCAGTGCAGGGCAATGTTTCTCAAGGATGTGAGCCCTGTATTCATCATTGAAGTAGCGCAAAGTGGTCAGGATGGGATTGGGAGCTGAACGGCCCAAGCCGCAAAGCGATCCCATCTTTACATCTTCAGACAATTGTTGGAGAAGTTCAAGGTCTTCGATCTTTGCTTTTCCGTTAGAGATGTCTTCCATGATGCTCAGGAGTTGCAGCGTGCCCATCCGGCACATCGTGCATTTGCCGCAGGATTCTTTTGTGGTAAAGTCGAGAAAGAATCGTGCCGTATCCACCGCACAATCATCCTCGTCCATGAAGATCATGCCGCCCGAACCCATCATCGAACCGGCCTCGCGAAGGACATCAAAATCAATGGGTATGTCAAGCAAGCTTTCAGGGATACAACCGCCCGAAGGCCCTCCAATCTGGGCTGCCTTAAATTTTTTTCCGTTCCGCATGCCTCCGGCAATATCATAGACGACTCTTCTTAACGGCGTGCCCATAGGCACTTCGGCAAGGCCGGGGAACTCGACCTTGCCCGCAAGGGTAAATACTGCAGTCCCCGCGCTTTTAGCCGTTCCAATGGAATTAAACCCGTCTGCTCCATGTTCGATGATCCAGGGGATATAGGAGAAGGTCTTTACATTATTGAGGAGGGTGGGGCATCCCCATAAACCGTATTCCGCGGGGTATGGAGGTCTTACCCTCGGTTCACTCCTTCTTCCTTCCATGGCTGCGATCAATGCCGTTTCTGCACCAGAAACAAAAGCGCCAGCCCCCTCTACAATATCAATATGAAAACAGAACCCGCTCCCGAGAACATCATCTCCTAAGATCCCTAACTCCTCTCCCTGTCTTAAAGCGCTTCTGATGCGTTCAATCGCTAATGGATATTCCGCACGCACATAGATATAGCCCCTCTGGGCCCCCATAGCCCAGCCGGCGATAATCATGCCTTCAATGACCTCTTGAGGATCGCTCTCCAAAATGACTCGGTCCATAAAGGCGCCAGGGTCTCCCTCATCCGCATTACAAACGACGTACTTTGTTGCGCCTTCAGCTTGACGGCATGCCTCCCATTTAAATCCTGTGGGAAATCCAGCGCCGCCTCTTCCGCGGAGTCCCGACTTTTTGACCTCTTCGATGATCTCTTCAGGCCGCATTCTCAGAGCCTTTTCCAATGAGGCATAACCCCCATTCGCTATGTAGTGATGGATGTTTTCAGGATCAATATAACCACACCGGCGCAGTATGAGGCGAAGTTCATGCTCAAATCTTGCAAGTTCAGGGATATAGGGAGCTTCCCTTCCATCTGTCTCGAGAGTGCCCAGGGCAAGCTCAAGGCACGGATCATCACCTATGATATACCCTTCTACAAGACGGGAAACTAAATCCGGGGTGATGTTGTGATAGACAATGCGGAGGGATTCCGGTCTGGAAATAATCACCAATGGTTCAGCATAACATAAACCAATACACCCTACATGAATAATTGGTACATCGATGCTCCGTCGTGACAATTCACTTTTAAATGCATCAATGACATCCAAAGCGCCTGCTGCCCTGCCACAGGTAGCAGTCCCAACAAGCACATATACGCCCTTGTCTAAAGCTTCCCACTGGTCTTGAGACCTTTTTCTAATCTCTTCAAATGTCAATCTTCTGGTTTGCTTTCTTGCCTATATGGAATTAAGGATTCTTCCACCTTAAAAGGAGACATCTTGGGATAAATTCTGTCTTTTATCACCGTTACGGGAGCAAGCATACAGCAGCCGATACAGGCAACCCTCTCGAGGCTGAAATAGCCGTCGTCCGAGGTCTCTCCTACTTTGATGCTAAGCTCCCGCTCCAGGGCTTCTGCAACTAACCTCCCTCCTGCAAGATGACAGGCAGTTCCCATGCAGACTTTAACATGGTTTTCCCCAAGCGGGGTCAATCGAAACTGGTTAAAAAAGGTAGCAACCCCCCAAACATCAACGGGCTTCATCCCCAAAAACTCGGCAACCCTCTTCATCGCCTCTTTAGGGAGATATCCAAATTCTTTCTGAACCTCAAGCAAGATAGAGATTAAGCCGTTTCTATCTCTTCTATGTTTTTCCAGTATCTTCGAGAGTTCCTCAGCAGAGAATTCTTCTCCTTTCTCCTTCATCTTCTTAACGTTTTAACATATTCTGGTAGGAATGTTCCAATGCCCGCGGCCTCTCTCGGGCCAACAACCACTTCCCAACCAGGCAGTTCGTCCTCCAGCTCTCCTTTAATCCTTGCCACCCTCCCTGGGAGCACGATCTTTTTATTTTTGATCTTACTTTCAATACCCGATTTTTTAATCATCGCGCCCACTGAATCGCCGCTGAACTTGCCTGCTGCCCAAGCAGTAAGGACTCCGAGCCCTTCTGCATCCTTAACACATAGGAAAGAAGGGACTCTTGTGGCTTCAATAGCTGAAGCGACGATAAAATAGGTCAATGCCCAATTCGAAGTGATAAGGACTGGAGCATTCTCATCAGGCTCTCCGATTTCGTAGCATTTCTCTTCCACTGCCATTGGGAAGCGTGGATCGGTATATATGTTAAGACGTTCAACCAGAAGGGGGAGGAGGGAATACTGATCGAAATCGGAAAGGACGATAATGGCAGCAAATTTGTTTATAAAAACAGAGGCGGTGAGGATCTCCTTTAAACCACCCTTTGCCATAAAACAGGGAAAGGCGATTGTTGGGTAGCCAAGTGGTCTAAAGCCTTGTTTTAAGGCTGCCCTGCGGATGAACGTCTGGTCTTTTATCGCCTCCATTAGATTCTTAGAACCCGGATCTAAAACGGCCTCATCCACTCCGGCCTCCTTCAGTTTCATCATTAAAGGAACAAGCTCCTCAATGCTCCCTCCCCGAACACCGATAGGAGTTGGGTTTGCCTTAATCTTAGGGATGGCTTGATCGATATTCTCCTTAGTGATGGGATAGAGCAAAGGCCGTCTATCAGCACATATATCCCGGGCAGAAAATAGAGTATCCAGATCCTGGGAGATGAGAATCATCCCAAGGTTTGTTGAACCCATCGCTTTCTTCACAAGAGATAGAAATCTGTTTTTATCTCCTGATTCAAAGTTAAGGGCGATAAGCTCCGCCTTGAGAGTTAAACCCACCCATGGAAATTGGAGCTCTTTTATCTTTTTTATCTTCTCCTCAACCTTGGCCTCACTTTCTTTATCTGAGATAAGAAGGGCAATACCCGTTGGATGGATATAGGTCTTCTCATGTCGGTAGATCACCTCTTCATTTCCAATCTGAACCTTATCATCTCCCGAGCCTATAGTGACAAGTTTGATGGCCGGCGCCAGAAGATCTTCCAGCTTGACCTTCACCTCCTGAGCAAGATAAGGGCATTTATCTACAGTAGTTCCACCTGTAGCCAGCTTCATCGCAAAAGCAAAGCATGTTGGGAAACCGCAATCCTTGCATGGTTTTTTGCCGGGAAGCATCTTTACAATTTCAGAACCTGATATTGGCATATTACACCTCCATAATTATTCGTATTCGTGTCCGTCATCCGTGTCCGGAAACGTGACACGGTCATGGTCAAGATTTTTCTATGCTGGCAGCTCTACCTCGCCCTTTAACCAGGGGTGCCCCACTTTTTCTAAAAATGCGGCAAGTTCATCGGTGTTCTTTGCATCTTCCTCTGTGGCGATCTTATCGTAGAATCCTTTTGCTTCTATGACGTCTCTATACCTTTCCTTTATCTTTTTGGTCATCCAGACAATCCTGGCCAAGCCGCCATCCGCCTGGATAAACTTTGTGGATCTAATTTGCTCCAGAGCGGTTCCAAGCCTACCCTCGATCTGTTTTCCTCCGGATGTCTCACCAGCCATACGGGAGAAAGTCATCCCAATGACCGTCTCATCTTTGAACTCCCTGTCTACAATGCCAAAGGCATCCACTTCAGGAATATAGAAGACGATGGCCTCGAAACAACCGCATGAGGTATGGGGATGCTCAAAGGCGCTGTAAAGATAAACTCGATCATAACCCCCCAAGGATTTTTCTTGGACGACTTTGTTAACTCCCTCGTACTCACCCTTGCCAGGGTCTGTCAGCTCCCCTTTTTCTATTGCGAAGATAGGTCCTTCAGGGTCGATTTTCGCAGCAGCCCTGCCGTCAAACCAGTTGATGGCGCCACAATTGCCGATCCTGTTTGGAGCGATGATGGAGCAATGGGTAGGAGCAAAACTCTGACATAGGACACAGCCATAGAATGTATCGACATCCTCATCCTTGATTAGCCTCGCCCTTTCATCTCTGGCACCATATACCTTGAGAGCTTCCGGCAAAAGTTCCTGCACTTTCTTAGGATCCGTAATGATGGTTGTCTGGATCTTTTCAATGATCGGCATCTCTGAGGTGTAGAGGAAATTTAAGATTTCACCCAATTCTTTTAAAGAGGTAAAACCTTTTTTATAGGCATCCTTGCTTATCCTCATCCACGTTTCCTGTCTCTGATTCATATGATACCAACCCTGAATAAAATTGGTATACATATGGAGCTTTCTTTCGATGATGCCTTCCGCATCCTTATCCAATTCAGATCCGGCAATATCGATTAAAAGAGCGATGGGATAAGTGCCCCCTTTATTCGTCTCAGGGTTATAGGGTTCCATTTCATTCAGGTCAGGGCCGATGATCTCAACCTTTTCATTCTCTATCTCATCAAGTCCCTTTACAGTGGCCAGTTCAAACTTATACGGTACCTTTGGTCCTCCAAACTCTATATACAGATCCTCTTTCCTTATCACTTCACCTTCATATTGCGGTCCAAGGTCAGCATGAAACTCCATCTTTTACTCTCCTTTCTTTAGATGATCTATTAAACTTTCCAGGAAATTCTTCCACTGTTCATCCTTCTTGAAATTGGGAAGGGAAAAATC
>Ga0066636_10001037_pt1 | contig 16854 bp, 9 predicted proteins | sample CryGeyCG2014_080_2_FD_62736 | JGI IMG/M metagenome (GOLD analysis project Ga0066636, IMG submission 62736) | Groundwater microbial communities from aquifer - Crystal Geyser CG07_land_8/20/14_0.80 | ecosystem: Environmental > Aquatic > Deep subsurface > Groundwater | place: USA: Utah: Grand...
ACTATTATCGTCTCATAGTAGACGGCAGCCAGGCACTCAGGTTTTCCAAATTTGTAAGCGGTATTGAGAATCCCCTGGGCGAAAAGAATATCAGTTTTCCAAGCGGGACCTGGCATATGTTTAAACTTGAAATTTCAGGATATACCTTCAGCTGTTATCTGAACGGCACCCTTGAACTTGCTGCCGCTGACCCCGGAGCCAGCTTTTCAAGCGGAAAGATAGGATTGCAGAGCGGAAACCAGACATATTTTGATAATGTGATATCATATCCTGGCAGAAAAGGCTTCAAATTCATACCTGTCGCCACTAGGCTGGAAATTGTTTCTTCTCCGCAGACGCTTGCAGCAGGCGTTGCCTCTGAACCATATTCAATTGAGGCAAGATATGTTGTGGATACGGAAGATTATGTTGATACCTACTGTTTTGATACAATGTCAATAAGTTCTTCTTCCCTGACAGGCAGATTTTCTGCTGACGGCATTTCCTGGAGTTCTGCAAACGAAAGTCCGGCAGCCCTTGCTTACGGGCAGGCAGAATTTTATTACAGGGACCTTGCGGCAGGTACCCACACGATTACCGTATCCCGCTCCGGGTTGATCCCTGATACGCAGCAGGCGGTAGTAATTGATATTTCTGAGACATCTTCGTTCCTGAGAGTGAATACCCCGGCAATTCTTGCAGACGGCACAGATAATTGCACTGTTGTCGTGACTGTGCAGGATTCATCAGGCAGCCCGTTTCCTGACCAGAGTGTCCTTTTTCAGACCAGCAGGGGCGCGGGTTATGATTCCGTAAGCGCCAATCCCCAGACAACTGATGCCAACGGGCAATGCACATTTACCGTGAAATCTGTGTATGCAGGCGCGGATACTTTTACTGCTGTCTGCAAAGGGATTGTTATCTTAGAAAATATCTTAAATAATCCTTCTTTTGAGCTCGGTATCGCAGATCCGGACAACTGGATATTCTCAGGGGACAGCTGGACATGGGTAAGCCAGGAGTCCTATTCCGGCAGCAGGGCGATTTCAGGTTTCACCCAGGCTTCAGGAGACAACTATGCACTGGCAACCTGGGCAGGACTTGCGCCTTCCGACAGATATCCTGTTTCGCCCGCAGGCAATTATTCTGCATCTCAGATGTGCAGGACTGACCTTTCGTCAGGTTATGCTGCAATCAGGCTTGTCTGGTACAACGGTTCAGATACTGTCGGTGATGCGGATTACGCCCAGGTTTCAGGAATAAATACCTGGACTTTCCAATCTGCACTCGTTACTTCTCCTGCAGATGCAAACTATGTCAGTTACCGCTCTGAAAATCGCGGTGCTGGCACAGTATGGTTTGATGCCTGCATGCTGCGCAGGGTTCCCACTGTCAATTTCAATCCCACAAGGCTTGTGATAGTCACTCCCCAGAGAACTGCAAGCGTTCAGGAGCCGACAGGCATCATAACCGTTGAGGCGCAGGACAATGCAGGAATAAAAGATGCTTCTTTTACTGGAAGCACCGCAGGCCTTTCAACTTCATCCGCGGGCGGAAAATTCTCTTTCTCCTGCACTTACTGGGAGGATGTGGATCATGTCAGCATAACGGACGGTTCAGGTTCGTTCTATTATAAGGATATTATTGAGGACAGTCCGGTCATAACTGTTTATCGTGCAGGGCTGGCGCCTGATACCCAGACCGTAGGTGTCGGACCTCCTGTTGTTTCTGAAACTGCCTCATTCTTTACAATAAATTCCGGCAAGATTCCTGCAGACGGAAAAACCCCCTGCACCTTAACTTTTTATATCAAGGACAAATACGGCAATGCGCTCCCGGGACTTCAGGTTACGATTTTCACGGCACGCGGTTCACCCCCGGATACTGTTGCCCAGCCTGATTTGACCGATATAAACGGGCAATGCACCGCAACAGTCATTTCATCCAATTTTGGCGAGGATACATTTACCGGTTTATGCGATGGGAAAGTTATAACATTGAACCTGGTTTCAAACCCATCAATGGAAGAAGGAACGACCTCGCCTGAAGGCTGGATATTAAATCCCAATGCGGCAACTGCTGCACTGGTGAGGGATACCACAGTTTTTACCGCAGGCGGCGCTTCAGCAAGAATAAGTGTGACAGCGGTTCCAAGTGCTACTTCTGTAATATTTTACCAGCAGAATCTTATGCTTGACCGCGGCATAGCCTACGGTGTATCTTTCTATGCAAAATGCTCAAAGGATAAGACCGGTACAGCAGACCTGACCCAGCAGGACACAGGAGCAAATTGCGGATTAGACCAGAATTTTTCCATGGGGACGTCCTGGGATTATTATTCCTTTTCTTTCATTGCGTCAGGTTCCTTTATCGGCGACAATATAAATGACGCCTGCCTGAAAATTTCTACATCCCAGGACATTAGCGAAACCATTACCTGGTGGATTGACGATGTAAAATTTGTGCGTTTGCCCTTTGCAAACTTCACTGCATCCAGGCTTGTGATTGATTCCCCTCAGAGAACAGCGGGTGCGGGTATTATCTCAGATTCAATCACGGTTGAGGCAAGGGATGCTGCAGGGGCAAGGGATACCACCTTCAATAATATCTTCGACCTGTCATCCAGTTTTTTCTCAGGGAGATTTTCAGCCAACAGATACACATGGATTGATACCAGCATAATAAGGTTTTCAAACGGCTTTGCGGCATTTTATTACAGAGATACATCACCCGGCAGTCCCACAATCACAATTTCTTCCCAGGGCATGCAGCAAGACTCGCAGGTTTTTAGCGTGACCCAATCTGCTGTATGCGAGACAACCTCTTATTTCAGAGTATATGAGTCAAGAATCAATGCTGATGGAATTACGCCCTGCGCGGTCACGGTGGTAATAAGCGATATCAACGGGAATGTGATTGCCGGAAAAGAGGTGACAATACTTACATCGCGCGGCACCGGAATAGACTCCGTAACTCAGCCGGGCTTGACCGACAATAACGGGCAGTGCACGGGATTTATTGTTTCTTTAACTCTGGGCCCAGATACCATTACTGCTGTTTGTGATGGGACAACTATCACAGAAAATATATTGAACAACCCTTCATTTGAACAAAATTTTGAAGGTGAGACAATGCCTTCCTGGTGGGACTTCGTCGGCGACAATCCTGGTTCGCACACAGGTACCTGGACCTGGACACAGAATGAAGTATATTCAGGTAAACGGGTGATGGCACATTCCTGTGCTGCCCCGGCGGATAATTATCTGCAGGCACAGTGGTCCAAGCCTTACCGTCCTGCGTATCCGGTTTATCCTGTTACTCCTTCCACCAGCTTCCTTGTAAGTCAGTATGCAAAAACCGACCTTTCCTCTGACATGGCAGGTATAAGGATAATTTGGTAGAGGAATGTCAATGACACCGCGGCATTGAGCGAAATCCGCGCTGATTCAATATCCGCCGCTACTGCCTGGACACAGCTTTCCAAAGTGGTCATTTCTCCTTCTGAAGCCCATGGCATTTTATACCGCTTTCAGAACTGGGGTGTCGGTACTGTATGGTTTGATTACGCGCGGCTGAGCAGGATTCCCACTATTGAATTTGTCGGACCAGTTGAGATTGCAATCATCACTCCCCCCAGGACGGTTTTTACCGGTTCTGCTTCCGAGTCAATTGCCATTGAGGTACTGGACAATTTCGGGGAAAAGGCTGGGACATTCAATGAGACTGTCGGTCTCTTATCTTCTTCGGTATCAGGACGGTTTTCAACAGATAAATTTAACTGGAGCACATCAAACGACAGTTCAATTACGCTTGGTTCAGGCTCCGGAGTCTTTTATTATCTGGATACTGCACCCAACAGCCCTGTGATTACTGTGTACAGACAGGGCTTGATTTCAGACACGCAGATTGTGGAAGTCCTTGCCAGCATTTCTGCTTCAGAGGCCGCTTCTTACCTGCGCATCGTTTCTCCCGGCACAGGTTCACTTCCGGCAAATGGAATCAATCAGTGCAGAGTTGCGATTTTTATCAGGGATAGCCTCGGGAATCCTCTCTCAGGCAGGCAGGTTACTATTATAACGTCCCGCGGTTCTGCTATGGATACAATTACCCAGCCGGGCCTGACAGATTCAAACGGGCAAAGCACAGGCACAATAGTTTCTTCTGTCCCTGGCCAGGATACAGTAGTTGCCTTCTGCGAGGGCGTGACCATAACTGAAAACGTCCTTCCTAATCCGTCGTTTGAAAATGGAACCGGGACCCCAATCTCTTGGTCATATAATACCTGGACAGGCTCCTGGTCTATGGTCAGCGATATAACATACTCTGGCGCCAGTGCAATCAGGCATACCTGTGCCAGTGCAGGGGATAACTTTACAGCGCCTTCTGCTAATAAGTCTGTTATCCCCGGCAGTGCATATCGTTTCACCCAGTATACAAAGACTGACCTGTCCAGCGGCAGCGCCGTGATAAGGATAATCTGGTGGGACGGCGGTATTGTCAGGGGAGATGTCAATTCCAGCGGACTCTCTGGCAATTCTGATTGGACACTTTTGAGCGCACTGTTCAGTGTCCCTGCAGATGCATACCAGATGGAATACAGGTGCATGCAGGGTGGGGTGGGCACTGCATGGTTTGACTGCGTGCGCGCCAGCAGGGTCCCTACAATTGAATTCACCAGTGCAGACAAACTTGCGATTATCACTCCAGCAAGGACACTGGTTGCCGGCAGTGTATCGGAGTCCATATGCGTGCAGGCGCAAATGGCTGATGGTTCAAAAGCTGCTAATTTTAACGCAAATTGCCAATTCCTGTCATCAAACGGTTTATTCTGCGATACCCAGACAGGTGAAACATGGTCTTCTTCGATTTCACTCAGGGTAGTTGATGGCGAAACCTATGTTTATTACAAAGGCACGAAAGCCGGCCCATCCATAATTACAGTAAAAAGTCCTGGATTACCGGATACAACACAAGTTCAGTTAATAACGCCAGGCGTATTCTCTGAAACTGCTTCATATATTGTAATTAGTCCCCGTAATCCCATTGGAGACGGGCAGAACCAGTGTAAAATAAGAGTCGTTGTAACGGATATCTATTACAATCCAATCCCGGGTGCAACTGTTTTAATTACTACAAGCCGCAAGGGCACTTCTGAGGACACCTGCGATACAATAACCCAGCCTTCCCAGCCCACAGACGAAAACGGAATGGCAACAGGCATAGTAGTTTCTTCGCTTGAAGGAAAAGACACGATTACTGCAACAGTAACCGGAGAACCGGGAAAGATCATTGAACTCACATTCTTTAATTCGGCTCCTGCTGGAAGGTGGGACTTTGATGAGGCAGGCGGAGACATTGCCGGTTCTCCTGCGAACAGCGGAAGGCTCTATGGTCCGACCTGGGCTCAAGGCAAATACGGTTCTTCCCTTTCTTTTAACGGTTCCACAGACTATGTTTCAGTCCCTGACACTGATTCCCTTGACCCCCAGCAGATTTCAGTTGAACTGTGGTTTTATCGCACAGGCACAACAGGCGATTCCTGGATGATAAATAAAGTGACAGATGGAGCCCAGGGTTATCGTCTGGGCTTTGGCGGGGACGGGTATGTGGCATGGCATGTCCCCCTGACTCCATGGAGCCATTACTTTACCAGTCCATACGCTGTGCCGCTTTACCAGTGGACCCATGTGGTGGGAACAAGTGACGGTTCAAAACTGCGCCTGTATGTTAACGGAGTTGAAACAGCAACTCTGGACAGGATAGGGGGCATAAATCCTTCTTCCGGGGACCTTTACATAGGTTCCTATGGCGGAGGCGGCGGGTATAACTTCCCCGGATTGCTGGATGGAGTGCGCATATACAACAAGGCCCTGTCCGCAGAGGAAGTCAGGGCAGATTATGAAGGAAGAAGAAAAAAACCCATTACCTGGGCAGCAGCGTCAAAAATTGCGTTTCTTACTCCCCCCAGAACGATTGTTGCCGGTTCTGCATCTGAGTCAATAGTGGTCCAGGCGCAGTGGTCTGACGGTTCAAAGGCAGATAACTACAATGAAGATTGCGAATTTTCGTCCTCATCGCCAACCGGCAGGTTTTCTGCCGCGCCCGGCGGAGAGAACTGGGCTTCTTCTCTGACCTTAAGGTTTGTAAGCGGCGAGACATACGTTTTCTTCAAAGATATAAAACCCGGTTCTTATACGCTCACAGTCAGAAGCGGGTCTTTGTCTGAAACAACCCAGGCTCAGTATGTCAACCTCGGTGATTTCAGCGAAACCGCTTCGTATATTATAGTTGGTTCCCGCAATGCGGGTATAGACGGAATCACCCCCTGTCCCGTGATAGCAGTTGTAACAGACAGGTGCCGCAATCCTGTTCCCGGCAAAACAGTGGTAATCACTACAAGCCGCAAGGGAACAGCGGATGATGCATATGACACGATTACTTATCCAAACGGGCAGGTAACCGATACAAACGGGTGGTGCACGGGCCTGCTTGTTTCAACCCTCCCGGGAAAGGACACCATTACAGCTTATCTTTTAGGCGACAGCTCAAAAACCATAAAGAATACAATCTTCAAAGATAATCTTCTCGCAGGCGGGTGGAATTTTGATGAGGGAGAAGGAACTGCGGCTTATGATGTCTCTCCATATAAAAACAACGGTTCTCTTACGGGTAGTCCTGCCTGGGCCAGCGGATATTATGGTTCCGGGCTTGAATTCACCGGGACCGGGAATTATGTAACAATCCCTGATACTGATTCTCTGCATTTTAGTGATGAGTTGACAGCGGAGCTGTGGTTAAAACGGGTGGGTGAAGGCACCTGGCTGATGTACATTGATAAGAGCAACAGTTTCCAGCTCCGCCGCGACCCTCTTCCGCCCACAGAGAGTGGAAACTTCACCTCTTTTGTGGTTATCGGCGCAGGCTGGGAGCCAAGGGTAAACAGCGGGATACAGCCGGGTGCAGGAATCTGGTATCACGTGGTAACAACCTATGACAAAAATGCAGGAGCAGGCAACCTTAAGATATATGTTAACGGAGAATTCAAGGCGTCTTCCACAAGGACGGGCTCAATTGATTCAACGTCAAATCCGGTTAATATAGGAACAAGCTGGCCCGGCGTTATTGATGAAGTCAGGTTGTATAATAAAGCATTGCCTGCGGATGAGATTGTGGCAAGTTATGAAGGAAGGCAGAAACCGATTACCTTCAGGATATTGGCTACTCAGCTGAAAATTACAAATTCTCCTTTTAAGGCTAAATCCGGCCAGGCAGTTCCTGTTACTGTTGTTGCTGAGGATGGAGTTGGTAATGTTGACAGCAATTTCAATGAGGCTGCTAATCTCTTGACTTCTTCTGAGAGCGGTTCTTTCTCGCTGACACAGAACTGGGTAAATATAAATACAGTAACCCTGACAAACGGCTCTGCCGCATTCTATTACAGGGACTACCTTATCGGCAGCCCGGTTATTACAATTACCCATTCAGGGCTGACTCCCGCGGCACAGCAGGAAACCATTACTGCTTCCAAGCTGCAATTCCTTTCTCCGCCGTTTGTGATTTCTTCAATACAGGCGTCTGATACTATTGCAGTTGTTGCCAGGGATGAATCGGGCAATACAGATACAGGCTGGAATGAAACAGCGTCTCTGAAATCAACTTCTTCAAAAGGCAGATTTTCACTGGGCAGGGAATCCTGGTCTGACACAAGTATCATCAGGTTCTCTTCCGGCTCCATAGTATTTTTCTATAAGGACAGCCGCGGTGGAGCACCTGTCATTACCATAACTTCTTCTGATATTATCAGCAGTCAGAAGGAAACAATCGTGATGCCTGTTATCCTCCTTGAAAAATTTGTCAGGAACGAACAGCTCACCGGGCAGGATACGCAAACAATTGTTTTACTCTCTGCCGGTGATACTTTAGAATTCAGGCTGAAGATTTCAAATGTTGGAGGAGAAACTGCCATAAATCTCATAATCACTGATACCATAACATTCAACACGGCGGTATACACTCCGGTGGCATTCCTCTCAATGGATAGTGAAACAATTGCTGATTCCTGGACATATGCTGCTGACCCGGCCGGCGCAATATGGGAGCCGTGGAACAGCAGTCCGCCTGCCGGCGCGGAAAACATTAAAGGTTTGCGATGGGGAATAAACACGCTGGGCGTCAACGAACAGAGGAGTATTAAATTTAGAGTGCGGGTTAAATAGGGGGGCCAGTGAAAAGAGTTTTAATCGGCGGATTGGTTGTTGTGATGTTTAGCTGTGTGTTTTTTGTGGTCTGCCATGCACAGATAGAGGTCCCGGGGATCGTTGAGGCTGAGGACCAGGCATTGGAACACACCGGAGGAATGGGTAATATCCCCGGCTGGTGGGCGTTCTGGGCTAATGCCAGTTTGACTGTGAAGTGCAATGTGAAAGAAAAAGGACTTTATAAAGTTGCAGTGCAGTCAGCAGGAACACCTGCATTAGACCCGGATACAGAAGAAAAATGGCCGAAAATGGTTGTTGAGATTGACGGGGGTGATGCGGGGAGTTTTGAGTGGGAGGTGAAAGAAGATATGGGCAAGCCAAAAGTCTATTTCACAGATGCTTTTACTCTTAACAGAGGGGAGCACATTATAAGCATTTCTTTTATAAATGATTATGCAGCAGCGGCATCAGACAGAAATTTATTCATTGACTGGATAGGAATCGGACCTGTGAAAAATCAAGAGGATAAACCGGTGCTCACGCTGGGTGAAAAACTTCTAAAGGAAGACAGGGAATCTGTTTTGCCTGACTGGACATTTGACAAAGAAAAGAACCTGCAGGGCTGGAAAGTATGGCAGGATGCTAAGATAGATGCTGCAGAAGGCGCGCTCAAAATTGTGGCTGCAGGGAAAGAGCCATTGATTCTTTCTCCGCGCATAGAAATCAAAAACATCGCGGATTTTGCCTGGGTTTCATTTATAATGAAGGTGGATAAAGGCACAAAAGGAGAGATCCGCTGGATGAGAGAAGGAGAGCCCGGAATGGAGAGAAGGGTTTTTGACCTTATTGCAGACGAACAGTTCCATGTTTACGCTATAAACATAAGTTCTGCGCCCAAATGGGATAAAAGAGTTATTGCCATAGCCCTGCGTCCTTCTGATGCAAATGGGGCAAGGGCTGAACTGAAGTCCGTCAGAATTGCAGAAAAACCAAAGGGTCCGGCAGAGATGAAAGTGATGTATTTCGGTTTAGAGGAAGCAATCAACAGGGCAGGACAGGATGCAGACCTGATCTGTGTGCTGGAAAACATCGGCGGAGAACCCGGTGAGGAAATCAACCTTTCTGTGTTGCTTCCGGCAGGAGTTCAGGTTATGGAGGGAGAAAGGACCACCAAAAAAATTAAAGTTCTGGAGAAAAAAGAAGAAATTCGCTGGTTCATTCAAGGTCCGAATCCAATTCAGGATATTGCAAGGCTCGAAATTACGGGAAAGAATTTTACGCCTGTCTCTGCATCCGCTGTTCTTTCTTTCACAGCGAAGATTTCTGTTTCTCCTGGAATTGTTGAAGGCAAACCATATGTGCCGGAACCAAAACCTGCGAAATCAAATTACCTGGTTGGCGCCTACTACTTCCCGGGGTGGAAGCAGGGCGCTCATAAAGGATGGGCTGCCATAAAAAACTTTCCTGAACGCAAACCCGTGCTGGGCTGGTATCAGGAAGGAGAGCCTGACATCGCAGACTGGCATATAAAATGGGCTGTGGAACACGGAATTTCCTTTTTTGCATATGACTGGTACTGGGACAGAGGCGCAAGGCAGCTTGACCATGCTTTAAATAACGGGTATTTAAAATCCCGATATCGCAAATACCTTATGTTCTGCATCTGCTGGTGCAACCACAATCCGGACAAAACTTCCTCAGAACAGGACTTGCTCAAGGTTACCAATTACTGGCTGAAGAATTACTTCAAAGAGCCGGAATATCTGAAGATAGACAATAAACCTGTGGTAATTATTTTCAGCCCTGACAGGATAACCAAAGATATGGGAGTTGAGAAGGCAAAGATTGCTTTTGAAAAAATGAGAGAGTTATGCAGGAAAGAAGGTTTTAGCGGGTTGTACTTGGCAGCTTGTGCATATCCCGGAAAGGGAACAGTTGAGGCGCTCAAGGAAGAGGGCTATGACGCGGTTACAGGTTATAACTATCCGTCTGCAGGTGCGAATTCAGGAGAAAAGACTTCTCCCTATGATCTGGCAATACAGGGCTATAATGCCATCTGGGAAGAGATTGCGGGGTATGGATTGCTGGATTATATTGCTGTTACTGACCCGGGCTGGGATGCCCGTCCCTGGCACGGGGAACAGGCATTCACGCGCACGGGTAAACATCCGGATAAATTCAAAAAGATGCTTGAATTGGCAAAGGGATTTACAGACAAACACCCTGTTGGAAAAGATAAACTTAATATTGTTCTGGCAGAAGCATGGAATGAGTTTGGCGAAGGAGATTTTATAGAGCCGCACAGAGAATTTGGATTTGGATACCTGGATGCAATAAGAGAAGTGTTTACCACTGAATCAAAGGGCCACCAGGATGTTATTCCTCAGGATGCAGGTCTTTCAGTAAAACAGTGGCAGGACATTAGCCGGATGATTGCCTGGGAATTCAATGAGGACGGGAACGGAGAGGGCTGGAACCCCCTTATGAATTTAAATGACGCAGGGGTGGCAGGCGGAGTGTTAAAGGGCACATCTGCCACGAATGATTCTGCGTTTAGAAGTTCTGAGTTAGAAATCAACGGAGAAAAATTTCCGTTTATTGTCATACGGGTCAAAATAAGCAAAAATTCCCAGGGGCAAATATTCTGGCTTACAAAGTCGTCTCAGAATTATAATGAACCCATGAGTTTCGGTTTTAGGATTAAAGGAGACGGAGAATTTCATGAGTATAAACTCAATGTTGGGAAAAACTCTCTTTGGTTGTCAGACCTCATCACGGATTTACGATTTGACCCCACCGGCGAAGAAGGAGTTACTGCAGAAGTAGACTATATCCGGCTGGTAGAAAAATAAAACAGGTTAGATTCCTTCTGATTCTCCCTTTTATAAAGGGAGACCGAGAGAGATCAAATTCTTTTTTACAATTAACTTTAATCTTAATCTAAATCTGCATTTGGAGGGTAAAATGAAAAAGGAATTCGGTCTGGTAGCGGTTCTGGTTGTCTGCTGTCTGGTGTCCGGAGTCTGGTGTCTGGCAGCTGAAAAGGAGAAGGGTCTTGTGGGCTGGTGGAAGTTTGACGAAGGTGACGGTGAAGTTGCCAGGGACTCTTCAGGAAAGGGATATGACGGCCAGATTGCGGGTGCCGGGTGGGTGGACGGCAAATCCGGAAAGGCGCTTTTATTTGACGGGAACAGCAGCGTCGAGATTCCTGATGCCGGAGATTTAAGGCTGGCAAAAGGGATTACCATCGAGGCATGGGTCTGCCCGGCTGAAATTGAAGGCTGGCGGTTTATTGTAAACAAGCAGGATGAATACCAGTTGCGCGTTGACCCGCCCCAGGAAAAGAACCAATTCTCTCTGCTCATTTATTCAGACGGGAGCTGGGAGCCCAGGGTTTCAAACTCTGTGCCCGCTCTGTAGAAATGGTCCCATATTGTGGGGATATGGACAGGGGAGAAACTGCAGTTATGGGTCAATGGCAAAAAAAAGGAATCTATCAGAAAAATGGAACCAAGCCCTGCTGATAATCCGGTCCTTATCGGCGCAGGATTTATCGGGATGATTGATGAAGTGCGTATCTATAACCGCGTGCTTTCTCCCGAGGAGATCGCAGGGCATTATGGAGAAAAGGCAAGTAAGTAAAGGCAATGATAAATAGGGACAGCCACCATTTTTTATTACCTTTATTTTTCAAGGGAATTCTGAATACTATAATTAGGGCTCCCACATTAAAGATTTCCACCATAAGAATTGGCGGACAAAGGCGGGTCTTCGAAAAGCCCTGAGTTACGCGATCTCATGATTAATACTGCCGGTTTAAGAATCCGGCAGTTTTATTTTATAACGGATATACTTTGAATTACCCCGCGGCAAGCCGCAGGGTAATTCAATAAATTGCTTGACTTTTTACATAAGCATAGTATAATAATTAGAGTAAGGGGGAATCAGGAATCAAAAATGGATTTTAAGAATAAAGAAAAAATTTAATAAATATCCGTGAACTATCGAGTTTTGAACTATTAAGTGCATTTATCGATTTTGCCTATAACTGTTTTAAAACGATTCGCGATATACAGGTTCGGGAGGCAGAGATGGAACAGCTGTGGCAGGATTTTCCCGGCACGATAGCCGCGGTGTTCGAAGGCATGCTGGACGCTATAAAATCCGAGAACATATACAGGGAGTTCGTGAAGCGGGGGTGGAAGCTCAACACGTTCTGCGAATTAATGCACACGGCTCCGCAGGGTGTAAGGGGGTGCCTTGTGTCAGACGCGAAAGGCGGGTCAATCGCCCGCGAGAACCAGGGCCCTTATTACTACGAGTGCCAGTTCGGCCTGACCGACATAGCGTTCCCAATATTCATCGGGGACAGGTTCATAACCAACGTCTATTTCCGCTCCTGCCTTACAGCCCCGCCTTCCCAGGAGAGCTTCGCGCGGGTCAAAGAGAAGGTGAAGGGGATGAAGATAGACCTTAAAAAACTTGAAGACGCGTATTTTGACGTTTCCGTGGTGCCTGAGATAAGGCTTAAGGAATACCTGAAACTGGGGCACATGTTCTTCAGCTACCTGGGTAAGGCGGAGGAGATACTGAAACTGGGGGCGGCAAGAGCCGCAAAGAGCCCGCACGTTGAAAAGGTTGAAAGGTTCATACAGGAAAATTACTTTGACGACATCAGCCTTGACGAGACCGCGAAAACGGTGAACCTCAGTATCTACCATTTCAGCAGGACGTTCAAGAAGGAGACCGGCTTCACGTTCATAGAATACCTGACCCGCACCCGCATGGACAAGGCGAAGGAACTGCTTTCCACAACGGATTCAAAGATAACGGACATAGGCACAAGCGTGGGTTACGACAACATCACGCATTTCAACAGGATGTTCAAGGACTTGGAGAAGATGTCGCCAAGGGACTATCGAAGCCTGCTGAAGTCCATTGTCAGCAGTCCATAGCAGGCCTTAAATAAGTCCACAGTCCACCCTACTACGCCAAGGCTTCGTAGGACAGGCGGTCGACGGTCTCGCCACTTCGGCGAGTCGCCGTTGAGGCGACCACTGTCCTTAATTTAAAGCGTATCAACGTGTCAACGTATCAGCGTGTCAAAGTTCCAAGCTTATAAGTTTACAAAGTTTACATAGTTTTTACAGTTTACAAAGTTTACAAAGTTTGCAAAGTTGACATTCGTGAAAATTCGTGTAAATTCGTGGTTAAAGGGCAGTTATCAGTTGTGAGTTGTCAGTTGTCAGAAAACCAAAAGATTACTCTGTGCCTCCGTGGTTTATTTCGTGCTTCCGGGGTAAAAATATGAAACGAAAAATGTTGATGATAATTTTGGGTGTGGTCCTGTCCGCCTGCGCCGCGTCAGCCCACCAGGTATACCTGACTGACGGGACCGTTGCCACGGGAACCGTCAAAAGCTACGGCGCGGACGGCGTAACCGTTGAGAACACGGCAGGCGAAATTGTGATACCCAGGGAGAAGATCGAGCGCATTGAATATATCGATAAGATCGAATATGCCTCGGACGCAGGCGGTAAGGACGTGATCTACTTTTTAAACGGCTCTCTTGTCAGGTGCACGATATTAAAGTTTGACACCGATACGATATGGGTGAGGACCGTTGCCGGCGAGACCAGCTTCAGGAAGGATATCATCGCGAGGATCGCGAAGGAAGAGGAGACCGCGGCGCAGCCGGCTCCCGTTGAACCGGCTAAGGAAATAATACCGGAAACAAGCCCTATATACCCGATGCTGGACAGGTGGGGGATCGGGCTGTTCTACCCGGGGATCACTTTCAAGTACTGGACAGAATCGCCCTGGGCCATTGAAATAAGGGGAGCGGCAGGGCCGGGCATCGGGGTCGCGGGGTTCAGGTTCTACTACAACCTGCCTTTGCACCAGGCGTTCTTCCTGCTTTTCGGCGGGGAGGTCGACGTTTCTTTCTTCAGCGTGGACGATATCGACGGCTGGGGGCTTGCGTTCGAGGGCTTTGCCGGAGTGGAATACAGGCTTACGAAAAGCATTTCATTCACCGCGGACATCGGCCCTGCCTGGGTGATGGCTTTTGACCCTCCCGGAGGTTACGCCGGAGGGCTTGATTTCATCCTCAACGTCGGGTTTAACTATTACTTCCCCAAGGGCAAGAAGAAATGAAGGAACTGAGAACAGCGGTATTGGTCTTGATCGCGCTTTTTATCCTGTCCGCGCCGGCTGAAAGCGGATTTTTCGTGGGTATCGTGGACGCGTTCAGGGACAAAATAAGCAAAATGAAGGAAACGGCTTACGCGAGCGAGCTGATATCGGTCGGGGAATATCTTGAAGGCCTGGCAGTCACCCCGGACGGGCAGTATATATACGTGGCCGACGATTATAATGACAAAGTTTACGCGGTCCGCGCCGGTGACAACGCGATAGCCGCTACCATAGCGGTAGGGAGCAATCCTGAGCAGATAGCGATAACCCCTGACGGGAATTATGTTTATGTGTCCCATTCCTATGGTTACAACAATACGGTCTCTGTTATACGCGTTTCTGACAACACAGTGGTTAAAACAGTGATCGTCGGCTCAGCGCCAAAAGGACTTGCAGTGTCTCCGGACGGGAAATACGTATATACCGCGAACGAATTTTCCGATGACGTTTCTATTATCCGGACATCCGATAACAGCGTTACCAGTACCATCGCGGTGGACAGCGAACCCCAGGCCCTGGCGTTCAGCCCGGACGGCGCTTACTTATACGTTACCAGCACGTATCGCTGGCCTGGCAGAGTGGACATAGTCCGTGTTTCTGACGGGACTATCGCCGGCACGGTCACTGTGGGAGAAGAGCCGACAGGTATAGCGGTGACCCCTGACGGACAATACGTTTACGCGGCTAACTACTATTCCGAAAACGTGTCCGTGATACGCACTTCCGACACATCCGTGATAAAAACCATACCTGTGGGCGATTACCCGAGAGTGGCTGTCGCGCCAAGCGGCAGGTATGCCTATATCGCAAGCTGCCCGGAAGATTACTACTCCTCTTATTCAGGCACGCTCTATATTGTAAGCATACCCGGCAACGCCGTGGTCAAGACCATAAGTTTCAGCGGAAGCCCGAAAGGGATCGCGGTTTCCCCGGACGGAAATTATGTTTACGTGTCAGCCTATACTTATTCAAGGGGGCATATAGCCGTCATAAGGACTGACGGCTACAAATAACATGAAAAAGACCGTGTTTTTAATTATGATCCTGCTTATATCCCTGCCGGTTTGCGCCGAGGAGGTATATCTCAAGGATGGCACTGTCATAAGCGGGACAATAACCGGTTCGGACACCGAGATTATGAAGGTCAAAACCTCATACGGGGAAGTGCTGGTCAAGATGAGCGAGATCAAGGACATAGAATACGTAAAGCAGAAGCGCGAGGAAAAGAAGGAGGAAGCGCCGAGAGGCCCGGTTTTCCACGAAGCTGATATTTCAACAAAGGTCTTCTCCATCGGGTTCCACGAGGACGCCTCTTTCTTTTCGTTCTTTGATATAGGCGGAAACATTAAGTGGTGGATCACTCCTGATATAGGGTTCAGGGCAGGGGTGGGTTTCCCCATCCTGAGCTGGTACGGGCCGGTCTCTCCCCTGATAAACCTGGAGGGTTTCTGGGGTTTCAGCCGCAATAAGAGGTATAACCTGTACCTGGGCGGGGGGATGATCATCAATAACCCAGCGAACGCGTGGGTGCCCGGGCTTGTCGGGCTGTTCGGCATAGAGTTCTTCTATCCCAGATCGCGTTACGATACTTACTGGGCGCCGCAAACCGATATCTATGAATATCCCATGCCTGTGTCGCTTGAGATAGGCTATTACTTTAACCCCATGAATCTGGATGACAAGGGTTTTTATTTCCACTACGGAATGGAAATATACCTGTTCTGAGGAAGAAACCGACATGAAAAAGACCGTAATCCTGTTTTTGATCTTGGGTTCCCTTGCCGGAGCGGTATCAGCTGAGGAGATCTACCTTAAAAAAGGGGACGTGATCTCAGGTTCGGTCACAGGTTCGGATTCTGAGAGCATCCGGGTGAAAACTTCCTACGGCGAAGTGCTTATAAGGCAGGAAGAGATACTCAGGATCGAGTACGTTAAACCAGCGCAGGACGAAGAAGCGGCGCCGCTTCAGGCGGAGAAGGCGCCTGCAAAAAAGCTGAAAACCCTTTCAGTGGGTTTCCAGATGGACATGATAGGATATTACAGCGGCATGTTCCTCTGCCCGACCGTAAAATGGTGGGTCACGCCGGCAGCAGCCATACAGTTTGAATACAACGTGTTCGAGCTTTACGGAAGCGGCCCGACAATTATTATTAAAGGTTTGTGGGGTTTCCTGCGCGAAGACATGCGCTATCTGAGCGTTGGCGGCGGGGTTGTGCTTATGAACACCGGTTACGGCCTGAGCACGGGATTTATGGGTATTATAAGCGGGGACGTGCTCAGAGACCCTGAGATCCCGTACGCGATCTCTGCGGAAATAGGATATTATTACGGGCCTGTAAACTCATACTATTTATATTACGGTTCATTTCATAATCTCTGGCTTGCAGTAGGCTATAATATTTACCTGTTCTAGAGATGTTGTTTGTTAGAAATCGTTGTATTGGTTAAAAGGGTTAAAAAGGTTAAAGAGGTTGAAAAGGTT
>Ga0066636_10001046_pt1 | contig 16795 bp, 9 predicted proteins | sample CryGeyCG2014_080_2_FD_62736 | JGI IMG/M metagenome (GOLD analysis project Ga0066636, IMG submission 62736) | Groundwater microbial communities from aquifer - Crystal Geyser CG07_land_8/20/14_0.80 | ecosystem: Environmental > Aquatic > Deep subsurface > Groundwater | place: USA: Utah: Grand...
GGTGGTTCGGCAATCTCTGGCATGCCTTCAACTATGGAAACAGCCGTTTCTATGTACTTGATACCTATAAAGATTATCCGGATTGGCTAACCGTGAACGGAGGACCATGGTTTGACGGATATATATTTAATACTGCAGGCCATGACGAAGAATTCAAATGGCTGCAAAATGACCTGCAGGCAAGCCAGGGCTCTGCCCACCGCATTACACTATTCCATCAGCCGTTTCCGGGCTGGAAGAGCGCCAGCATGACTGAAGTTCTTCAGTTGTTCCATGACAACAATGTCAGTTATATGCTCAACGGCCACGTCCATATATATCAATATTCAATCTATGACGGTATTCCGCAATTAATATGCGCCGGTTTACAGGCTGGTGGAGATTTTTACTACTCTCTGGTAAACGTTAGAGGTGAAGGTGACACCCCTACCCATAAGATGATAAGGACGGATCTTTTCGACGTTACGGTGGACTACCTGAACTCAAATGACGGTACCTGCACTCAGTCCTTTGCAACGATTACAAGCCAGGGTAATTATAGCCTTCCATATATACGGCTTAAGTTTAAGATGTCAAACGACACAGATGTTTATAAGGCATATAATGTCGGTACGGGTGCCACCGAAACTATATACGTTCGCCGGTTTAAGGATTATACTGTATGTTATGTCGAAACAAGCATTAACACCGGTGAAGTCAAAACCATAAGAGTGGGGGAAACTCCCGCACTTCCAAATGCCGCAAGTAAATATACTTCGTATCTCATTCTGAATTCCCTTAGCACTGCGGCAAGCGGTGTAGATTCCATAACAGTAAATGCCCTGCTTTATGATAGTTACGGATATGCAATTACTTTCGGAACTGCAATTCTCGCCGCGGCAAGAGGCAATTCAACCGCAATAAGCGCCAATCCTCAAACCCCTGATTCAAGCAGAGTCTGCACTTGGACCATATCGAGTCAGTATTCGGGCTGGGAGACACTTACTGCATCGTGCGGGGGTTATACCATTAATAAGGGAGTGTATCCCGGTCTGGTTATGTATCAGGCATTTGAAGAGGGAAGTGACACACTTTCAAAGGACCTTTCTTTTTATGATAACGACGGCAATATACACGGTGCGTCCTGGACTACGCTGGACGATACATTCGGAAAGGCGCTTGATTTTGAATACACTACAGCAGATTATGTGGAGATTCCATACGATTCATCTATTGCGTGCACACAGCAAATTACAGTTTTATTCTGGATGAAAATCGGTACAGTTAGAGACTGGGCCAGGATTATATCAAAGTCCGCATATCCTAATTATGATTACATATTTATAAAGGGAAACAACAACAGGGCATCACTTCTCATCAAGATTGGGGGAGTAGAAATCAATGCCTATACTTCTGCCGGAAGTGTACTTGCAGGGGCATGGTATCATATGGCAGGTACATATGATGGAAGCCGTGTGCGTACCTATATAAATGGAATAGAGAAAGGAACTTCCGGTGTAACATCGGGCAGCATAGATAACAACAGCGGGCCTCTGTATATAGGAAAAGACGTGGATGGAAGCGGTGCCTTTGACGGCATAATAGACGATGTTAAAATCTATAATCGTGCCCTGTCGGACACAGAAATAAAGGCAACGTATCAAGCTAAAGCAAGGGTTTATTTTGGTGCAAGTCATATCAGGATTACTACACCGCAAAGGAGTGTAGTCGTAGGAGAAATTTCAGATTCAATTGTAGTAGAGGTGCAGGATGGCAGTGGCACAAAAGATGCAAGTTTCAACAATACAGTAACGCTGTCTACCTCATCTGACTCAGGCTCATTCTCTCTATCTGACATATCCTGGAGCAATACCACTATAATTACGCTTTCTTCAGGCAGCATAGTATTCTATTACAAGGATTTGCAGGCAGGTTACCCTGTAATAACAGTATCCCGCTATGGCCTTACCTCAGGCACACAGATAGAGACAATAACAGGCACAGGTACAGCGGCACTTGACTTTGTATCAAGCCCATTCAGTATTGCTGCAGGAGACACAAGCCCCCAGATAAAGGTGGCGGCAAAGACCGCAGGCGGGGATACAGATACCTCATTCAGTAATACCGTTGCACTCTCTACTTCTTCAAATTCAGGAGTATTCTCTATCCTCTCTTCTGTATGGAAGGATACAAGCATAATCACGTTCTCATCAGGCATAGCTACATTCTACTACAAGGACGCTCAGGCAGGCTATCCCATACTTACGGCTTTTCGCTCCGGGCTTTTACCTGATACACAGGTCCATGCCATAAGGCCCCAAACCCTTGTATTCACTTCCCCTGTATTCACAATGACAAGTATCTCTACTGCTGCACTCACAGCCGTATACCGCAATGCAGACAACAACACAGCCACAGGCTGGTCTGACACAGCTACGGTTATAACAAGCTCGGCAAAAGGAAAGTTCTCTGTATCACAGGCCCCGTGGAAAGACACCACTACAATACAATTCACTTCAGGCATAGCCATATTCTACTACGCGGACAGGAAGGGAGGCAATCCCATAATTACCGTTACGCGCCCCGAATATTCATTATCAGACACACAATCAGACACGGTAACAAAGCCTATGGTTACCGCCTCGAAGGCACAGTACAACCTGCGCAGCCTTGAGACAGGCACAATGCCCATAGCAATGTGGTCCGGCGATACGATAGAATACATTATATACATAGAAAATACAGGCACAGAAACTTCCACAGGCAATATCATTTCAGATACATATGCCTTTGACACAGGCACAAACAATCCCCTTGAATACATATATATGGATACCTTCACAATCGCAAACACCTGGGCATACACAATTGACCCCACATTCTCAGTCTGGATAACCGGCTCACCCGCAACAGGCGCGAGCAACGTCAAAGGTCTCATGTGGAGGATCAGCTCCCTCGGAATCAATGAAACAAAGGCAATACGATTCCGAGTGAGGGTTAAGTAGATAATTGGATAATTTGATAATTGGTTAAAACCAATCGTCTAATTATCCAGTCGTCCAATTATCCAAAACGGTTCCGCGTCCGCGTGAAATAAATCCCCTCCGAAGAGTCCGCATACTCCGTCCTTTCGGAGTCATCGGACCTGTTTCCCCCTTTTTCAAAGGGGGATTTATCCTTCGAAGCCTTGGCGTAGTAGGAGTGAGGGGGATTTTGTAGCGGTGCGATTTATCGCACAATTGCAGCAGTTCTTATATTCATTGTGCTGACAAAATGAAAAGTAAATTGTCAAGACCTGACCCCATTTTTCCGACGAGAAAATAGATCAGGAAAATAGTAGAGTGAAATGTCAAGACCTGACCCCAGACGATTAGGGGGACTTCGGCTGCGCCTCAGGCTGCGCCTCAGCTTGACAAATTTATAATATGTGGTATAATATATGTGACAATTATGTGCATAATGATGTGACAATAAGGCTGTCACGAAACTTGCCCTCACCCATCCCTCTCCCGTTAAGGTAGAGGGTTAAGATAAGGGGAATTCCGAGTTAATACATTTGATCTAAATGGAGGTGTTTATGAGGTTTATATCCGTAAGGGACCTGCGGGACAAGCCCGCCCAGATCCGGCAGGACCTGTCAAGAGAGAAAGAGTTAGTGCTCACCTTGAACGGCAAGCCTTTTGCCATCGTCGCTTTGACTTCTGAAAATACACTGGAAAAATCGCTTGCGATGATAAGGCGCATCAGGGCTGAAAACGCTGTAGCCTCTATGCAGAAACGTTCTCTGGAAAAAGGCGCTGACCGGTTTCCTCTGTCCGCGATCGAGGATGAAGTCATTGCCGTGAGAAAGAGACGAAATGAAAATAGTGATTGATACGAACGTGCTTATATCCGGCCTGCTGCGCCCGTTCAGTTCATCCGGGGAAATAGTTAGGATGGCGGCTTCCGGGAACCTGCGGCTGTGTTATGATGTCCGCATTCTTTCTGAATACAAGGATGTCCTGCTGCGCCCGAAATTCTCTTTTGACCCGGATGACGTGCAGGACCTGCTTTCACAGATAGAAACCTGCGGTTACGCGGTTGCGGCAGCGCCGCTTACCGGCCGCCTGCCGGACGCGGACGACGAACCTTTTTTGGAAGCCGCAATTACGGGAAAAGCAGAATATTTGGTTACAGGAAATTCAAAGCATTATCCTGTGAGTAATCGGAAGGGCATAACAGTGCTTTCGCCGACAGAGTTCCTGAACAAAATGAGAAAATAGAAGAGTCCGCGCAGGTAAGTTATTTTACGACCCTAAAGGGTCTACTCCTATTAGAAACAGGCCTGCCTGAAGTAAAAATCCATAAAAAAATCTTTTTGCTTGACTTTTACTTAAACTGGTGGTATAATTATTAATGCTACCTTAAACGATTTAGGCAACCCTTCTCCTACACCATCCCTTTCCTTATATATAGTCCTTCAAACAACACTACTATTAAGTGTGCCATAAATGGCACCGCTACATACTACTCCTCCAGCACCTCAACCTTTAACGTTTTAGGTCCTTTTTAATACAGTCATTTGTTATTAGTCATTTGTCATTAGTTTTAAACTTGGCTCTTGGCACTTGACTTTTTATACTAAAAATAATCACTGTAATCATCAGTTGATAATCACCGCAATCATTAATAGGGAGAAAGAATGGCGCCGAACATAAAAGACGTTGCAAGGATCGCGGGCATGTCAACAGCGTCTGTATCCATTGTATTGAATGACAAATACAAAGGCCAGATCAGCGAGGATAACCGCAAAAGGATCCTTGAGGCGGTAAAAAAACTGGGATACACGCCCCACCGTTACGGAAGGGCGCTGAAACTGCAGAAGAGCGAGATAGCCGGATACGCGATGGCTTTCTCAACGCAGTATATCTTTTCAGACCCGTATTTTCATGAGACGATCGTGACTATGGAGAAAAAACTAAGGGAGTACAGCTACTCCCTTCTTTTTTTCGCGCTCACCCCCCAGGAAGGCAACAAGCATATACTCCAGATGAACGGGCAGGGATCTTTGCTGGACGGCATTATCATAGAAGCCCCCCCGGAAAAAGACACTTTCATCGCGGAACTGGAACAGAAAAAGATCCCTGTGGTGATAATCGGAAACCACCCTGACGGGGCCGGTCTCTGCTCGGTTGACGTTGACAACGTGGAAGCGGGCGTAAAGGCCACAGAACACCTGATCGGGCTGGGCAGGAAGAGCATCGGGTTCATAAGCGGGCCGCTCGCGTTCGGGAACGCCCAAGACAGGCTCAGCGGATACAGGAAGGCGCTTATTGACAGGGATATGCCCGTAATGCCGGGACTGGTGCAGGAAGGGGATTTCAGCATAGAGAGCGGTTATGAGGCAATGAAGAAGATCCTGGACCAGGGGGGGTGTAAGGCGGACGGCATAGTAGCGGGCAACGACCTGATGGCGATAGGCGCGATGAACCTGATCAAGGACAGAGGCCTGAAGATCCCGGAGGATATCGCGGTTGTAGGTTTTAACAACACTTCGCTTTCGCAGCACTACGAACCGGCGCTGACAACCGTGAACATACCGGCGAAGGAGATCGCGCAGAAAGCCGTTGAGATGCTGATCGCCGTCATGAAAGGGAACGGGGATTGCGCCGCGACGGACAGGAAAAGGATAGTGATCGATACCGAACTTATTATTCGTGAGTCAACGCGAAAATAGAAATGCGTTCAATAGTTCAATTACTCAATCGCTCAATAAACCCTCAAACCTAAAGGTTTGAGTTACGTAACTCAAGGCTTCAGCCTTGAATTCTTGACTCATAATTCATAATTAAGGAGGAAGAACTATGATAAGAATGAGAGCGATATTAGTTGGGTTGCTGGCAGTGGCGGTGCTGGGGATTGTGACTCCTATATGCGATCTGCGCTGGATAGGCAGCCTTATAGGCGCGACCTACATGCCTGTTGGTGCGGTGTTCCTTCTGTTTTTCTTTGTTTTTATACTGAATTGGCTGCTTAAGCTTTTCAAGGTCCAGTTCTCGGCGCAGGAACTGCTGCTTATCTACGGGATGATGGCGGTTTCAAGCGGGATCCCGTCCTTCGGTTTCGCGGTGCACGTTATCCCGATCATGATCGCTCCTTTCTATTACGCCACTGCCACGAACCAGTATGAGAAACTGATACATCCTCTTATCCCGGACTGGATGGCGCCAAAGAACCCGGATACAATAAAGTGGTTTTTCGAAGGCCTGCCCCAGGGCCAGAAACTCCCCTGGAAAGACTGGGTGGGCCCGCTTTTCTGGTGGACGCTCCTGGTGCTGGCTATCTATCTTGTAATGCTTTCTCTGGCAATTATGGTGCGCAAGCACTGGGTCGAAGACGAGAAGCTTGTTTTCCCGCTTGTCCAGGTGCCGCTCGAGATGGTGAAAGAGGAGGACGGCAAACCCTCAATGGTGCCCGCGTTCTTCAAGAGCAGGGCGATGTGGATCGCGTTCCTGATACCCGCGGTGATATATTCCATCAAGGCGCTGAACCTTTATTTCCCGGCAATACCGAACATCAACCTGGATTTCAGGATGGAGGGAGCCCTTGCCACAATGGGCAAGCCGTGGAACGCGCTGAACCCGTTCTGGCTCAAGATATTTTTTGCCGTCATAGGCCTGACCTACCTTATTCCCGTGGACCTTGCGTTCAGCCTGTGGTTCTTCTATCTGTTCTTCCAGCTGCAGACGCTCATAGGCGCAGCAGCGGGTTTTCAGATGCCGATGTTCCCCAACGCTTACGCCAGGGCTTTCCAGGGTTACCAGGCAGCCGGCGGGATCATCGCGATGGGAGTCCTGCTTATGTGGGCGATGAGGGCTGACCTTAAGAAAATGTTCGTTACTGTTTGGAAAAACGTTTCAAAAGCCGAGGATAAAGGCGAGGCCATTGCGTACAGGCTGGCGGTCGTGGGGCTTATAGCAGGCTTCCTGTTCATCTGTTTCTGGGCAATGGCAGCCGGGGCAAAATTTTGGGCGATCGCTCTCTAGGCGATCATCTTTTTCTTCATCGTGCTTGTAACGACAAGGTTCGTCGCCGAGGGAGGGCTTTTCTACGTGCACCACGAGTTCTACCCTCTTGAGCTTATCTTCCCGTTCGGGGGAAGCGGCGGGATGACCGCGTCAACGATATACACCCTTGCCGCGTTCAACCAGGTATTCGCGAGGGAATACAGGGTGAGCCTTATGCCGTTCATGCTCAACAACCTGAAAATGAGCGACGAGGCGAAGATAAACAGGAAGACAATGGTTATGTCCATGGGGCTTGCGATACTGCTGGTTATCGCGGTTTCATACGTGACTATACTCACGCTCATGTATAAATACGGGGGCGTTAACCTTACGGACTGGTTCACGAAATGGCTGCCTGACCAGCACGTCACCGGAAGGGCCGCGTATTACATAAACAACCCGGTGAAAGCAAGCGTTAAGGACGCCGTGACGATGATCGCGGGCGGAGGCGCCACGGTATTCCTTTTCGTTATGAGGAGGATGTTCCTGTGGTGGCCTTTCCACCCGCTGGGGTACGTTATGGGCGGCGGTTACGCGATGAACCATATCTGGTTCTCCACGTTCCTGGGGTGGCTGGCGAAGGTTGTCGTTATAAGGCTGGGCGGGCTGAAGGTTTATCAGAAACTGCTTCCGGCTTTCCTGGGCCTTGTGCTCGGTGAATTCGTGACGATCGGCGCGTGGGTCATCGTGGACCTTTGCACCGGGGCGAGAGGGCACTTTTTACTGTGGATTTAGTTCGTGCATCGTGCTTCGTTGTCCCTGTAGATGCTGCGCATCTTAACACAGGGACCTTCGGGTCAGAACCAAGTCAATGACCCTACGGCTGGTCGATGGCTCTACGGCATAGGGACAAGGGGTCAGGGAAGGAAAAAAATTGCAACTCAGGGATTTTTTAATTGTTAAATATCGTCAGTATTAACGACTTAGCTGTTAAATTGGATCTTCATAAAGCATTTTCGGAAGGACAAATAAATGAAAAGATTTTTTTTAGTATTAGATCTTATTTTTTGGGCATATCTATTTTCGGGGACGATATTCGCTGCCGATATCACCGTAGATGATTTACTGAATAAAATTCAGCAAAATATAGTTGGAATGAATGATTTTAAAACAAATATTTCCATTTCTACTTATTCAAGCCGGAGTTTTTTGAGTAAAAGAATAGAAGAATTAGGCTATTGCTGTTCGAAGATCTTGATATATGCCAATCAGGATACTGCTTCGGGTAGAGAGAATAGCGGGGTTTACGAAACAAACACAAGGCGCTGAAAGTCTAATGTAGTATAGACCCAGCACCTTTTTTTATTTTAAAGCTATTTTGATGTTTTATAAGTTCCAAAAATAACAGAACGGATTTTATTTTATAATAAAAAAGGTTGATAAAAAATGAAAAAAAGAGCGCTGTTAATTATAGTAACATTTATGATTTCTTGTTTAAAAATCGAAATAATATTGGCTGCAAATATTACTGTTGATGATATTCTTAATAAACTCCAACAGAATATTATTTCTATGAATGATTTGAAAGCAGAAGTTAGTATTATTACATCTATTGATACTAAAGAAGTTTCATTAGAAAAAATGCGTTTTTTCTTTAAGAAAAATGACAAATTTAGAATCGAACATTATTTTCCCAGTCAGCAAACAATTGTTATTGAGAATAACCAAATGCATTATAAACTTCCAGACAATAGTTTAACAAGTGCAGTGCTTCCCCCAAAGATAAATTTAGAAATCCCCCAATTTATTTTCAGCTCAGGTATTAAAAATTTACTCGTAAATTTTAACGTAGAGTTGAATATTAATAACTCCAACGAATTAAACAATATTTTTCTACTAGAATTGACACCGATAACATTACCCTTAGGCCCATCCTTTCCAGATACATCCCAGATACCCTCCAGAATTGAAGCGACGATAAATTATAATTTTGGAATGGTTACTAAAATAACTATATATAACAAGAATAATATTTTGATTATGGAAAACAAAGTTGAAAATTATAGTTTAATTTCTGGAGTTTATATACCAATAAAACTCAAATCAAAAATTCTGCTTCCAAATGGTAACTCAATCGAAGCAGAGTCAATATATGAAAATATTCAAATAAACTCAGGAATCGCAGATGAAGAGTTCGAGATAAAATAAATCAATAAGTCGTCTAATAGAATGAAAAGGAGAAAATGGTGAAGAAAATTATTTTTAACAACGTTATTTTAATAGCTATAGTTATAGCGACGATAAACTCAGCATTTTCAGCTGATATTACTGTAAACGATATAATAAACAAAATGCAACAAAATCTTACTGGGATGAATGATATAAAATCAGGAGCTGTGGCTACTACTTATATGGGCACACAACTGAATACGATGACCCAAAAAATGAATTATTATTTCAAAAAACCAGACAAGATTAAAATAGAGATCCTTACTCCCGTTAAACAGACGATGGTGATTATCGGAGAAAATATGACAATAAAAACTGTAGATGGAAAAATCTCAACAATGAACCTTAAGCAAATGATGGGCGGAATGGGTATGAACCAGCAATATTTCGGTGCAGATATGACGAGCATGCTTAAAAATTATAATATTACTTTAGATGAGACACTATCTGATAAAATCAATAATATTTATACAATGACTCTTGTCCCAAAAGAAGTTTCCCAATCCAGTTCTACAATGGGTGCCTTTATACCATTAAAAATAGAAATTTTTGTTGATTACAATAAAGGAATTATAATTAAGCAGAAAATTTACAGCAAAGGCAATACCCCAATGGCTATTACAGAAGTAAAAGACACAAGGCAAATTGAAGGAATCTGGTTTCCGATTATTACTCAATCCACCACTTTCCTTCCAAACAATCAGCAAATGCAATCAGAGATGAGATTTGAAAATGTGCAAGTTAATACAGGTATTGGAGATGGGGAGTTTGAGACGAAATAAAAGAAATTGACATTAGAGGGAAACATGAAAAATAATTTGTTATATATTATGTAACAACATTTGTAGAAGAACCAAACATTTTAAAATTTCAATAAGGAGTGACATAGTGAAAAATTTGATTAGATTTATTTCAATATTTTCTATTTTGTTAATAGCAAATTGTAAAATTGGGATATGTTTTGATACTGCTTCATATGATGAAAATGGTTGTAGTATTATTTATTTACGAAATGGCGAAATTATAGCAGGAGTCATAACTGATATTCAACAAGATACCATAAAAATATCGGTAGCTGCGATTCAACAAGACACCAAGGATACTGTATATTTGAGATATCCGACCAAAGAGATATTGTATAATGATGTTTTATATATTAAAGGAAAATCTCCTAAGGTCGCTTCTAATATTGCGTCAACGACAGGTTTTTTTATTCATGGATGGGGGCACAAATATTGTGGAGATGAATATACTTTTGTGATTTTAAGTGTTTTGGAAGTTACTGCACTTATAGATTTAGCTTCTTCTATTATTCCATTAGTTGGCCCTGGAATTTTTCCGAGAGAAGGTGTTTGGATTCGTTTCCCTATTCTTTTCTTAGGTAGTTGGATATATGACATGATAGATGCTCCTAAAGCAGCTGAAAGGTATAATAAAAACATAAAAGAACACGGCTTTCACTTGAAATTGTCTTTTGACAAAGATACAATTAAAATGCAATTTGCCCAAATTAAATTTTAGGGAATATGATGAAAGTTATAAAAAAATTAGCTGAAATGATATTGATCTTAGTTCTTTTTTTCACCTTTCCATGCAAAAGTGAATCTGCACAATATAGGGTTTATCCAGTTTTGTTTGTTCACGGGATAGGTGATAATTTTATTAATTGTTGGGTGAAAGACGGCGATGCTCCAGGTTTTTTCAATCCATACTATGATTGTTATAATCAGAAAAATATATTTTATGGGGAATCCAACCCTTCAGAATTATTAAATTGGGATAATAATGAATTTGGAATCTCTTTTTCTCAACCAACTGGATCCATAGAAGGACAGGCACAGGAGCTTGACTGGGTAATAAATGGACATAATGAAAAGGATGGAATCTGCCAAATAATGTCGGCATCATATCCAGGGATATTTTCAGACTCAGAAGATGTTAAAGTTGTTATAATCGCCCACAGTATGGGTGGTTTATCTGCGAGAGAGTATATCCGTAATCATCCTGGAAACCATCATATTGCTAAATTGATTACAGTAGATAGTCCTCATCATGGAAGTTGGCAAAGTGATCCTGATGTATTAAATACATATTTATTAGATTTAATGGTAGATTATATTTTTAAACTTTCCTTTGGTACTTTTCTTACATTGTTTCCCCCCTCGGCAGCTGTTGGATGGGGTTTTATTGCTGATGGATTTTTTGAATATTATGTCAGAGAGACAATATATAATCAATGGATAGACGCAGGATTAGTAGGTACGCCTGCAGCAGATGAAATGATCCCAGGTTCATCTTTCTTAACAAACCTCAATACCTATTATAGAGATACTCCGCCTACAGATTTAGACTACCATTTAATTGCTGGTTTATCAGAAAAGACAAAAATTGTAAGTTATTTTCTTCAAATACCAGAATTAAATAATGGAGATGGAGTTGTTGCATTAGAGAGTCAGCTTGGTCAGGATTGGATTTCTATGCCATTAGGTAACTACCAATACTTTAATTATTTTAAAGCAATACCAATTCTATCTAATGCCCCACATTTTATTGTTGATGGAACTTGCCATAATAGTCCCTTGGAAACTGCCGGGGCAGGCATTTCAATAAGAAGGGTACATAACACTATTTTACGAGCACTTGAAGACCCACCAACCATAGATACTGTTTCTCTCTTCAATTCAGATAGTAAACCTCTATCAAACAATGCACTGCAAGATATAACCAATCCCAAAATAATTATAACCGGTAGTATTTGGGATTATTTATTAAACAAAACCAATGCAAAATTATCATTCAGTTATCAGCCAGACAAAACTATAAATTTTAATACTTTTGGATATTTTTGTGAATCTGTGACACTTGCCGGAGGCGGTAAAAATAGTGTCTATATAATTGCTAATAATCCTTGTCGAATGACATTAGAATCCGGAAGTCCGCACAATATCTATCTTGATGGCATCGCCATTCCTGAGGATAAGGCTACGTTAGCGCCAGAGAACTCAACAAAATTTCAATATTCTATTGAGAATGTTGTACATAGTAATGTTGTGGTTGAAACCATAACTCCCGTTTTTGAAAGCTACGGAGGGACTCTGCCAGAAAAAATTATTGCTTTGCCATCTGACGCATATAGGTTGTCGTCTCCAAGATATTTAGACGGTGAGACCGACCCGGACATTATATTTCTCGATGAATTTGACAATACAATTCCCATAGATGCCTCAGGCGATTATATTGTAACTGGTAAGAGCGAAATTAAAGCAAGACTGAATAATGATTTTATAGGTAAAACATTTGTAAAACTGCAAGGTAATGCAGATGCCAACGAATATAGGGGATATAGAATTGATGTATCAGAATATAGGGGAGAGCAGGCGGGGATTTGGGATACGCTTCTTGATGCATCTTCGAGAATCCCTGGTCCAAATTATGGAACGTTATATACCTGGCAGACTACCGGGTTAAATGGTACGTATCAAATGCGATGTTCAATAAATGGCGAGGTTGTAAACTCACAGACATATTACCTTGGTGCGTTGATCTCAGGAAATGATACAAGCACAACTACATATGACCCATACAAAAAAGCCGAGTTGTGGTTTCCACCCGGGGCGTTGAAAGAGGGGAGTTATATTGTAATTATGCCGTTAGAAAAAGATGTTTACTATATTACAATGCCAGATACGTCGCTCAGGCAAATTGGTCATATATATAAAATAATGCCTAAATTGACTCAAACAAATTTCAATACAGGAAAAAGCGCAAAACTCACCATCAAATATAGTTATGATGATATTAAATTCGACATTACAGGCGATGGGATATTTGATACTGAGATAATAAAGAAGAACCTGGGTTTATATAGAATTGTCTCAGGCGAACCGCAGCTTATTCCTTCATATAACGATACAGAGCATTATTTGGTTTATGCCCAAATAAATAACTTCAGTGATTCCTTCGTGGTTCTTCCTTCAAATTCCCCTCCCAAGATTTCTCCCGGTTCAAATCCTTACTGTAGTCCATTCATCTTTACCCCCGGCAAAGAACCCCGCGAAACTGCTACCTTATACTATAGTATTATCGATGGTTCTTCTGAGAAAATCTGGGTTACGATAAACATCATAGACAAGGACAGTAACATTGTGCGCACATTTAATAAGGAAGAATCTTTGCCTTTTGACGGGACACAATATGAGTCTTCCTTTATGCAAAAGTGGGATGGGAAATATGATAACGGAGAAACCGTGCGTGATGGCGCATACATCATAAGGATTCAGGCGATGAACGGAGTAGGAAATATCGCTGAACGCAGCTGTATAGTAGTAAAAAGCAGAATACCCATCGAAATTAATGCTCCTAAGACGGATGAAGTATTATCAGATACAGCCTTGATTTATGGAAATGCGGTCAATCCCGCAGGTTTTGCCGGATATAGAATTTCATACGCGCCTTCGTTTGATACCTCTTATTGGGAACCAATACCAGTCCCATCTACTTATTGGCGGACTGATCCCAACATTTCATTTATTCAGATTACAAATGGATTATTAGCAACTTGGAATACAACACAAGTGGCCAATGGCAGTTATGTCCTGAAATTAAATATCCTTGATTCAGACGGTCTGCTTCTTGATACGGCAACGGTAGAAGTTAATGTAAATAACGTATATAAAATCTATAATTTCAATGCTTCTCCAAACCCATTCTCGCCCAATGGCGATGGAATAAAAGACATAACCACAATTTCATATACTATTCCTGTGGCAGCGCACATAACACTTAATATTTATGACGGGACCACGCTTTATACCCCTCTTGAAAACGGAGATAAGCAAGCAGGAGAATATTCTATAGATTGGAGCGTATCAGGAGTACTATATAGCAAGAGTTACTCTTGTACTATTACCGCAAGCGGAGCATTTACTGATGAAAAAGGAATAATTCTCACCGCAGACAATAGGGCAGCTGCTATTATTACATCCATTTCCACCCCGACATCAAGCGATGCTGTTTCCGGAATGCAACAAATCATTGGATATGCCAGCAACGTATTTGGGGATACCAATTTTGGAAATTACAGGCTCTATTATGGTTTGGGTCCTTCGCCGACAGACTGGATACAGATTGGAAAGACGGGGACAAAGAAAGTGCTCAATGGAATCTTGGGCATATGGGATACAACAAAAATCGCAGATGACACATATTCTTTAAAATTAGTTGTTGAAGACAAGGCGGGAAATACAAGGAGCGTCACAGTCTTTCCTCTAAAGGTGTATACAAAAGTCAATGTTGGCTTGCAGGTTTCACCTGAAACTTTATCGCCCAATGGTGATGGGATAAAGGATACTGCAATTATAAATTATAGTATTGAGAAGGACGTCGACACATCATTTTTAAGAATTTATCTGGGAACTGATACCACGGTTCAGCCAGTAAAAACATTTAGCTCGGAAGCTGCTGCCGGAAGTTATACGGCAAAATGGGGCGGGCTTAATGATGGACTATCTCTTGTTCCAAACGGAGCCTATACCTGTGTTTTTTCTGCTAAAAAAGGGGCAAGTGGAGACACAAAAATAATACCGATTGGTTTATGCACTAATATACCTTTAAATGTTACTACTTCAATCATTAATTCAGGAGTTGAGAGTGGAAAACCGTATTTCTGCTGGAAAGCAAGCGGAACGGGAACATATTATCCTCTGCAAAATTTCACATATACGGTATCAGTCGTTGGTTCGGAAAACTATTGGGGTGAAGTGGATGTATTTTGTGATGCCAGCGTAACAACATATCAACAACCATCCCCAAATCAAGTTACAGTAACCAGCCCTCCTTTTACATTAAAAAAAGAGCAAACAGGTCAGACCTATTATTGGAATAAACTTGATCCTAATTTTTGGGGAGGAGATGCCTATACCATTATAAATATAGTGCATCAATATTATTTGCCAGGTTCAGGATGGTGGACATGGTGGGACCTTCCTAAAGGTTCCCAAAAAGTATGGAATAATTTCAATTTTCAACAAGATTATGATTATGGTTCAGCTCCTTCTACTTACGGAATTTGGTATCTCTACGTTAAAGCTTATGCAAAAAGTGGATTGTTTGGAGGAGCATCAGGTGCAGAAGGTTACATAGAACTCAAGTATCAGGATCTCTTTGAAAGACCTTGGGGACCTAATCCAAGCATGAGTGTTTCGAGTATAACAAAAATAGATGGTGTGCAGGAAATAAATTATACCAGCCCAAGCATTGGTTCGGAACTGTCAGACGTAGAAAGTATCAATCCTGATTCAACAAGATATTCGGTATCAAATACTAATCCGTTGGTAGTCACTACAATAGATACAATTACAGGATATTTATATGGATATACAAATGAATCTGAAACTTGGGGAGTAGACGGAACAAGCCTTGATAACCTGGTTTATTATAATGAATCTGAGACAGAAGATATTTTTGCCAGGTTGAACTTTAGTCCTTTTAACTTCATCACTGATCCGCATATAAGTCAATGGACTATTTCAGGGCCATATTATCCTGATACAACTGCGCTGAACCCTGACATCCTATTTACCACCCTTGCTGGCGAGACACAGACGTCTGATGCCTTGTCTGTAACAGTAAGTACTCCGCAAAAAAGCAACCAATATGACGGGTTTGTTGCTTATTTAAAAATTCCATATAAATGCAGGACTTTTGTAAAAGTTACAGGGGGTGCCAATTGTGATAATTTCAGCAAATACCAATTGGAATATGGAAAAGGCGAGAAACCTGAAACGTGGGTTCTTATAAAACAAGCAAGCGACACTAAAGCCAATGGAACTCTGGCATATTGGGACGTTACAAGGTTAAACGGAGTCTACACGCTCCTACTCACAACTTTTGACAAAAACGGGAATTTTAAGGAATCTGAGGAAAAAACCATTCGAATCGGACAATCCATTTCATCAGAATATGGCGGAGTTGCAACAGATGCCTATGTCCAGACAACAATAAATTTTCCATCGCATTCTTTAAAATCCGATACGATAGTTACGATTTCTGTCGTAGATTCTTCGGAAGTTCCTGTATTCAACCCTGATTTCCAGCCCACAGGTCCCACTTTTATATTCTCGCCTTCAATTTCAAAAGATGATTTTTATACAGACACAGGTGGCAATGTTATTAAACCGGCAACTTTGACCTTCCATTATAACCCAAGCGAACTCACTTTTCCTGAAACAATGCTTGGATTGTTTGTATTCCATCCTTTAATCCAGGAGCTAAAATATCTACCTTGTTATGTAGATACAATAACTCATACCGTGACTGCCCAGATAGAGGGTTTTTCGTATTTCTTCCTTGCCAAATCAAACATCCCCGCAGAAAATGTCCAAAGCGATACGGTGCCTCCTGCAAAACCCACAGGCTTGAGTGTCTCCATTACTCATTTAGATGAACCTATATATTTAAATTGGACTCCCAATCGTGAGATTGACTTCGCTTATTACCTGAAAAACGGATAAAAAGCCTTCTTTTTAACTCTCGTCGTCAGGACTATCATGTAACTCATTTGCAAATTGAATAAAATTTAACACAACAATACTGTTTATTAT
>Ga0066636_10001054_pt1 | contig 16758 bp, 13 predicted proteins | sample CryGeyCG2014_080_2_FD_62736 | JGI IMG/M metagenome (GOLD analysis project Ga0066636, IMG submission 62736) | Groundwater microbial communities from aquifer - Crystal Geyser CG07_land_8/20/14_0.80 | ecosystem: Environmental > Aquatic > Deep subsurface > Groundwater | place: USA: Utah: Grand...
TACTCTATACTTGCTCGTGGAGAGTGGGTAAGGTATACAGAAAAGATCCCTAAACAAGAATATGCATTGCTGGCAAATAAATTTAAACCAGAGAAATTTAACATTGAAAACTGGGTTAAACTGGCAAAAGAATCTGGAATGAAATATATGGTTTTAACCACTAAACACCACGATGGTTTTTGCCTTTTTGATAGTAAGGTTTCTAACTTTACCTCAGTCAAAACTGCGGCTAAAAGGGATTTTGTGGCTGAATATATTAGAGCTTGTAGAAAGTATAAAATGAAAGTTGGGCTTTATTTTTCTCTTGCAGATTTGAATTGCCCGGCATATCTCAACGGTCCCTGTAAAAATCCTAAAGAATGGAAAAGATTCATTGCTTATGTTCACAATCAGGTAAGAGAACTGCTAACCAATTATGGTAAAATTGATATTCTCTGGTATGATGGTGGGTGGGTTTTAAGCTCGTGGGGTAATTTTTCTTCTGCAGAAATCTGGCAGTCAAGAAAACTCTACTACAATATAGTGAAGAAATTACAACCCCACATTTTGATTAATTCTCGCTCTGGAATCCCAGGAGATTTTGATACTCCGGAACAACGGATTGTGCCGTCTACCTCCGGGAGACTATGGGAAACCTGTATGACAATGAATGATCACTGGGGATATCATGCAGGAGATAAAAACTGGAAATCCACAAAACAACTAATTATAAATTTAGTTCGTTGCGTTTCTACTGGAGGCAATTTTCTTCTTAATGTTGGTCCTAAGGCCGATGGCACTATTCCCGCCACTTCTATTAAACGTCTTAAAGAAATTGGCAATTGGATGAAAAAGAATAGAGAGTCCATTTATGGAATAAAAGGTTCTTCTTTTTATAGTTTTTATAGAGATGTATCGTTTGGTTGGTCACCTCGTGTCACAACAAAAGGAAATATAGCTTATCTTCATGTATTCTATTGGTTGGGAAGAGAACTTTGTATCTCTAGGTTCAAGAATAAAGTAAAATCAGCTAATTTTTTAGCTAGTGGTAAAAAGGTTGAGGTTACTCAAAAAAACGATAGGTTATTTATAAAGAATCTACCCGATAAAGAACCTGACCCCTATGATACAGTGATTGCGCTAAAGTTGGAAGAAGAATTAAAATGAAGGTTACTCCCAAGGAAAGATTTGCTCTAGTAATTAATAATAAGGAAGCGGATAGACCGATAGTTGATTTACAGACAGTAGATGAAATTAGAAAAGGTTTAAAATACCACTTTCAAATTGATAGTGATGATAAACTTCTCATTCTTTTCCATGTTGATGTGCGCAGCGTCCCACCAGATTATATAGGTTCTCCCCTAAAGAAATTTCCTGATGGAAGTGTAGAAAGTGTATTTGGCTATAGGTCTAAAGAAATAATAACTTCTTTTGGAAAGTCTTTTCAACAAGTTTATCATCCTCTGGCAGAAGTAAATACAATAGATGATTTTCGTAAAAAATACTCCTTTCCTCCCTATGAATACTATGATTTTGAAGGTATAAAAGAAAAAGCAAACAAATATAGCAATTATGTTCTTGATGCCGGGTGGATGAGTATATGGTACCTATATTTTTACTTAAGGGGAATGGAGCAATCTTTAATAGATATGCTCTTAAATAAGGAATTTTTCCATTATGTGATGAGGTCTATTTCCGAATATTGGAAAGGGTATATGAAAAGAGTTTTAGAAAGTGCGGAAGGATCCATAGATTATGTAATGACCTATGAGGATTTTGGAACCACAGAGGGATTACTTGTTTCTTTAGATAATATTAGGAATGATATTCTCATTTATTACAAAGACTTTGCTCAATTTGTTTATAATTATGGAGCTAAGTTTGCTTTCCATTCCTGCGGTTCAATATATCCAGTAATTCCTGATCTTATAAATTTGGGGGTTTCTATTTTAGATCCCATTCAAGTTTCAGCGAAAGGGATGGAAATTAAATTCTTAAAAGAAAGATATGGAGATAAACTAACTTTCAGAGGAGGAATTGATACTACAAAACTTTTACCTCGAGGAAGTAGAGAGGAAGTGAAGGCGAAGGTAAAAAATACAGTTGATGTGTTATGGAAGAATGGAGGATATATCTTCTGTTCCTCAAATGCTATTAATGCTGACACTCCGATAGAGAATGTTCTATCTATGTATGAAGTAGTATTAGGAGATAAATTCTGGAAAAAATAATGGAGAAATGAGAAAAAGAGTATATAACCCACCTTTCTTGGAAGTTTGTTGCTGCCTGTAACACCAGCCCTCTGGACTATATTTCTGAAGAAAATTATCTTACGATGGTTAAAACTATTAAAACATATGGAGTATAAATGAGTTATCAAAGTGGATGGAAAGCAATAAATTTGGAATTTACCGATAGAGTTCCAAGGACAGAATATTCTGTTGAAACTTACCATTGGCCATTGGTTCAGAAAGTCACCGGAATTGACACCTCTATAGAGGCAAACAGAGAAAAAGCGAAAATAGAATTTGTAAAGAAATGGGACTATGCTTTTAAGTGGATGGCCCCCAGCGGAGTAAGGGATATGCGTAATAGCGGAGGAAGAATCACAAAAATGGGACACGCTACCTATAATATTGATGGAATGGATTTTGATAAAGATATAAGCTGTCCCTTTAAAACAATAGAGGAAGTTTGTGACTTCGATCCTTATAAGGAATATGGAGAGAAAAATCAGGAAGAGTTGGTTAAGGAACTTAACCGCCGTTATCATGAACAAGAGGATTATTGGAAAGGTGTAACCTTAACAATGGGTGGAGTATCTGGAATTTTTACTTCATTGATTGAGATTTTTGGCTGGGAGATGTTGCTTATGGCAATCGGTAAAGACTCCAAGAAGTTTGATAAGGTTATTGAAGGTTATTATCAGTGGATCAAACAATACTTTGACGCTTGGGCAAAGACAAATTGCAAAGCATTTATGGTTCATGATGATATCTGCTGGACTTCAGGACCAGCAGCTCATCCAGACTGGTATAGAAAATATATCTTTCCCCGGAATAAGAAATTGTGGGAACCTATACTTTCTGCTGGGAAAAAACTAATATTTACTTCAGATGGTAAATACGATATGTTTTTTGATGATATAGTCAAATGTGGTGCTGAGATATTTGTGATGGAGCCTGGTAATGATATGAAAAAATTTGCCGAAAAATACGGTAAGACGCATGGTTTTGTCGGTAATGCTGATTGTCGTATACTTCTTTCTGGAACAAAAGAAGAGATATATAAAGAAGTGAAAAGGTGTATGGAGATAGGAAAGAAATATCCTGGATTTATTATGGCTGTAGGGAACCACATTCCTCCCAATACCCCCATAGATAATGCATTATATTACAATGATCTTTACTTTGAACTTTCCAAAAGATAATAAAAGTGGAGAAGTAGAAAAATGCTATAATTTTGAAGGAACAAATGTCCTGTGAAATCAATTGTAATTGCCTGCGAAATATTATTAGAGGAAACAGTTTATGTTAAATGAAATTATGCTTCCACGGAAAGGCAGGGAGATTCTTCGTCGTCTGGCAGAAGAAGTTGCCAGGATAGCTGCATTACCGGTTCATAAGGAGAAATCTAAATTATGGACGAATCTAAATGACCTGAAGTCTGTGCGTCCCATGGTATGGATTAATGAAGTATGCTGGAACGAGATGAACGTAGATGACGAACTTACACTGCAAACACAGCATCCATGGGCGCGTGACCAGGAATGCGGATTACGTAGAACTCTTTATCAATGGAAGCATATGCCGGCTGATATGATTATCAGCGATTTTCTAACCTGCCCACTGGCTATTCATAGCACAGGTTTTGGTATAACTGAAGATGTCGATATGGTAAAAACAGATGAGTCCAGCAATGTTGTATCACGTCATTTCAAAATTCAAATACGCAATCCTGAAGATATAGAAAAAATCAAAATGCCGGCCGTGACTTATAATGAAAAAACGACAGAATCTCATTACCGGACTATGTGCGAAGTCTATGATGGCATTATGCCGGTCAAAAAGGTTGGTCAGAAACACATTTGGTTTGCTCCCTGGGATAACATAATTCGCTGGTACGGTATTCAGGAAGCAATGATTGATATGATTGAGCGTGCGGAGTTTGTCAATGCTGTTGTAGAACGGGTGGTTGATGCATATATGGTAGAACTTGACCAATTTGAAAAAATGAATCTTCTTTCTCTGGATAACAATAACACACGGGTGGGGTCAGGTGCCTACGGATACACAGATGAGTTACCCGGTGCTAATTATGATTCCAATTACGTGCGGCCGCACAACATGTGGGGTTGTTCAAACGCACAGATATTCTCTGGAGTATCTGCGGATATGCATTGGGAATTTGCACTCAGGCATGACCTTCGCTGGCTTGAACGCTGGGGCCTGACATATTATGGGTGCTGTGAACCGCTGGATAGAAAAATACATATTCTTCGTAAAATTCCTAATCTTCGCAAAATTTCCGTAAGTACCTGGTGTAATCTTAAACGAGCAATTGAAAATATCGGCAGTGATTATGTCATCAGTTACAAACCTAATCCTGCCATTCTGGCTGAAGATAACTGGCATCCAGAAAGAGCACGCGCAGAAATCCGCGAAGTATTAGAAAAAACCGGGCACAATTGCCACGTTGAGTTTATTATGAAAGATATTTCCACGGTACGTTATAAACCTCACAGATTATGGGAATGGTCTCAAATAGCTATGGAAATGGTGGAAAAATGAAAGGAAAATAAAATATAACCTTAAAATAGGGGGAGCATGAGAAGTACTGCTATTGGCATTGCAATGTTAAATGATGAGAGGAAACATGTGTGGACGAAAAATAACCCTGAAAATATGAGGGTTGTGAAACAATGGGCTAAGGTTATTAAAGATGGACTTAAAAATGTGGATGGCACAGTACCCGAGGTAATAGTTGCGTCACAGATTATTACCGGCGTTGAACTCGCACAGAAAATTGGAGAAGAACTTGCAAGGGTAAACTGCAAACAAATTATTATGTGTTACAATGTCTGGAATTTCCCTTTTCTTGTCTGGCCATTTATTAATAGCATCGGGAATGTTCCAGTATTGAGTCTTTCAAACAATAATGGGCAGTACCCGGGGAATGTTGGATTGCTTGCAACTGATGGTGCATTGAGGCAGGCAGGAATCCGAACACATCGCATTGTAGGAGAAATTGATGACAAAGAAACACAGGCAAAAGTTATTGAGTGGTGTCGTGCAAGTATTGCATTGACTACAATAAAAAATGAAGTCTATGGTTGTTATGGTGGGCACTCAATGGGAATGGAAACAGGTTTTTATCACCTCACTCCAACTCTTAAATCCCTGGGCACAACAGTGCGTCAGATTGACCAGTTATGGCTGGTAAAAGCAATGGAACGGGTGGATGAAAAAGAAGTGGAGAAGGGATTCAGGTGGTTTGAAAAATTGCTCGGAAGTAGGATTAAATACGACGGAAAAATGCTCACACCGGAAACTTTAAAGACACAAATCCGTCTTTACATTGCAATGCGCGAAGTCAACAAAGATAAGGGTTTTGATTTCTGCGGATTAAAAGGACAGAGAGAACTCACAGAATATGTGTGCCTTGGTGATGTTCCTGAAATGTTAATGAATGACCCGTATGACTGGAATGGAAAAAAAGAACCCACAGTATGTGCTACTGAAGCAGATTCTTATGCAGCAATAACAATGCAACTTTTAAAGTACATAAGCGGTGGGTTACCAACACTGTTTATGGATGTGCGTCTCTATCATCCTGATAAGGATTTATGGGACTGGTGTAATTCAGGAAATCATGCGAGTTATTATGCAAATTTGAGCATGAAACCCGAGGACAACTTTAAAAAAATTACATTTTATCCGGCTCTTGAATATTACTTCAAAGCAGGTGGAGCATCTGTTTCCTTTGATGCTGCACCAGGAAAAATGACTTTTTGCAGACTCGGCTTGTGGGATGAAAAACCATACATCGTAATTGTTTCTGGAGAGAGTTTGCGTAGAAGTGAAAAAGAAAGAAAAGAAATCAATGCTCAGACAAATCCCACCTGGCCGCATGTGCATGCAAGGCTCGATTGCACTTTTGAAGAATTTTTAAGTGTTTTCCCCTGCAACCATGTGCTTGGAATCACTGAAGACAGGGTGAGAGCGCTCACCTATCTATGTGAAATAGCAGGAATTACTCCGGTAATCCTTGGGTCCAGAGGAAAAGAAAGAATAGTTCCTATCTGGGAAATAGTCAAATAAAAAATATGAGTAAAGAAATTGCTGTCGTTTTTGATTGTGGGGCCACAAATGTGCGAGCAATCGCGGTAGATAGAACTGGAAAAATTCTTGCTTCTGCTGGATTCCCCAATAAACCTGTACCGCAGAAAAATGGCAAGCCCGGCTGGCTTATCTGGGACATAGAAGAAATCTGGAAAAAATTATGCTTTGCTTCAAGAAAAATTTGCGCACAGGTCAGCAGGAAAAATATAAAATCTGTGACAGTCACCACTTTTGGTGCTGATGGCGCACCGGTTGATAAAAATGGAAATCTCACATATCCTGTAATCTCCTGGCAGTGCCCCAGAACAGCAGATTGTAGCGGTGTGATTTATCGCACAATTTCAGCGGAGAAAATATATAAAATTACTGGGTATCAAGTAATTTCATTTAATACTATCTTAAAATTGATGTGGTTACAAAAGAATGCCCAAAATTCATTAAAAAAGGCAAAGTATTGGCTGATGATGCCGGGATTATTAAGTTACAAACTCTGTGGAGAGTTTTCAATTGACCCCACAATTGGCTCAACAATGATGGCAATGAATATTAAAAAAAGGAACTGGTCGAAAGAAATGCTTGGAATGGCAGATTTGAAATCGTCATTTTTCCCTGAATGGACACAGCCTGGAGAAATTATCGGCAAGGTCACAGAACGTGCAAGTAAAGAAACAGGGTTGCCTGAAGGTATTCCTGTAATTGCCTGCGGGCATGATACACAGTTCGCTTTATACGGCTGCGGTGCACGGAAAAATGAGGCGGTCCTGAGCACGGGGACATGGGAAATTTTGATGGTGAGGACAAATAAATGCACCCCGGATAAATCAGGATTTGAGGGTGGCTTGATTTTTGAATGCGATGCAACACCAGGATACTGGAACCCGCAAATATTGATGATGGGTTCAGGTGTTCTCGAATGGGTGAGAAAAAATTTCTTCAGTGATGTCGCTGACAAGAAAAACATTTATTCTTTAATGATGTCTGAAGGAAGAAAAATCATGCCCGGAAGCGACGGTGTCACAGTTATCCCCAGCTTCAAGCTCGATACAGGTCCTTTCAGAAAATTTAATGTCCCTGGCACTATCCTGGGTCTAACGCTGGGCACAAATAGGTCAAAAATTTACCGCGGCGCACTGGAAGGCCTTGCATTCCAGTTGAAATCCGCAATGGAAATCCTCAAAAAAACTATGAATGAAAAACCAAAAGCGCTTCGCGTGGTGGGTGGCGGTTCAAAGAATGATTTGTGGAATCAAATACGCGCAGATGTGTGTAATATGCCTGTCGTAGTCACAGAGCAGAAAGAAGCAACTGTGCTTGGAGCAGCAATCTTTGCATTTGCAGGTAGTGGTGTATATAAATCAGTAGAAGAAGCAAGAAAAAAATTTGAATTTGTTGAGCATATTTTTAAACCATCAGGAAATAAAAGAATTTACAGGCAACTTTTTGAAAAATTCAAAAAATTACCGCAATTACTGAAAATATAGATTGAAAAGGAGAGTTATGTTACAGGATGTAAGAAGGACTGCTGGGGATATCAGCTGGTTTGTAAAGGCACGGTTTGGAATGTTTATACACTGGGGACTTTACGCCCAGGGAGCGCGTCATGAGTGGATGATGCAATATGAACAGGTGCCACCTGACGTGTATGAAAAAAAGTACTTCAAGCGTTTTGACCCGGACCTCTATAACCCGGACCTGTGGGCGCAGACTGCTGCGAGGGCTGGAATGAAATATTTTGTAATTACGACAAAGCACCACGAGGGTTTCTGTCTCTGGGATTCAAAACTGACTGATTACAAGGCGACAAATACTTCGGCAAAAAGAGACCTTATAAAACCGATGGTCGAGGCGTTCCGCAATCAGGGACTGCACGTCGGTCTCTACCATTCGCTAATTGACTGGCACCACCCTGACTTTGTAATAGACAACACGCATGCGTTGCGCAATCATCCTGACAGGGAAAAAATGAACAAGACCCGCGTTCAGGCAAAATATGCAAAATACCTCCACGGACAGGTAAAAGAAATTTTAACGAATTTTGGTAAAATTGATATTCTTTTTCTTGACTTTTCGTATCCTGGACCGCAGGGAAAAGGCCGCAATGACTGGCAGAGCGAAGAACTCTATAAACTTATATGTCAGATTCAACCGAAGATAGTACTGAACGACCGCCTTGACCTTGCTGACAAATGGGATATAAAAACTCCTGAACAATTCCAGCCCAGGGAGTGGGTTACGGTCAATGGACAGCGCGTTGTATGGGAAGCCTGTCAGACTTTCTCGGGCTCCTGGGGTTATTACCGTGATGAATCAACCTGGCGCAGCGTAGACGAACTGGTGCGCACTCTAATTGACTGCGTAAGTAAAGGCGGAAACCTTCTGCTGAATGTCGGTCCTACTGCAAGAGGTGAATTTGATGGCCGTGCTATAAATCGCCTCGAAGGTATTGGCGAGTGGATGAAAAGGCATAGCCGAGCCATTTATGGCTGTACCCAAGCTCCTGATGAATTTAAAACTCCACAGGACTGCCGGCTTACATATAATCCTGAAACAAAACGGCTTTATGTTCATATTTTCGCCTGGCCTTACAAGTATCTTTACCTGGACGGCAAAGCATATGCACAGCGCGTTGAATACGCACAACTTCTAAATGATGCAAGCGAGATTAAGACAGGACTTGGAGAGTGGTATCAAAATCAGCTTAAACATAAAGGCGAAGTTTTGGTTTTAAATTTGCCATCCCAGAAACCAGATGTGACAGTGCCTGTAATTGAGCTGTTTTTAGGAGGAACAAATGAGATATTTAAAAAGAGCCATTCATCTTGATTTTCACACAATGCCAAAAATTCCGGACTTAGGTTCTGAGTTCAATGCAAAGGAATTTGCAAAAACATTAAAAGATGCAAATGTTGATTACATCAATGCCTTTGCAAAATGCAACCTCGGTTTTGCCTATTACCCGACAAAAATAGGTATTGTTTATCCATCATTAAAATGTGACATGTTAGGAGAAATGGTCAGGGAATGCCACAAGCAGGGTATCGGCATTTCGGCATATTTCAATGCATTGCTGGACCACGAGCAGGCAATAAGGCACAGGGAATGGTGCTCTGTTGACAAATCTGGCAGGGTCTACAACACAGAAGAAAAAATGACACATTTCTTCAGGCTGATGTGTTTTAATAGCGGGTACGGAGATTATCTTACCAGCCTTGTAAAAGAAGTCCTTGAAAAATATCCTGTTGACGGAATTTTTCTTGATTGCTTCTGGTATACTGTAGCCACTGCCCAGTGTTATGGAAAAGAATGCCTGGACTTGATGAAGAAAAAAGGAATTGACATTCTGGATGAAACCAAGGTCCTTGAGTTTTACAGACAGTCAATGTTAAATTTCTGTGACCGCATTAAAAAACTTGTCGGCAGAGACAAATTTCTTATTTTTAATGGCGTCCCGTATAAAAAGCATATGCACCATGGCGGTTCACATATTGAAGTAGAATGCCTCCCCACGGGTGGCTGGGGATATGAAAGCTTTCCGCTAGACGTACGCTATGCGCGGAAGGTCAGTAAACAGGTACTCGGAATGACAGGCAGATTCCATGAGAGCTGGGGAGATTTCGGAGGAATTAAATCACAGGTTTCTCTGGAATACGATTGTTACAACGCCATAAGCAATGCCGTGGGCTGTTCTGTTGGAGACCATATGCACCCAAGAGGAAAATTAAACAAGGAAGTTTATAATTTGATAGGAAAAGTTTATTCAAAAATAAAGGAACTTGAACCCTGGACAGACCATGCAAAAGCACTAACCGAAATTGCACTTTTGACTGTAGGGGATTCTGCTCTATTTCCTTATTTAAACAACACAGAAAGTCTGTCCGGCGCAGCCAGGATGTTGTCTGAATTGAAGCACCAGTTTGACATAATAGATGAGGGTATGAATTTCTCAAATTACAAAATAGTTATTCTTTCTGATAACATTCTGTTAACACCGGATTTAAAAGAAAAAATAGAAAAATACCTCAAATCCGGCGGCTCGATTATAAGCTCTGCTCATTCGGGGATGAACATAGAAAAAACAGGTTTTGCAAGCAAAAAGTGGAATCTGGACTACCTTGGAAATGAACCATGGAATATCTCTTTTATAAAACCGCTTAAAGAAATCAATAAAGATATGCCGGATTTCCTTACTACCATATACAAACCTGGAATATCAGTAAAGGCGAAAAAGGGGGCGAGGGTTCTTGCACAACTTTACCAACCTTATTTCAACAAACATTGGGATGGATACCACGGTTACCTCTACATTCCGCCTGACAGATATTCCGGAAGGCCGTCTATTGTCCAGTCAGAAAATATAATCCATTTCAGTTTCCCTATTTTTAGGGGATACTATGAACATGCCGTCATAACATACAGGACAATTTTAAAAAATTGTATTGAAAAACTGCTTCCAAAACCGCTGACAATTGTGGAAAACCTTCCTTCTTTTGGCCGTGCAACAGTAACAGAAAAGAAAGGTAGGAAGATGGTGCATTTAATGGTATACTGCCCTGAGTTAAGGGGGAGTAGGCTGCAGGCAATAGAAGAACCAATAATTGCAAAAGATATAAAATTAAAATTGAGAACGGACAGGGTAAAATCTGTGTCCATTGCTCCAACAAAAGAAAAACTTGATTTTATGATAAGTGACGGTTACACAATTGTAAATATACCTGAAGTCAACGGATATCAGATGGTAGTTTTTGAGTAGGATAAAAGGAGAGAGTATGACTTCACGAGAAAGAGTCAAAGTACTTCTGAACAAAGAAATTCCTGACAAGATGGGAATCTATGAACATTTCTGGCCGGAAACAATCAGAGATAACTGGATTAATCAGGGCTTTCCAGAGGATAAAGTACCGGAGAGTCTTTTTGATTACGATTTGACCGGTTGCGGCAGCTGGGTTGATACCGAGCCATTTATGGGACGCAGTAAAGTTGTACAGGAAACTGATGAATGGGTTGTTACAAAGGATGGGCGAGGCGCAACTATGAAAACCTGGAAGAAGAAATCAGGATGCCCCGAACATATGGGTTTCGAAGTAACCACTCAAGAAAAATGGAAGGAATACCGCCAGCCCTTGCTCGAGGTAAACCGCAACAGACTGGGTGACATCAATCAGGCAAAAATCAGCCTGGAAAATGCCAGGAAGAACAATAAATTCTCTTTTTTCGGAAATATGTTTGTGTTTGAACTCCTGCGTGCGACTTTAGGTGATGAAAATTTCCTGCCAGCGATGCTGCTGGAACCCGAATGGATTAAGGATTTCTGCCAGGTTTATCTTGATTTTTACCGCAAGCACTATGAAATTCTTTTCAGAGAAGCAGGCATCCCCGATGGTTTCTTCATTTATGAAGACTGGGGTTACAACAAAGGATTGTTCTGTTCCCCGAGCACAATGCGCGAACTCATCATACCGTATGAAAAACAGCTTGTCTCTTTCTTTAAGGACTACGGGATGCAAGTAATTCTGCACTCGTGCGGCGATATCAGAAAAGCAATTCCTTTAATTATCGAAGCAGGTTTTGACTGTCTTCAGCCAATGGAATCAAAGGCGGGATGTAATGTGGTGGAAATTGCATCTGAATATGGCAGAAAACTTTCGTATATGGGTAATATTAACGTTGTGCCACTCAGCACCAACGATAAAAAACAAGTTGAAGCAGAAATAGTACCAAAATTAATCAAGCTTAAGAAAATGCGAATACCCTATTTCTTCCATTCAGACCATTCCATTCCACCAAACATTAGCCTTAAAACATATCAATATGCACTTGCGCTCTTCATGGAAAACAACTCTTATTGAAAATCCAAAGGAGTGAGAAATGTCTTATGAGATCGGGATGAAAATAATGAATCTGGAAATGACCCAGAGAGTCGGGCGGACTGAATACTGCAGTAATACATCTCTTGTAAAACATATTACTGGTTTTGACCCTTCAAGCAAAAATATGGAAGAACGAACAAATGCCTGGAGGAAATTTTATGAGTGGGCAAATTATGACTTCTTATTTATAAATAACGACGGGCCTACTCCATGGCAGGACCTTGGTCGCACCACTGATATGGGTCATGCAGTCTTTTTGGAAGGCGGGACTGACTTCCGCAATCCTTGCGTCTGTCCGTTCAAAACTCCCCAGGAAGTTCTTTCTTTTGATGCAGCAGAGGAATATGGAATTCCGGATATTGATGAGCGTACAAAATATTTCCAGCAAGCCAATCTGGATGGTCGCAAGACCTATCCAAGTCTGATTTACCCGGGTGGATATTATAAAACAATCGTTTCCGGCTGCATCCAGTCATTTGGATGGGATATGTTCCTTATGGCAGTCGGCACTGACCCTGTAAAATTCGGAGAATATGTGCTTGAGGGTTTTTTTAACCTTGCTCTTGCTAACATAAAAGCCTGGGCCAAGACCGATATTAAAATCTTTATTTCACACGATGATATGGTCTGGACACAGGGAGCTATTTTTAAACCAGAGTGGTACAGAAAATATATATTCCCTCGTTATAAAAAGCTGTGGCAACCCTTAAAGGAAAAAGGCATTAAGGTCATTTTCTGCTCAGATGGAAATTTCACCGAATTTATTGATGATATTGCACAGGCAGGAGCAGACGGCTTTATTTTTGAACCGCTGACAGACCTTGAACTGGTTGTAAAAAAATACGGAAAAACACATGTCATCGTAGGAAATGCGGACTGCCGGGCACTCACATTCGGAACAAAGGAAGACATAGAAAAAGAAGTTAAAAGATGTATGAATACAGCGAAATCCTGCCCTGGATTCTTTATGGCTGTCGGCAATCATATCCCGTCTAATGTCCCTATTGACAACGCTCTTTATTATTTTGATTTAGTAAATAAATACGGTAGACGATAGTAAAGATTATTTTTCTTGACAAATTACAAAAACTATTGTATAATATTATACAACTAATTGTATAAAATAATACAAGATATTGTATAAAATAATATGGAATACAGAATCGACAAAAATAAACTTATAGATATCCTTAAAATCTGGGATAGTTTTATTCGCAGGGAAATTAGGCTTATTGCCTGCGGCGGAACCGCATTAACACTATTAGGAATCAAACCGTCTACTAAGGATATTGATTTTCTTGTGCCGGCCGAAGCCGAATATAGTCATTTAATCAAATTACTAAAAGACCTCGGATATAAAAATGAATCAGGTTTTCGCTGGATTAGGGATGACGGTTTTGTTTTTGACATATTCCGTGGTAAGCATATCCATACTACAGAAATTTTATTTTCTCCTTTAAGGAAGGGTGGAAATATATGCATTGAAATTGGTACAACCCATATTTATGTTGGTGCGCTTAATTTTTATGACCTTATTATATCCAAAATATTTCGCGGCACATCTGCTGACATTGAAGATAGCATAAGTCTGCTTAAAATAAAAAGGGAACAAATTGATTTGAAGAAATTATTGTTAAGATATAAAAAAACTGCGTCTTATGATATTAATCCCAAAAGGATGCTTCAAAATTTATCTGCATTTCTTAAACAGGTGAATAGAAAAATTATGAATGTAGACAAGATAATTAAGGAGATTGAACTATGGCTATAAAAAAAATGGATAAAGAATTACTTCTCTCAGGACTTGCAAAGTTCGGATATCCGCTTATGGAAACAAAAACCGAGGTTGACCCAGAACAGGTTCTGGTAGGCTTGGTTAAAAGCGCTGATTCCCGTCTTCTTGAGGGATTTCCTGTTGTACTTGCAAGCATTCTTACGGATAAAAAAATAAAATTTAATCCTGTTCAAATCGAAAACAAATTTAAAAACTCAAAAGGTAGGAATTTTTTTAATCAACTGCTTGCCCTATCACTTGCTGTTTTCCAGCATTTTAATTATAAGCCTGAATTGGAAAAACTGCACAGGTTTGAGCTTATACATCAGGAAAGACTGAAAGATTTAAGAAATAAATTGGTTCATAATGAGGATTTAAAAATTGATAAGACAATACTTTCTTCAGAAAGAGTAAAAAATACTTTCATGACTTATGTAGTAAATAGCGAACTTCACTCAAAAACTTCACTTAAAGAAAAAATGGAGTTAAAAGACGAATTCACGAGAGAATTTTTTCTCTCCAGATTGTTTTCTCCCAAACAGAAGGAATTGATAACGAAAAAATTGTCCGGACAGGCTTTGACCAAAACTGAGAAAGAATATTATTCCCGCACTGTGAAGAAAAAAATAATGGCAATCGCCAATTCTGAAATTCACCGCCTCGCACAAAAATTATTGGAATTTTAAAGAACTTACACTCCAAAGTTTGTCTTTTTCACAAATTAGAGGTTTTTCCCTAAGATTCTCTTTCTTGAGGTGGTATAGAATATCAGGTTGGAAGCCACCTGCTTTATGAAGGATTTATAAAAGAAGGGCTTTCAATTATAAAGGGTCTGCGCGATAGATATGACGGCGAAAAGAGAAACCCCTGGAATGAATTTGAGTGCGGGAATCACTATGCCCGCTCAATGGCTTCATGGGCAGTTTTACTTGCACTTTCCGACTTTCATTATTCTGCACCGGCAAAAACTATAAGCTGGTCACCGTGCATTAATAAAAATAATTTCAACTGTTTCTTCTCGGTTGATTCCGGCTGGGGAATCTATTCGCAGAAGATAAAAGGCAAGTCTGTAGTAATCAATATTGACGTTGTTTACGGAAAACTTATTCTGCAAACATTGTGTCTTGGTAACATTTGTCCTGAGCGAAGTCGAAAGGATGTAGCGGTACGATTTATCGCACCTGTAGTTAAGGTAGGTAAGAGAGTTATCTCTGCCGACCTCATCCGCAAGGATAGCCTCCTCTTTATCCAATTCCCCCAACCCATAGCCATAGAGAATGAAACTCTTCAGATTAACCTTACATGCTGAGTTCAAATAAAATAAATCGGTTTTTGGTCTATTTCGATGTTTTTGAGTTTTATTCTGGATTCTTCTAAAATCTTGCTCAATAAAATTATTTTTAAGGGCTTGAATCTTTTTGAGAATATGAATAAATTCTTAAGTTCTTTTTCAGAAACTTTCTCTTTGTATTTCACTTCCACAGGAATTATTTTTTTGTCTTCTACGCTTATGAAGTCAACTTCGTGTTTATATGCATCGCGCCAGAAAAATCTGTAGTCCTTTAAAGAAATTACAAAATTTTCTACCAATTTTCCTCTTTCAATGAAATCAGAAATCGCAGCACTGAAAGAAGGGGATGCAAGATAAAATTTTTTAAGCTTTTTTTCAGAGGTCAATAAATTCCTTGAGAAATTGAAGATTTTTTTCATTAAAAACGATTCCGCCAGATAGAAAAAATATGCGCTGAGGGTTTTATTGGAAATGCCGATTTCACGGGAAAGACCCTGATAGTCAATTGTGATTCCGGGGTTCTGCCCTACAATTTGAACTATCCGCCACAAAATTTCCGGATTTGATACAGAGAAATTTCTGGGAATATCCTCAAAAATTATTTTTCTAATAACTGAAATAAGGTATTCTTTTCTTGCGGCAGATTCTTTCATATTTATTGTTTCTATAAACTGGCTCTCTAAAAACATTTCAAATTCTTTTTCAATTTCTTGGCCGAACACAGACAGTTTTTCTAAAATTTCTTCTTTTTCTTTAAAATGAAGGTATTCTTTGAAGTTCAGGGGTGGCAGAAAAAAACTTATGATTCTTCCTGCCAGACTTTCCTGCGTCTTCTTCTTAATGAAAAGAGAGGTTGAACCGGAGATAAAGAATTTCAGATTTGGGTACAGGTCATAGTAAATTTTTAATTGATTCTGGAAATCTGTCAATTTTTGAATTTCATCGAGAAATATGTAAACTTTTTCATTTTTAAAATCCATCTGAGTCTGGTGAGAAAAAGTTTCAAGCAGGCCATCAATGGTGCTCATTTCCTCATCAAAAGTAAAATAACACAATGAAAACGGATTGGCACCTTTCTCCAGAAGGTAATTTATTATCTGGAAAAGAAGGGTGGTCTTACCCGTTCTTCTTAATCCTACCACTTCCACAATCTGTCTTTCTTCTATGTGTTTCAATAATTCATTAAAAATTTCTCTTTTTCTTGTGTAGGGGTATTTAAAACCTTTTTCCCAATGACGGTTATATTTCAATAGAACCATAGCGTTCTTCTCCTTCAGCTATTCCAATAAAATTATAGTTTATTGGAAGCATATTTCTAATATTATATAAAAACATTGGAAATACACCTATCATATATTATAATTGAAAATTGGGAAAAGTCAAGAAAATTATACCTTTTTCCTGTGATTCAGACACTAAGGCCTAAAAATGAAGAAATTGATTAGAGGGGTCATTTTTCAATTAAAATCTCAGCCAAGGCATTTTATATCCCCAGAATCAAATCAT
>Ga0066636_10001055_pt1 | contig 16755 bp, 12 predicted proteins | sample CryGeyCG2014_080_2_FD_62736 | JGI IMG/M metagenome (GOLD analysis project Ga0066636, IMG submission 62736) | Groundwater microbial communities from aquifer - Crystal Geyser CG07_land_8/20/14_0.80 | ecosystem: Environmental > Aquatic > Deep subsurface > Groundwater | place: USA: Utah: Grand...
GAGGTGGACATAGCCTTTGAGTTCCCTCTTATCATCAACGACGGCCAGAGTGGTTATTTCATCTTTCTGCATATATTCTATGGTTTCGGCGAGGGATGTGCTTTCCTCAATGGTTTTGGGTGAATGGGTCATCAGCGCATCGATCTTTTTTTCTTTAAGAATTAAACCTTTTCTGACCATACGCCTTAAGTCGCCATCGGTAAATATCCCGGCCAGTCGGTTTTCCCCGTCTGTGACCAGGACGAAGCCCTTGTTTTTTTCGTCCAATTCGGCGATCGCACTGTAGGCAGAGACGCCTGAGAATACACGAGGGATTTGCCCGCCGGTGATCATCACATCCCGAACCTTTGCCCGCAGGCGCATACCCAGATGTCCGCCGGGATGAAATCTGTAGAAGTCGCTTTCCTTGAATTTTCTTTTTTCAATCAGGACAACGGCCAGGGCATCCCCCATAGCCAGACAGGCGGTGCTGCTGGAAGTGGGCGTCAGACCGAAAGGACAAGCCTCTCTTTCCACGCCTATGTCGATCACAACGTCCGCGGAGCGGGCAAGCGTTGAGGACAAATTGCCCGTAAAGGCAATGACGGGTATTCCTATCTCGCGCATGGCGCTGATAATTATGTTGATCTCGCTTGTTTCGCCACTATTGGAAAGAGCAACAATCACGTCATCTTTAGTGACAATCCCCAGGTCGCCGTGTATCCCCTCGACGGGATGCAAAAAAATAGCCTGGGTGCCGGTGCTGGTGAGGGTGGCGACGATTTTTTTGCCAATCAGGCCGGATTTGCCTATCCCGGTGATGATGACCCTTCCTTTTGCTCGGTAGATTATTTCAACAGCCCCGGCAAAGCTGTCGCCGATTCTGTCAATAAGGTTTAAAATGCTTTCCGCCTCTATTCTCAGAACATCTCTTGCCCTTTCTACTGCCTGCTTATCCGTCATTTGCGACGCTGCCTTTTCTCACAATTTATTGTGAAATTACCGCACGAATAGTTTTCTGTCGGCAAGCTACCAGAATTTGTAAACCCTTACAAGTTTGATTTTCCATTTCCGGCCAGATTGGCATGTTTACGCTTCGCCTCTTAATTTTCTTAGGGTCCTTTATTCGGTATTCGTTTTGGCGATGGGGAAATTTCGAATTCGGGGGACAGCTATCCTCTGAAGGCCAGATTCAAGTCATAAACTCCGGCGTCGCTCTTCATTTTTATGTCGAATCCGCCCCGCTCAAATACGTGGAGCATGGGTTGGTTGTTCATCAGCACTTCGGCGGTGAATCCGAGAAGCCCCTCTCTTCTGGCCAGATAGGTTAGATAGGCCAGCAACTCCGAACCGATCCCCATTTTCTGATGGTCGTCCCGGACCGCGAAAGCGACCTCTGCCGTGTGTGTCGCCTCATCGATGCCGTACTGTCCCACACCGACAATGAGCTCATTTTCCTCGGAGCCGATAACGGCCAGTATGACAAGCTCCTTGGTGTAATCGATGATCACAAAGTCCTGAAGCCTTTCGTGGGGCATGTCCTTCCGCAAGGACAGGAACCGGCGATAGAGGCTGGTATCCGATAGGGAATAAAAGAATTCTTTCAGCAGCGGTTCGTCGCTGATCTTGACAGGTCTTAAAAAAATCTGTAAGCCTGTTCTCGTCGTCCGGAACGTTCCCAGAGCCTCGGGATATTCCCCCCGCCTGCCGGGTATGAAAGCCTGATCTCTGAAGATCAGGCCGCGCTTCTTTGCCTCTTCGATGAGCCAGGGACGGAACTTCGGGTGGGCAATGGAGATCAGCGACATGGCTCGTTCACGGACGTTTTTTCCGTGCAGGTATACAATGCCGTATTCCGTCACCACATAGCGGGTATCACCCCGATTGAGAGTGACGCCGGCTCCTTCAGCCAACACCGGTACGATCCTGGATACGGTCTCATTGCGGGCTGTCGATTCTATGGCCAGGATTGTCTTGCCGCTCCGCGCCATCAACGCCCCCCGCATGAAGTCCTGGTGTCCGCCGATGCCGCTGTAAAACTGGCTCCCGAGGGATTCCGAGGTGGCCTGGCCTGTAAGGTCGATTTCCAGGGCGCTGTTGATGGCCGCCATGTTGTTGTTCTGGGCGATGATGAGCGGGTTGTTCGTGTAGTCGATCGTCCGAAATGCAATGGAAGGATTGTCATGGAGATACTCGTAGGCAGCTTTTGTGCCCATGGAAAAGGCAGCAACGGACTTGCCGCGGTTGAGCGTCTTTTTAGAGTTGTCGATGACGCCCGCCTTCATCAATGTTACAAGGCCGTCGCTCAAAAGCTCCGTATGGACTCCCAGGTGTTTCTTGTTGAAAAGGTTGGCCATGATGGCATTGGGGAGGCTTCCATACCCCACCTGAATGGTGTCCCCATCCTGGACGATGCGTGCCACGTAGTTGCCGATGCGCTCTGATGTTTCGCTTAAAACTTCGCCCTTGACTTCCAGAAGCGGTTCATCATGGGGGATGATGAAGTTCACATCCTTGATGTGAATGAAACCGTCTCCATGTACGCGGGGCATGTTTGCATTGACCTGGGCGATAACCAGGGGGGCCTTTTCCGTGGCCGCCTTGACCATATCCACACTTACGCCAAGGCTCAGAAAGCCGTGCTCATCGGGCAGCGAGGTCTGGACCAGGGCCACATCCAGGTTGACCACGCCGCTGTAAATCAGAGCCGGGACATCAGATAGCGAGATGGGGGTATAGTCGGCCATTCCCTGGTTGATGGGGTTGCGTGTATTGTCGCCGATGAAGAAGGAATTGTGGCGGAAATTGCTCTTGAATTTGACATCAGTGTAAGGGGCGATGCCGAATGAATAGACATGGATGATCTCGGCATCGAAAAATGCCTTAGGGTGCGTTTCCACATAGCCCATCATCGACTGAATGAGATACTGGGGCTCGCCGCATCCCGAGGCGACAAATATATGATCGCCGCGGCGGATATGGCCGAACACCTTCTCAATACTGACAAACTTTTCAGGATAGATGCATTGCCAGTCCTGGTGCGTTTTCATCATTATCTCCTAGCCGATGGTGAGCGCACTCCCTTTTCCCCCTGCCGGTATCCAAAAAAAACCTTCTTTAGCAAGTAGTTAAACATCAAGGCACCCCGTTGTCAAGACTCGAGTTGTGACATTGATGCACCCATGCTGAAACTTGGCATGGACATAACGTCCATTGCTACGAAAAGATTGGCTGCTTTATTAATCATTGTAACGGGCGATTGTCTTTTAGCATCTTGACCACTATCTTAGGGATAAATTCTCAGATAAAATGTGTAAGGATCTAAAGAGGGTTACTTTTTGATGTAGAACCGTCCCTTCCACTCTGCTCCCTCTTTCAGCCAGAAACGAATTGCCGACGTCCATGTCATGGCAAGATAAAATGTACCGATCAAGGGCATGGCCGCTGCAAAGATTTTTGGCACGCCATAGAACTTCAGCGTTGGCAGATAACTCAGCATCATGGCCCCTAAAGAAGCAACTGAAATGGCCTTGGCCATGGTCACGGGAAAAAACAAGCCCATAACCGGCAACCAGAACGCGGTTATCATTATTGCTGTACAAAGTAACAGTAAGAGAAAGGAGTAATGAAGCTGGGCAAAGGCAGAGCGGGCTACCATGTTCCAAATCTCCCCCAAATGATTGTAAGGCCGGAGACTTCGCGCAGAATGCGTAATGCCAATCCATGTCCTGTAACCCTGTAACTTGACCCGTTTGGCTAAGGCGCAATCATCGATCAGTTCGCCTCGCAAGGCCTGAAAACCGCCAACGGCATCGAGCAGGCAAGTTTCCAACAGGATGCAGCCGCCGGCAGCGGCGGCCACTCTGGAGAAGTTGGAATTGGAAAGACGGAAGGGGTAGAGAAGCTTAAAAAAATAAATGAAGGCCGGCATTAATAAGCACTCCCAGAAATTCTTCATGCGCAGGGCAACCATCAGGGAGATAAACTGGAGACCATTTTCGATCATCTTTTTTCGAAGCGCAGAAAGAATCCCCGGCCTTAGCTCAATATCGGCATCGAAGAGCAAGGTCAGCGGAGTTTGAACATGGCCAACTCCCTGCTCGAGAGCCCAGAGTTTGCCTGTCCAACCTGCGGGTAGAGGCTTACCCCGGATAATCCGCAGATACTGTCTCGTTGTTTGTCGAGCTATTTGAGACGTACCATCTGTCGATTGGTCATCCACCATGACAATGGCAAGTCGTTTTCCCTGAATCTCCAAAGCGGACAGAGTGGAGGCAATTAACCCCGCTTCATTCCGGGCAGGAATAATGACCGTTATGTCACTGAAGTCCTCATCAGTAGAAGAAGTGTCAGCATCCAGAACTTCGCCGGCGCCCCAGGGACGCCAAGGCAAAATGAGGATGCCAAACCAGACCACCGCACCAGTTAGAGTCAGATATGTCCAGTCCATACGCCTTTCTGGATAGTCGAACGGGAAAAATTTGCCATAAAATCACAACTGCCCGGTTAATAGTTGAATAAAATTGGTTCTTTGGAACAGCCGCTTTCGCATTTATCATAATTTGTGTAAGTGATGTTTGCAAGCAGTTTTATTAAGTGGAACTTTCTCGATATAACACAGTTTCTTCTTGCGTGAACGCCAGTCTTGGGGTTATTAATACGCCGCAAACAGCCTTTAATGTTTAGCGCTCCTTGGCTGTTTGACTTTGGAGCAAAGAAATGATGATAGATAAGGATATGGTAAGGAAGGATATCAATATGGAGGATCAAGTAGGGAAGGTAGCGGATTGGATCGTAGCTGCCGATAAAGTGGTAATTTTTACCGGAGCCGGGGTAAGTACCGAGTCGGGTATTCCTGATTTTAGAAGTCAGGGAGGGCTGTGGGATAGATATGACCCCAGTGATTTTCTTTACCAAAAGATCATCAGCAGCGAGGAATCGAGAAAGAAATATTGGAAGATGCATAGTGAATTGTATTATACGATTATTAGATCAGACCCCAATTCTGCTCATTATGCCTGCGTTGAGCTGGATAAGATGGGAAAACTTGATTGTCTTATCACGCAAAATATAGATAATCTCCACCAGAGGGCGGGATTACATGAGGATAAGATTCTTGAACTGCACGGAAACATTATGAAAGTTTCATGTCTTTCCTGCGGTAAACAATACAGCCGTGAAGAGATCCAGGGGTGGTTGGAAAGTGGAATTGAAGTGCCATACTGCGAAAAGTGTAAGGGGATCCTGAAACCAACCACCATTGCCTTTGGACAGGCTATGCCCCAAAGGGAAACCGAGGAAGCAGAAAGAAGGTCACGCAACTGTGAACTATTTATAGCAATGGGATCCTCCCTAATAGTTCATCCGGCTGCCTTTATGCCTTTATATGCCAAAGAGGGAGGAGCAAGGCTGGTAATTATTAATCTTACCTCTACCCCCCACGACGGACAGGCAGATCTACTCATTCGGGGAAAGACAGGAGAAATAATCTCCCGAATAGTAGAACGGGTAAAAACAGAAATGGTAAGCGGATGAGCAAAAAAGTTACATTGTTGGTATTTGCTGTTTTTGCGTTTGCGGCTGTGGGCAGGTTATCTTACAAGGCGGAGGCTCAGTCCGGGAAGGCGGCTGCGGAAAAGGTAAAAGCAGAGAAATCGATCAATCCTGAGGAATGTTACCAGTGCCATTATGTGATCAAGGAACTGCGTGCCAATGGTAAACACGCCAAGGTCAGTTGCGTGAACTGTCACAGCGGCCTGGAAAAACACCTAAAGGCGCCCGAACCCGACACCAGGCCTGGCACCAATGTTTCCTGGGAAGCGTGCGGCAAATGTCACAATGAACAATACGATAGTTTCATGAAAGAGGCCTACCACCGGCCGGCCCGTGATGAGAAGTCCCAATTGACAGGCCGCGCCCCGAACCCCTTCTGGGACAAGCTGATGATGGGCCACGCCTTCACCAGGGAGCACAGCGCTCCCCGCAGCCACAAATGGATGCTTTCCGAGATCGACAGGATCGTCGAGGCGAAGAAAGACAAAGTGTTGCCGGAGATTATCAGGCAGGCACAGGATCAGCATCTGAAGGCGCATATCCTTTGGGAGTACTGGACGGCGGAAAATTCGGACGGCTTCCACAACCCGGAAATGGCAAGGGAATCTCTTGGTAGGTCTGTTGATGAGTCGCAAAAGGGGATCGAACTTCTGAAAAATGCCCCGGCTGATAAGCCTGTTGTCAGATAGTTCGGGAAGTCAACTGCCATCGACTTTGGCCGATGGCAGTTGACTGTTTTAAATTCCTTGACCATCTTCATTTTTTACCTTATATAGCGCCGTAACGATATTGCTGAGGCGAAGAGCCATCTTTCCACGCAACATTAATGATTTGCCATGGCGGGGATTGGTGATTTCCAAGGTAAGCCTGCCCCTATGCATTACAACCTGTATTACAAATATCCTGTCCTGCATGTAAAACGGTCTGGCGTAGAAGTCAGTGCCGCTGAAGGGAATAATTTTTGTAAGGGGGAGAAGGAAAATGATTATTCGCTGTTGGGGTGCGCGGGGTTCCATCCCCGTTTCCGGCAAGGAGTATTTGATGTACGGCGGGGATACCACCTGCCTGGAAATCAGGACAGGCAATGATGAAATAGTCATCATAGATGCCGGTTCCGGCATCCGCAGACTGGGCAACTTGCTTCTGACCGAAAACCGTTATCAATACACTATGCTTTTCACCCATGCCCACTGGGACCATTTGATGGGGTTTCCTTTTTTTAAACCCATCTACATGGAGGAAACGAGCATTTCTGTTTTTGGCTGCCCCTTCGCCCAGACATCCATCAAACATATGATTTCGCGCATTATGGCGCCCCCCAATTTCCCCGTCGATTTTGACAATATTAAAACGGCGATTACCTACCATGAATCATGTGACACCCTTCTTGCATTGAATTTATTAAGTGTAACCCCCATTGCCCTCAGCCATCCCAATCAGGGCATGGGATATAAATTGTCGGAAGGAGGCAAGTGTTTTGTATTCCTTACGGACAATGAACTGGCGTACAAGCACCCCGGCGGACTCAACTACAATGCTTACGTGGATTTTGCCTATGGGGCAGATCTTCTGATTCACGATGCGGAATATACGGAAGAGGATTATCAGAGGACGAAAACATGGGGACATTCCCTTTATAGGCACACCCTGCAACTGGCCCTTGATGCCAAAGTTAAGAAGTTGGGATTGTTCCATCACAACCAGGAAAGATTAGACGCCGCCGTCGATGGGATCGTGGAAGACTGCCGGAAGATCATCAGGGAGCGACAGTCTTCACTGGAATGCTTTGCCGTTCATCAGGACATGGAACTTGTTTTATGATTCGGTTTTCTTGCCGTAACTTAAAGGAGGGGGGAGGAGGATGAAAGTCCTTGTGTTGTTGACGATCATGGTGTTTTCCATGCTTGCTTCCGCCGATTACGCCAACTGCCGGGGGATAGGCGACTGGTGGCCGATGATGGCAAGCGGAAGGATATTTATGGCGCTTTTATTATGGAGCCTGTTTCTGATCCTGCTGCTGATCCTGGTCTATGGTCTCATTAAGGGGAAAAAAGGCAGCCTTCTGGATTTGCCCACGGGAGATGCCCCGCTGGATATTTTAAAACGTCGCTATGCCAAAGGAGAGATCACAAAAGAGGAATTCGATCGAATAAAAAGTGATTTAACTTAAGAAGGATTATCAGCGACGCTTTCCCCCCCTTCTTTTGGACACGCATTCCCCCGTTTTATCGTCAAAAACCCTTTACGGCGTCTCTGAACTTTGCTATGAGCGGGCGCACCCGGAAATAGGCGTGACAGCTGGTCCCAGACGCAAATTAATCATAATTACTTAAAAAGCCGGAAACCAGAATGAAAAGGAAACCCCCAAGGCGCCTAAAGTGATCTGCAAGATGTAAGAAAAAAAGGTTCTTTCTCAAAATGGTGGGCAATATAAACTTTTCCCTCCCACTTGAAATGAGAAAGAGCCCTTAAACTTGCAACTTGAAACCGGCAGCTTTTAAAAGGTCTTAAAATAAGGAGGAACGGATGGATATCCCCAAATATGTGTATAATTTTGGCGGCGGCAGTACGGAGGGCGACGCTTCCCTGAAGAGTCTGCTGGGCGGCAAGGGGGCCAACCTGGCGGAGATGTCTCGCTTAGGATTGCCGGTGCCGGCGGGATTTACCATTACGACGGAGTGTTGCAACGATTATTTCAAGGCAGGCGGCAAATTTCCAGCATCTCTGTATCTGGATGTCAATGTTGGGCTCAGTCTGACCGAGAAGACAATGGGCAAGAAATTCGGCGATCCGGAGAATGCGCTTCTGCTTTCCTGCCGGTCAGGGGCCCGCCAATCCATGCCGGGGATGATGGAGACGGTGCTGAATGTGGGACTAACTTCCGGCACGATACCCGGACTTATTGCCCGGACGAAAAACGAACGTTTTGTGTATGACGGCTACCGTCGTCTCATCATGATGTATTCCGACGTGGTCATGGAAAAGGCGGAAGGCATCGAACCGAAGGAGGGTCAGGGCATCCGGGTGCAATTGGACCGCATGATGGATGAAGTGAAAAAAACTAATGATTACAAGCTTGATACAGATATGACTGCCGAAGACCTGAAGGCGCTTTGCTCGGCTTTCAAGGAGCGCGTGCGGCAGGTCCTGGGCAGGGAATTTCCCGATAATCCTGATGAGCAGTTGTGGGGGAGCGTCGGCGCCGTCTTTAAAAGCTGGAACGGGCGGCGCGCTGTCTCCTACCGCCGTATTGAGGGGATCCCTGACGAGTGGGGGACGGCTGTTACCGTCCAGAGCATGGTGTTCGGCAACATGGGCGACAGCTCCGCCACGGGTGTGGCTTTTACCCGCAATCCCGCCACCGGCGAAAACAGGTTTTACGGCGAGTGGCTGGTCAATGCCCAGGGCGAGGACGTGGTGGCCGGCATTCGCACGCCAAATCCGCTCAATAGGGAGACCAAGAACGAACAGAACAGACACCTGCCGTCCCTTGAGGAGGCTATGTCCGGCCTTTACCGGCAGTTGGATGAAATTCGCAGCATGCTGGAACTCCATTATCGTGATATGCAGGACATCGAGTTTACCATCGAGGAAGGCAGGCTATATATGCTGCAGTGCAGAAGCGGCAAACGGACCGGCACAGCCGCCCTGAACATGGCTATGGACATGCTGGCGGAAGGCATGATTTCCGAGACCGAAGCGGTAATGCGTTTGAAGCCTGCGCAGTTAGATGAGTTGCTCCATCCCATCGTTGACCCCGAAGCGGAAAGGGAAGTGGCGCCCATTGCCAGGGGGCTTCCCGCAGGGCCGGGAGGCGCCTGCGGCGCGATAGTTTTCACGGCGGCAGATGCCGTTTCCATAGCGAAAACAGGAAGGGAAGTCATCCTGGTGCGGGAAGAAACCAACCCGGAAGATGTGGAAGGAATGCGCGCCGCCAGCGGCATACTTACCGCCCGCGGCGGCATGACCAGTCATGCGGCGCTTGTGGCGAGAGGATGGGGCAAATGTTGCATTGTCGGCGCCGGCGCGATCCATATCGATGCACATAACAGGAAGATGGCTATTGGTGAGATGATTTTTCGGGAGGGCGATAAGCTGACCTTAAACGGCACGCGTGGCTACGTGTACGCCGGGGAGATTTCCATGATGGATGCCACGGAAAATCCCCGTTTCCAGGGATTCATGACAATTGTGGACCGCAACCGCGTTATGGGTGTCCGCGCCAACGCAGATACAGCCCAGGATGCAAAGATCGCCCGTTCCTTCGGTGCTGAGGGAATCGGCCTCTTCCGCACGGAACATATGTTTTACGGCGCCGGTTCCGACGAGCCGCTGTTCCTGCTCCGTAAGATGATCCTGAGCAGCACGGTGGAAGAACGCAAGTCTGCCTTAAACGAGCTCTTCCCCTTTGTAAAAAAGGATATAAAGGCGACCCTTGAGGCTATGGATGGGCTGCCCGTAACTATCAGGTTTCTCGATCCGCCGCTCCATGAGTTTGTGCCGCTAAGCGAGGAAAAACAGGCTGAACTGGCCGATTCTCTCGGCATCAGGCCTGAAGATATCCGCAAACGCGGTGAAGAGTTGCATGAGGCCAACCCCATGATGGGACATCGTGGGGTAAGGCTGGGTGTTACCTATCCTGAAGTTACAGAGATGCAGGTAAGGGCGATTTTAGAAGCCACGGCGGAACTTCTAAGGGATGGCGGAAGAGCAAAACCGGAGATAATGGTTCCCGTGACCTGCGACGTTCGCGAGTTAGAGGTTACCAAGGCGGTTGTGGACAGGGTGCACTTTGAGACAATACAGAAATTTAATCTTCCAGACATTCCATACCACTATGGAACAATGATTGAAATACCGCGCGCGGCGCTTTTGGCCGATCGTATGGCGAAGATTGCCGATTTTTTCTCCTTCGGAACGAATGACCTTACCCAGATGGGTTTCGGTTTCAGCCGGGACGACATTGGCGGTTTCATGGAGGCTTATCTGGAACAGAAAATCCTGGATGCGGACCCTTTCCAGACCATAGATCAGGACGGCATCGGCCAACTGATTCAGATGGCCACAGAAAAGGGAAGACAAACAAGGCCGGAACTTAAGGTCGGCATCTGCGGCGAACAGGGCGGCGATCCGGCCTCGGTGGAATTTTGCTTCAAGATCGGTCTCAATTACGTGAGCTGTTCCCCTTACCGGGTGCCCATCGCGCGTCTGGCGGCGGCCCAGGCGGCCATTAAAGCCAAAGGCGGTAAATAACCGAAGGCAGCTTTGCGAAAGTCGGCAGTTTTGTAAAAAGTTCAGACACAGCGGGATCAGCAGGCTGTTCAAAAATGTCCATGTGCAAGGCCTCCGAAATCCTGAGGAGCGAGGCGTACTTTTTGGTACGTCGCAGCGACGAATAATGAGGGAACGCAGCAGATGGGCGTTTTTCAACAGCCTGTCAGGTGCGCCCGTAATCGTCTTCTATACGTTCAATATCGTCCTCTCCGAAATATGCGCCGGACTGTATCTCGATAAGGACCAGGTTCTCCGTTCCCGGGTTCATGATGCGGTGCAATGTCCCACGGGGGATGTCGACGGACCGGCCCGCTTTTAGATGCAGACTTTGCCCGTCAAGGCTGACGGTTGCCTCGCCGCGGACAACATGCCAGTGCTCCGCCCGGAGAAGGTGGCGCTGAAGGCTCAAGCGTTTGCCGGGATAGACAACGATCCTCTTTACCTTGTGATCCGTTTCGCTGGAAATTACCTCGTAATAACCCCAGGGGCGGTAATCTTTATCCATTTTTTTCTGCCTTTTTTGTTTTATATTTCCCTGTGTTGGTGCTACAAAAAGCGCCCGGCGGTAAAGGTAGCAGCATATACTATTTCCCCCGTTAGATTAGTAGCCTGATTTTGCACGCTATTTTTTGACATTCTCAAATCCTCGATTTATAATAGATTTTTTCCTAAACTAGGCGGATTATATCTTTTTTTCCCACGGTATTGCCCTGATAATACTGGCGGCTGCCTGCTTTGTCATAAAGACGTTGGGAAAAGATGGTCTGCCGTGGTTTTATCTGGGAAGTTTCGGCCTTATACGCGGCATCTATGAATTTCTCGGCGCCCTGAAACCGCTTGTGGCGTCAAATTTATTCATAGACGCTGTAAATTGCCTGTTCATTGTTTCTTCATGCTTGTTTTTATTTGAGTTTGGGCATAGCTGCATTCTGCGTTTGCAGGGGAAAGCGCGGGACGATGGATATTCTTTCCCCTGCTGGCCATTGCCCTTCTGGGAGGACCGTTATGTGCAGCGGTCCATGAGCGGGGAGAATGGTCACTATCTTGCCTCCGGCTTGGCTACGGAAGAAAGGGGCTATTATGCAAGCTTTCCAGCTTATGGCGCCCGGAGCAAGATCTTTCTTGGCGTGGCGGCAGTCACCAGACCTCCGGCAAAGCCGGAGGTCTGGTGACTATGTTTTTTTCTTGACATTTACAATCAATGATTGTAAAAGCGGAAACCTTTTATATCATGCTCTCTTTTCCAGGACCGAGGAAACGGCTGGGAGGTGCAAAAGAGTGGTACAAAAGAATCTCTTTTTACCCTGTTTTTTGTTGAAAAGAAAAAGGCCTGGGTGGCAAGTTCGTCAGGTACCGTCCTGCGTTTGAGAAAGGAGGAAACATGGCTTTTAAAGATTTGAGAGATTGGATGGAGAAACTGAAGAAGGAGGGGGATTTTAAAAATATTTCCTGTGAGGTGGACTGGAATCTGGAGATTGCTGACATTGAGCGGAAGGTGCTGGATGAAGATGGACCGGCCTTACTATTTACCAATATCAAAGATTACCAAGATACCCTTTGTAAAAAGTTCTTTATCGGTTCATTGGCCAGCTGGAGAAAGATTGCTTGGGCTCTGGGCTTGCCTCCGGACACCCCTCCCCCCCAACTCATGAGGGAGCAACAGAAGCTTTCCCATCAACCCATAAAACCGGTAGAGGTAAAAACAGGTCCGGTAAAAGAAAATATCATTCCGGAAAAAGAGGTGGATCTGTTTCAATTTCCCGTACTCAAATACCATGAGCTGGATGGAGGGCGGTATCTTTCCACCTTTAATGGAGTGGTAACCAAGGACCCGGAAACCGGCTGGGTAAATATAGGACTTTATCGGGGGATGGTGCATGAAGATAGAAAGACCATCGGGGTGCTTCTGGTAATGGACAGCCACTGGGGAAGAATGGCCTCTAAATACATCCGTCTCAATAAACCTATGGAGGTAGCCTATGTATTTGGGGGAGACCCTTTACTTCCTTATGTGGCCTGCTCCGGATATGAACCGGGAGTTTGTGAATATGACATTCTGGGGGGATTACGTCGGGAACCGGTGGAACTGGTCAAATGCGAAACAGTAGATCTCTATGTACCTGCCAATGCCGAGATAGTAATTGAGGGGACTATCTCCCTGGATCCTAAAACCTGGAAGGTGGAGGGTCCATTTGGGGAATATACCGGATATTATGGAGGACTACGCTCCCCCAAACCGTGGGTAAAGGTAACCTGTATTACCCACCGCAATGACCCTATTCTTCAAGGTTCGGTAGAAGGGCACCCCTATGATGATGGGGCTCTAATTGAAAGCCTCACCCACTCCTCTTTTGTGCTGGATCATCTGGCACGGACAGTACAGGGGGTGCTGGATGTATGGGTTCCTCCGGTAACCCACGGCAACGATATTGTGGTTAAAATCCATAAGACCTATCAAGGACAGGCCAAACAGGTTGCTGCTGCCATCTGGAGTTTAACCACGTGGTTTTACAAGAATGTAATGGTAGTGGATGAAGATATTGATATCCACGATCCTGACCAGTTGCTATGGGCTTTTTCTTGGCGGGTATGGGATCCGGACGAAGATATCTCTGTACTGCGGGGCTGCCAGGGTTCGATATTGGATCCCAGTATTCCACCTCACTTGAAAGATCCGGCTCAGATGGGAGGAGCAGGCAGATGGCATCGTTTATGTATTGATGCCACCAAAGACTGGCGATTGGAACCACTGCCCGAATGGGGAGAAGGGGCAAAGTTTCCTCCCCCCAACCGTTACCTCCCTGCTCCCCAAAGAATTCTGGATCGGTGGCAGGAATATGGATTTTAAACAGAAGATATCCTTACGTAAATAACTCCGTGTTCACTAAAATTTCCTGTCCCCCTTATAACTCAATACAAAGTGCAGTTTTGATCTTTAAATAACAATTACACAATTTTTCTTGACAGGCATTCTGTTATTTGTTAGGGAGCGCGACATTTTGATATTAACTTAAAGGAAGGAGGTGAGTCGCCATGATTTGTCAAACTGTCAAAACAGGGCAGGATTGCAGCTTTATGACGAAGAAAGGTTGTGTTTATAATGGAGGGAGTTGCCATAATATTATTGATTCGTGTGGAGAGTGCAGCAAGATTTTAGAAATTACGACCGGCAAGTATTGCAAGGTTTATCCCAATCCTGTCAGCAAATGGGTTTTCGGAAAATGTCCTACGGCCTCGCACATCAAAAGTGAAATCGTAGAAACTGCTCAGAAAATCAATCCGCTTAAGGCATCGAAGCGGGCAAACAAACACTAAACAATTGCTCTGATAGACACGCTGGTTCGGAAGTATAATGGCCTTGCCTTGCCTATCTTTGTCCTCTTTGCCCCGCCTGCAAAAGGCGGGGTAAAGAGGACAACCAGAGGGGGCAAATGTGAGACGCTGTAAAAAAGCCGGTTAAAAACAGAAGTTTTTTAACCGGCTTTTTTACCCCTTTTTATCCTGTTTCTTATTTCCAGAAGGCCTTTCTTGATTGCCGCCAGGCGCTTCCATTCGCCATTGGCCGCTGCATCCTTCCCCTTCATCTCCGCCAGATGCTTTCTTGCGCCACTGATGGTGAATTTTTCCGTATAAAGAAGATCCTTGATGACAAGCAGATATTCCACATCTTTTTTTCTATAGAGCCGCTGAGCGGAGCTTGCACGGATTGGCCTGACTGTTTTAAACTCCGTTTCCCAATATCTGATTACATAAGGCGCTACGCCGAGTATCTTACTTACCTCGCCGATGCGAAAATATGCTTTCTCGGGAATTGAAACGGCCATCCTTGGATAGTCCCTGCCAACAGGATCCCGGGCAGATGTTTCTCTCCGGATATTCCCTAATCGTTGAGTGCTCTGCGGAGCACCTGGCTTGCCTTAAAATTCAATACTTTCCGGGAAGTAATTTCTATTTCCTCACCGGTCTGAGGATTTCTGCCCCGACGGGCGTTCTTTTTCTTGACGACAAAATTTCCGAACCCCGAAATCTTAATCTTCTCGCCTCGCGCCAGGCTGTCTTTGATGATCTCAAGCACCGACTCAACAATGGTCGTCGAATCTTTTTTGGAAAATCCCAGTTGCTCATTCACATTCCTGATGATATCGAACTTTGTCATCACCATTCCTCCTTTTTAAGTTTTGCCGGATATTGTTTTACCTAACCTCTTATCCTGGCGCCTGTTAAACCAACAATCCTTTCCAGAATCCTACCATGCACAGCAGTGATTTCCTCATCCGTCAACGTCTTCTCAAAAGAACGATAGGTAAACCTCAAACCCAGACTTCGCAGGCCATCGGGGATGCCTTTTCCCTCATATACATCAAAAATACGCACTTTTTCAAGTAATTCTTCGCCTGCTGCCTGGACAAAGCTAAGCACCTTTCCTGCCTCCAAATGCTTGTCCATCAGAAACGCCACATCTCTGGTTATGGACGGAAAGCGGGAAATCTCCCGGTAAGAAACCCGACGGGAAAACTCTTCCGCCAGAATATCCATGTCCAACTCCAAAACAAAAGCGGCATTCCTTAAATCTAAACGCTCCAGAACATCTCTGTGAACCTCGCCCAGGAAACCGGCCTGTTTAGCACCTATCATTATCCCGGCGGATTTTGCCGGATGGAGAAAAGTTTCGTGCAAATCGGAGCGAAACTGGACTTCACTAACCCTGAAATCAGAAAAAACCCTTTCCACAGCCCCTTTTAAATCATAGAAATCTGCAACCCGAGCGGAATGCCACAGCTCATCATCATGAACCCCCGCAAGGAGACAGCCAAGACGGTTTCTTTCGAGAGGAAGCTCGCCACTTTCCCGTGCAAAGAAGACCCTGCCGATTTCAAACATTTTCAGATCAAGACAGCCCATATGGGTGTTTTTTTTCATCGTCTCCATAAGACCCCAAAGCAGAGTGGTTCGCATAACCGACAGATCTTCCGCAAGAGGGTTCTTTATGCGCAGCAGTTTGCGTCTTTCATCTCCCGCAGGCATTTCAAAACGATCCGCCCATTGGGGGGAAACAAAACTATAGGTAATCACCTCGGAGTAACCGTCTCCCGTCAAAACTCCTCTGATCCTGTCCTCAAGCGCCTTTCTTGCCTCCTGCCTGACAGGAGCGAGGGAAACGACCGGCAGCGTTGCCGGTATGCGGTCGTATCCGCGGATTCTGGCTATCTCCTCAATAATATCGATTTCCCGCCACAGGTCAACCCGGAAAGAAGGCGGAGCAACAAGATAAGTTTCCTTCTCTTCTCTTCGGACGTCCATCTCAAGGCTCTCAAGGATGTGTAAAATCTCGTCGCCTTTGATGTCGGCGCCCAGGATACTCTGCACCCGTTTTACCCGCACCGGAATGCTTTTTGCCGTTTCAATCTTCCTCGGATACTGATCGATGATGTTTCTGCATACGCCGCCGCCGGAAAGTTTTGCCATCAATTGAGCGGCGCGGTTTTGCGCTTTGGCTACCCCTTCCGGATCAATGCCTCTTTCAAATCTGAAAGCGGCATCAGTAGTCATGCCCAGCCACTTGGCAGACAGACGTATCGATGCGGGATCAAAATAAGCGCTTTCCAGCAGGACCGTCTCCGTATCCTCCGTAACTTCGGAATTGAGCCCTCCCATGATGCCGCCTATGGCAACAGGTTTTTCTCCATCGCAGATAAGCAGGATATCAGGCTTCAGCCCCCGCTCTTTTCCGTCGAGGGTGGCAAAAACCTCTCCTTCTGTGGATCTTCTGACCACGATGCGCCCCCCGGCCAGGCATTGATAATCAAAGGCATGTAGAGGCTGCCCCATTTCCAGCATCACAAAGTTTGCGACATCGACAACATTGCTGATGGGTCGAAATCCCGCCCCTTCCAGCCTCATGCGCATCCAGAGAGGAGAAGACTTGACGAGCACGTTCTTAATTATCCT
>Ga0066636_10001063_pt1 | contig 16713 bp, 12 predicted proteins | sample CryGeyCG2014_080_2_FD_62736 | JGI IMG/M metagenome (GOLD analysis project Ga0066636, IMG submission 62736) | Groundwater microbial communities from aquifer - Crystal Geyser CG07_land_8/20/14_0.80 | ecosystem: Environmental > Aquatic > Deep subsurface > Groundwater | place: USA: Utah: Grand...
CGCCAGAGGAGTTCGCAGGCGAAGCGGTTCTCGTAAAGCGGCTTGCCGATGACGACGGAATCGATGCCGTGCGGTTCGAGCGCCTGGACGCGGAGAAGGTCATCGAGCGACGAAACCCCGCCCGAAAGCGTGATCTGCATGTGCGTCTCGCGTGCGAAACGGGTGATGCCGTCGAGGTCGGGGTTCCCGGTCCCTTCTTTGCGTGCAAGGTCTGTGTAGATCACCCGTTCGAATCCGAGCGCCTTCATCTCCCCGGCAAGCTCCACCGCGGTCCGCGGTGTGCTTTCCTTTCCCCCCTTGATAAATACAATGTCCCCCTGGACTCCAATGGCGAGTGCAATCCGCCGTGGGCCGTAGCGTGCGATGAGGTCTGCCGTCGCCGACGGGTCCTCGATCACCATGGTCCCAATCGTCACGCGGTAGACTCCTGCGTCCAGAGCTCTTGCCGCAAGCTCCGCTGTGCGGAGCCCGCCCCCGTACTCGACGGGGATGTCGACGGAGTCGACGATCTGCTTCACAACATCGAAGTTCCTCGGAACGCCGTCGCGGACTCCGTCAATGTCGCCGACATGCAGCGCCTTCGCGTTCTCACGCCGCCAGAGCTTTGCGAGCTCCACGGGATCGTCGCTGTAAATCCCGCTCCTCCCTGCAACCCCCTCAATAAGGCAGAGCGACCGTCCCCCTGAGATGTCAATGGAAGGGATGACGAGAATCATGTCGAAATCGCCACCTTGTTTATAACCGGCTCGTCCAAGACTGCAGGTTCCTCGATAATTTGCTGAAATTCCGGCTCATTTCCAAAGTCATTCTTGGAACAGGGAAGCAGGTGCAGAACGAGACCACGAATTGACACGAAAGAACACAGGAGAAGTGCACGGATGAGGAGACCTTGCGGAAAGAGAGAAAGAGACAAGATGGAACCGTCGATTGGATTTCTGCAGGGACACGGATATGTCGCCCCGCTGAAGAGCGAAAGACGCGCCCCGCCTCGAAGGTGAAGACAATCTCCTCGCCGAGCGTCTGCCCGCTTCCCACAGGCTGAGGCACGGGCGGCGGGACTGGGTACATATAACGCAACAGCCGCCCGGTGGGTGCGGTGCGGCTGTGCGATTGGAGGCCATGCGTGGTGCCTCCGCGGTCTGTACTGAGTGGTTATCTGAGGAGGAGCATTTTCCTTGTTGCAGTGAAGTCACCCGCCTTGAGCTGGTAGAAGTAGACGCCCGACGGCACGCTCACGCCGCGGTTGTCCGAGGCGTCCCACGTCACATGGTGAGTTCCCGCGTCCATGACACCGCTCACGAGCGTCGCAATCTTCTGTCCGATAATGTTGTAAGCGGAGAGCTCGACGTGCGACGTCTTCGGCAAAACGAATGCGATCTGCGTCGTCGGGTTGAACGGGTTCGGATAGTTCTGCTCGAGCGCGTATGTCTCCGGCGTGGTCTCGGTGTTTCCGACGGAGAGAACCGACTGGGAGAGCGTGAAGTCTACGCTCGAGGGGGACGGTGCGCCGTTCGCCGTATACGTCGGTGCCGCCGTCGCAGGGGATGGAGGATCGTAGCCCGGCTTGTCAACAGCGAGGAGGTACGTCCCCGGAGCGAGACCGCTTACGGCATACCTGCCGCCATTGTCGCTCAACGCATAGGCGGCAACGTTCCCATCAAGGGATGCATAGACGAGGGCGCCGCTGATGCCGGTCGAGCCGGCAACGACCTGACCGTTGATCGACGTGAACCCGGCTGTGGTGATGGAAAGCCGCTTCACGTAAATGTTGATGCCGATTACACTGTTCCCGCTGACCGTAACAGGTGCCGCGTCCTTCCAGAAGTGCGTGATGCCCTTCGTGCTGTAGAACGAGGGGGCGTAGCGTCCGGCTGGGACCGCGAGGATGATGTAGTCCCCCGGCGGGAGGTTCGAGAACGTGTAGGTGCCCGTGCTGTCAGTCTCCGTCGTGTACACACGGACGGCGTTGCTGCGGTCCAGCGGCGACAGAATTGCGCCGCGGTTGTTGAATGCAAGGACGCGCGCCATGACGCCGCTCAGTGTCGTCGAGTCAATCACCCTGCCGCTGATGCTCCCCGGAGACGTCGACACCTTCACGAGGTTGAAATTGATGCCCGTGACGTTGCCTGCCACAGAGATCGTGTCGGCCTCGAGGAAGTTCGTCTTGTGGTCGTAGTACTGGTTCATGTATCCGCGTGCCGTCGCGAGTGCAATGTAGCTGCCGCCGAGAACTTTCACGGAGAAGTTGCCGAGCGAATCGACATGCGTTCTCGTGACGAACCGGGACGGCTGCTCGAAGCTGAGGTCATTCCATGTGGGCTCTCCGCTCCACGCATTCCCGGAGTTCCACCCGTTGTCATCGTGGCGTCCGAGCGCACCCATGATTCCGCCGAGGAGCCCGCCTGACATGTGGTTCAGCATATCATCCATCATGTCGTCGGCCAGGTTGCGCCAGTCATCTCCCTTTGTCCAGCTGCCGTCGTCGGCGCCTGCATCCATGTGGCCGGCGAACCCCATTCCCTTGCTGATGATGTAGACCCATGCCGTCGTGATTGGTGCCCCGGAGGTGTCTTTCACTGAGCCGGAGACGGTATAGAGTGCGGGCGGAACGAACGGCTTGAGGACGAAATTGACGGTGACGCTCCCGCTGTCAGGCACATCGATCGGCGTCGCATCACGGAGCTCACGGACGCCGTTGTACCACTGAGGCAGGTATTGTGTCTTGAGCGGAAGGGCGCGTGCGTAGTACCGGCCTGCATCGACATTCTCGATCCTGTAGGCACCCGTGGAGTCGGTAACCGCCTGATATGAGAAGTGCGGCGCGGTGATCTGGAGGAGCGTGATGAGCACGCGGCCGACGCCCGCTCCGGTCGAGTCCTTCACGGTACCCTGGACGACGGCGTGTCCCGCGGCGACGTGAATGACAAACTCCTGCTTCGCTTTTCCCCCGGCGCTCGACACGGCAAAGAGCTCAACCGAGAACCTCCCGGAGGTGATCGGAGTCCATTGCACCATTCCGGAGGTCGAGTCGATTTTCATGCCGGCCGGTCTATGGCCGAGATAGAAGCGGATCGCCGCCGAGTCGCGCGAGACAGCGACGACCTGGTAGGCGTACGGGACTCCGACGCTTGCATTCGTAGGTGGAGTCGAGATGATCTGGACGCGGTCACGCTGTCCGGTCTGCCCGGACAGATCCGCGAGAACGACGTTACTCCGGGGGCTCTGCCCGAACCTTGTGACCGCTGTCACATAGTAGAACCAGAAGAGGCTGACACCCGTGGGAGGCGTGTCTGCGTACGAGACGTCACGCGTTGAGTCGAGGAGGGCGAACGATGACAAGGAGGAGCCGCGATAGATCTTGTAGTACTGTATGTCATCACGATCCATCAGGAACGGCTTGCTCCATGAGAGCTTCACATTCGTGCCGTTCTCGACCTGCGCGCGCAGTCCGAACGGGGGAAACATCTGCGCTTGCAGAGAGCCTGCGAGGAGCATGAAGGCGAGCCCCACCAATGCGACGCGTGTCCAATCCTTTCGTGTCATACCTGGTCTCCTCTTAAGTGGCGTTGTGCATAGACCAATCGCAGCCGCAATTCCATTACTGCATTACAAGGCAAATTCAGTGCCACAAATGCCTGATGGCGAAACGCTCTCCTTCCTCACCGATGATCCCTTGCTTGGGACTCCGCCAATGATGCGAAATCCGCTCGGGTCCGAGGATTGTGTGCAGCTCGAGCCCACTCGGAGGTCTTGATATTGACACGCAGAGGAAGAAGAAGAAACCCTCCCATAGATCCAGAACCGGCGCAAGGGATGCAGGAAGACTGCAGAATCTGCGCGTTCAGAAATGAACGCGGAATTCCACGCGGCTCGTACCGTCGGGTGTCGCGATGACCTGTGGGGCGTCAAGAGAAGGAGGCAGGTGGAGAAAAGCGTCGAGCTGGGAATAGAGCCAGACAACCACAGCCCCGGCGGCCGTGTAGAATTCTGCCTTTCGCAGGTTATCGTAGGTCTGGTATGTGGAAGATATGTCTGCCGCTTCTGTCGCCGAGAGGTACTTCTCCCGCGCCGACTCCTTTGACAGCTCAAGCGCCACCGTGGCACCAAGGAAGGCTGTCTCCAGCGCTGCAAGGGCTACTCCTTTTGTTTCGTGCCCTTGCCTGTACTGATCCCATCCCGGATAGACCAAGATACGCCAGGAAGCGGCATGGCCGGCGGCGGAGACAGCAGTTTCCTTCTTTGCAAGGTCAGCTTTGAACTGCTGTTTTGCTTCTTCAAAGACGGCGATGATCTTGGGAGAGACCAGGACTGGATCGAGAGCGAGGTCAGGTGAAAGGGAGAGCGCGATCAGGAAATGCCCCCGCGCTTCCTGGTTTTGCCCTTCGGCCACAAGCGTAAACGCTAGGAGCTTTTCAAATTCGGTTCGCGCCTTCAGCGACAGGGTGCCGTCTGCCGAGAGCGCGCGGCGTGCAGCAAGCTCGGCCGCTTCGTACGTCCCCTGATTGTAGAGCGACGAAACGGCCGAAAGGAGAGAATCCTCCGCCATCTGCCCTCTGCAAAGCGGGGCAAGGCAGATGAGAAGTGTGAGCAGGGCTCCCCTCATTTCACCAATGCCATGCGCCGGGAGATGGACTCCTTTCCTCTCGTAAGCTTGTATAGGTACGTGCCGCTTGGCAGCCGGCCCGCGTCGAAAACGATTGAATGCCGCCCGGGCTCCCGGGGAAGGTTCTGGATGAGCGCGACTCTGTCCCCAAGAACGCTGAATACTTCCATCACAACGGGAGCATCGCTCGCTGCAGGGATGTCGTATGTAATCGTCGTCGCCGGGTTGAACGGGTTCGGGTAGTTCTGGTAGAGGGCCGCCGATGCCGGGATCTCTGGATAAGCCTCGTTGATACCGGTAACAAGATCCAACTCGTAGATCGAAGGGGCAAGCTGCTGCGCATACGTCAGACCGCCGAATACGTAAAGCCTGTCACGGACCAGCACGCATCCGAACATGGACCGCACGAAAGGTAGGAAGTACATTGAAGAAGGGAGCGGCTTGTCGTCTTTGATGCTGAAGACTTCGGCAGTGGAGAGGAACCCGGCAAACCCTTCTCCTCCGAGTACGATTATCGCCTTGTCAGTCACGACACCCCCGTAGAATGCGCGCGGCACGGTCAAATTCAGTGAGCTGACCATCTCCCACTTTCTCGGGTTCGTGTGAGTATTGAACTTCTCCATCGAGCGAAGCGGATTGGGAGGGTCCGGTCCGCCAATGCCGCCGACCACGTAGACGTCATCATCGATAGTGAAAGCTGAGAATCCCATCCGTCGCTGTCTGAGATGGTCGACATGAGTATTCCACGCATCGTGGTCCGGGTCGTACTCCTCCACCACATCGAGCGGTCCCGACGAGTCTTCACCACCGATGAGGAGTACTTTTCCGTTCACCACCGCGGCTGCCAGCTTCGCCCTCGGCGTAGGCATAGGGCTGCGAGGAAACCATCGTCGGACGCCGGGGTCGAACATCTCGACACTCGAAAGGTACCGAGAATTCCTGGGACTGATCCCCTCCATCCCGCCAAAGACGAAGATCCTTCCGTCAACTACGACAGCGGCAGCAAACACTCTCGGTCCACTCAAAGGTCTCAGCTGAGTGTTCCAGGTGCCGGTCCTCGGATCAAATGCTTCGACAGTGCTGTCGATATCGGTGCGCACGGCTTGCATTGGGTGCGCCCCCCCGATGACAAAAACGGAGTCGTTGAGCACTGCCGTGCAGAAGCCGTACCGGGGGGTCGGCATGACGTCCCGGTGCTGCGACGGCGCGACCGTAACGCCAATCCCTGCAATCGATAAGGCAAGCAGCAGTGACAGGCGTGACTTGGGGTTCATCATCTTCTCAGGCTGTTCTGACCGCACTTGACTTCAATTCACAACTCTATAATGCTGCTATAATCGTGCCAGCCAGGCCCTGCCACATCCGAAGCTATTTCGGGGAAGGTTCGAGAACGATGTTCAACGTCAACGTGTCCCCCGGCGTGATTGTTCTGCTCTCCTCCCAATTCTTGAATGCGGGGTTGCGAAGTGAAATCTTATGATTCCCACCCTGCAGAACTATTGGAGAGGAGAGAGGGGTTTCATCCCTGTAGACGTCATCGACATACACCTTCGCCCAGGGCCGCACCGTCACGCGCAGGAACCCGCCGTTTTCCAGAAAGTCGACTGAGAGCTCCTCCCGCACGCCCGGTTTGACGTCGACCTGTCGGGCAATATCGGAGAACGACGGGTTGCGGAAAATCAGCCGGTGTACGCCGGCAGAGAGGGTGATGGGGGATTTCAAGGGAGTGGTCTCGACGAACTCTCCGTCGACGTAAATCCTCGCCCAGGGAATGCAGCGTATCTCAAGCTCTCCCGTTCCTGAAGTGGGAGGCGCAGGTCCTGCCTGCTGTGGAACAGGATGCGCAGCTGTGTTGACCGGAAGCTGCCCGGCCGTCAGCCCACGGTTGTCATGCTCGCGGCCTTGCCCACTCTTTCTCTCGACTGTGCCGGGAGGAGAGACCTTCTGGCCTGAGGATCCCTCACTGTGGGGTGTGTCCGCTGCTGTCTCGCGAACTGAGGTAGTCTCGGACGGGCTCTGTCGATCCCCCGTGGGGCGAACCACAAGGACGATCAAGACGATGAGTGATGCGACGCCTGCGATCGAACCGAAGCGCAACCAGGTGTTCCTTCGTCGCAACGGGTGGCTCTCCGTTGCACCCTCTTTTCTGTATTCCGCGGTCTCTTGACCGGGCATCCCGCCGGTGGTACCCACGGCCCTCACATTCGAGTGGGGCGCGACGAGGGATGCAATGTCGCTTGCCGATGCAGGCGCCGCGGCGGTGCGGGACATATCCTCAAGCGCGGCGAGTGCCTCCGAGGCGGAGGTGAACCGCCTCTCTCTTCGCTTCTCGAGAAGCTTCAGCATCCATCGAGAGAGTGATTCCGGGGCGCCGATTGCCTTCTCACCGAGGGGAACGGGCTCGAGCGTCTGGATCTTATGGAGACAAGCAGCGTACGAGGAGCCGCCGAAGATCTTCTCTCCGCTGAGCATCTCGTAGACCGTCGCGCCCAGGGAGAAAAGGTCCGAACGTGCGTCGACCGGTTCACCGCGCGCCTGCTCCGGTGACATGTACGCCGGCGTCCCGAGGAGTGTGCCGTCTGTTGTAAGCGAGCTCGCATTCGCGATCGATGCGAGTCCGAAATCTGTGAGCTTGACGCCGCCGCGCAATGTGAGAAGTATGTTCGCGGGTTTCACGTCGCGGTGGAGGACTCCGTGCGAGTGGGCATACTCGAGTGCCTTGAGAACGCCCGCCGCGACTGCAATCGCCGCCGAAGGATCAAGCCGTCCGTTCGCTTCGAGGAGCTGCCTGAGGCTGGTCCCCTCAACGTACTCCATGGCGATCGAGAAAAAGGAATCGGCCTCCGTGAGGTCATAGACGTGGACGATGAACTCTGAGTCAAGCCGCGCGCCCGCCCTCGCTTCGCGTCGGAACCGGTCGACCAGTCCCGGTTCAGACCGGAGGTGGGGATGCAGGACTTTGAGGAGGACGACGCGGTCGAGGTCTGGCTGGTACGCCTTGAACACCGAGGCCGTCGGGCCGTCGCTCAGCTTCGAGAGTATGTCGAACTTCCCGATCTTCACTCGAGCCACTCTTTCAGCCGGTACTGGATCCAGCGCACCGAAACCCCGAGCCGCTCAGCCGCGCGCGTGCGGTTGCCGCCGACTTCATCGAGCGTCTTGAGAACGAGGCGGCGCTCGAACTCGTCGAGCGTGATCCCCGATTCGAACAGCGTGCGTGTTGTGAACTGTGGAAGGCCGAGGTCACCGGAGTCGATCTCCGCGCCGTCCGCGAGGACAGTTGCGCGCTCCACCGTGTTCTCGAGCTCGCGCACGTTCCCCGGCCAGTCGTACTCCATGAGCCTCTTCATCGCACCGGCACTGAGCTGGAGGGGCTTTCCCCCGTGCTGTTTGTATGCGCGCTCAAGGAAATGCCGTGCAAGGAGCGGGATGTCGCCCCGGCGCTCACGGAGGGGAGGAATGGTGAGAGGGACGACGTTAAGACGGTAGTAGAGGTCCTCGCGAAAACGTCCTGCCTCCACCTCTTTCTGCATCTCCTTGTTCGTCGCCGATATCACACGTACATCCACAGGGCGGGGGAGGGCCTCACCGACGCGGCGGACCTCGCGCTCCTGGAGCACACGGAGGAGCTTCGCCTGCATGGGGAGAGAGATGTCGGCGATCTCGTCAAGGAAGATGCTCCCGCCGTTGGCGGATTCGAAGAGCCCCTTCCTGTCGTTCAACGCGCCGGTGAACGTCCCCTTCTTGTGACCGAAGAGCTCACTCTCGAGGAGTGTCTCCGGGATCGCAGCGCAATTCACGGCGATGAAGGGGCCGTTCCGTCGCGCCCCGCTGTAATGGATTGCTTTTGCGAGAAGCTCCTTGCCGGTCCCGCTCTCGCCCATGATGAGGACCGATACGTCGGTGAGGGCGACCCGCTCCGCGAGAGACAGAACGCCCTTGAGGCCGGTGTTTCTCCCGATGATCCCTTCGAACGCGAACATTCCCTTCACTTCATCGCGGAGCCGGCGGTTCTCATCGCGGAGGTCTTCGTACAGTCTCGCGTTCTCGATGGCGATGGCCGCGAGGTTCGCGAACGCCGCAAGGAACTCGAGGCTATCCTGCGTGAACTTCCCCTTGCTCGACCTGCTGTCGACGTAGATTGCACCCATGAGGCGATCCCTGTTTCGCAGCGGGACGCAGGCGACGGAGCGGATCTGCTGTGTGACGATGCTTCGTGAGTCGTCAAAGCGCGCATCGTCCATGGCATCGATGGAAAGGACCGGCTCACCGCGCGAAAGGACGGTGTTCACAACGCTCGTCGAAACCTGCCGAGCATCGCCGACACTCTCTTCCGCGATGTTCCGCGCGACCCTGACGTTGAACCCCGCACTTTCGGCGGGCGAAGGCTCGGGTCGGAGGAGAAGGAACCCGCGCTCGGCGGAAAGGTGCTCCATGGCGATATCCATGACACGCTCGAGGAGTCCGCTCGCATCCTCGAGCGAGTTGATCGCGCTGCTGATTTCGTAGAGCGCCTGAAAGCGCCCCGAAGTATCACGCTCGCTCATGGGACGATGAACGAAGCCTCCTTGGAACGTGACCGGTTTCCGTATTCGTCGACAACGGCGACGGTCCAGTAGTAGCTCCCGGTGGCAAGGGATTGGTCGACGCCCATCGTCGAGACGCTGTTTGTGATGCCGCTGCGGCTCCACACCTCGGTCTGCAGGCCGGCGTCGACGCGGATGACCCTCACCTCGTAGGTAAACGGGTAGGGAAGGTAGAGCTGGCTCCACGCAAGCGTGGGCCGTGCTGTCGCAGAGTCAAGCGAGGAGGGAAAAACGGCAACAGGCGTCTCCTCGATGATGCGTGCGATGAAGACCGGTTGGGAGGACGAGGAGTTCCCCGGGTTGTCGCGTGCTTTGATCAACACGGGCTTGCCGACCAACCATTGGAGCGTCCCTCCCGGGAGCTCCTCTGATTTTATCGAGGCATGGAACATCCTGTCGGCCGGGGAAAACGACATCGCGCGGACAAGAGTATCGATGTTGACCGAGACCGAGGCAATGTCCGAGGCACCGTCCGCATCGCTCACCGAGGCGGCGATTTCCGCTTCGTACACCGGCCCGGGCCACCACTGGGAGATGTGGTTCGAGATGGCCGCGATGTCCGAACTGACCGGAAGTGCGTCGAGGTGGAAGTCCACCTGCTTCGGCTTCCCCGGTACGATCGTGACGGACACGGTGTCCGAGGAATATCCCGCCTTCCCGGCAACGAGCGTATGAACCCCCGACGTGAGATCAAGGAGATGAAAGACGCCGTTTTCGTCTGAGACACCGGCATTCCCCTCCGGGAGCGACACGACGAGGCCCCCCTTGATCGGATTGTATGGGGCGTAGAGGGTGGTGATGGTACCCGTGACCGCCGCGGCGTCGCGGAACGAGGGGGATTGCGGGTCAAGCGGGTTGTCGTGCGGCGCGTCGGGAGCGCAGCCGATCCAGAGAATCAGGAACACCCCCGCGGTTGCCTCGCTTGCGGCGGCGCGTAAGAGCATGCGATCCACACTTGCTGATGTTCGATGGAAGATTAACGTTTTGACGTTTGAAAATCAAGGAGCCATTTTGCCCGCGCGGCTTTGCATCCGAGTCACCTTTTGCATATCTTAGCAAATTGTGAGACGCAGGAGAAGGAGAGCCAGTTGAACGTCAACATCACGAACGTCAATGAAACCCGGCGCGAGATAGAGATTGCCGTGACTCTCGATGAGCTGGCCCCGCGATTCGAAGAAGCATACCGCGAATACCAGCCGAAGGTCAACCTGAAGGGGTTCAGGAAAGGGAGAGTACCCCTCCCCATCGTCAAGCGGCTGTACGGCGAAGCGATCGAGCACGACACCGTTGACAAGCTTATCGATGATTTCTATCGGCAGGCACTCGAAGAGCGCAACATCAAGCCAGTCGGCAAACCCGTCGTGATCGAACACAGCTACGACCGGGGCGCAGGTGCACGGTTCAAGATCCATTTCGAGGTCACGCCTGAGTTCGAACTGAAAGGGTACAAAGGGATCCGCGTCGAGAAGCGACGCCACACGTTGAGTGAGGAGGAGGTCGACCACGAGGTCCTCCGGCTCCGGCGCGCGAACGCCATCACGACCCCGGCCGAGGCCGCCACCGATGATCAGTTTATCGTGACAGCCGACGTCCAGGAGCTCGATCATACCGGATTCCCGGTGATCGGGAGGAAGGACAAGAACGTCAGGTTCTACCTGGGGGGTGAAGATATCGACCCGGAGCTCCGCGACGCCCTGATGGCCGCAAGGACGGGGGAGGAGCGCCGCGTGACGCTGAAGTCAAAGCACGGCGACCACGAGCACGAGACGAATCTCCTCCTCAAGGTGACGTCAGTCGCGAAGTTCGAGCTTCCTCCCTTCGACGACGCATTTGTCGACAAGGTCACAAAGGGAAAACACACGAACGTTCCGTCGTTCCTCGAGATGATGAGAAGGGACCTTGCGGAGTACTGGGAGAGCGAGGCCGAGCGCCGCGTTGATGATGCGATCGTTGGGGAGCTCGTGCGCCGGCATGAATTCCAGCCGCCTGATGCGGTGGTCGATGCGCTCCTGAAATCCTACGTCGAGGACTACGCCGCACGCCAGCCCGGGAAGAAACTTCCGCCGGATTTTGACGAGGAGAAGTTCCGTTCCGAAACGCGCCCGAGGGGTGTGTTTCAGGCAAAGTGGATCCTCATTCGCGACCGGATCATCGAGGCGGAGCACCTCGTGGTCGATGATGAGGACGTGGCAGCGCTGGCGGAGAAGGAATCCGCCCGGATGGGAATCGACCGGCAGCGACTGGTCGAGTTCTACAAGAAGTCGGAGCAGACACGCGAACGGATCCTCAGCGGAAAGATCACAGCCTTCCTCCGTAAGCACGCCGAGGTCACGGAGGTTGAAGAGAAGGATACTCCCTCCCTCACAGTGTAACAGGAGTCCAAGGAGACGCCAATGGTGCGAACAAGGAATGAACTGGTCCCGATGGTCATCGAGCAGACCGGCAGGGGAGAGCGGGCGTACGACATCTTCTCCCGGCTTCTGAAAGAACGGATCGTGTTTATCGGGACCCCGATCGACGACACCATCGCGAGCCTCGTGATCGCCCAGCTCCTCTTCCTCGAATCGGAGGATCCGGACAAGGACATCTTCGTCTACATCAACAGTCCGGGCGGTGCCATTTCATCCGGGCTTGCCATTTATGACACGGTGCAGTACATCCGTCCGAACGTGTCGACAATATGCATCGGGATGGCGGCGAGCATGGCCGCAGTCCTCCTCGCCTGCGGGACGAAGGGGAAACGGACGGCGCTTCCGAATTCGCGCATCATGATCCACCAGCCGTGGGGAGGCTTCCAGGGGGCGGCGAGCGACATCTCCATCCAGGCGGAGGAAATCCTCCGGATGAAGAAGACGCTCAATTTGATTCTCTCCCAGCACACAGGGAAGCCGCTCGAGGAGGTCGAAAAGGACACGGACCGCGACTACTATATGTCATCCGAGGACGCGAAGGAGTACGGGCTCATCGACAACATCCTCGTGAAACGTCCGTCGGCGAAGAAGGAACGCTGAGCCGCGCGCTTGCGGAGGAGGTGACCCTTGACTCAAAGGCGGAGTGACGAAAAGATCCAGTGCTCGTTCTGCGGGCGCGGACAGGACGAGGTGACGAGCGTCATCGCCGGGCCGGATGTCTACATCTGCGACATCTGCGTCCAGAACTCGGTCGAGATCATCAGGAACAACCTTGCCGCGTACTCGACGCGCCGCAGGCACGGGAAAGTCGGCCTGAGCCCAGTGGAGATTAAGAACGCGCTCGATGAGTACGTCGTCGGCCAGGACGAGGCGAAGAAAACGCTCGCCGTGGCCGTCTACAATCACTACAAGCGGATCGAATCCGCCGTGCTCCTTCCGGGCTTCGACGAGGTGGAGATCGAGAAGAGCAACATCCTCCTCATCGGCCCGACCGGGACGGGTAAGACCCTCCTCGCGCAGACCCTTGCGAAGATCCTCGACGTGCCGTTTGCGATTGCCGATGCCACGACGCTCACGGAAGCCGGCTACGTCGGGGACGATGTCGAGACGATCCTCGTCTACCTTCTCCAGAACGCCGACTACAACGTAGCGCGCGCGGAGCGCGGAATCGTCTACATCGACGAGATCGACAAGATCTCTCGGAAGGGGGACAGCGCATCGATCACACGCGATGTTTCAGGCGAGGGAGTCCAGCAGGCGCTCCTCAAGATCCTCGAAGGGACCATCGCCGGTGTTCCGCCCAAAGGTGGACGGAAGCACCCCGAGCAGAGCCTCATCCAGGTCAACACGAAGAACATCCTCTTCATCTGCGGTGGTGCGTTTGAGGGGCTTGACAAGGTAATCGCGCGCCGCATCGGCAGGAGCCCGATCGGCTTCGGCGCCGATGTCGTTGGAAAGAAGGACTACAACGTCGACGAGCTTCTCCGACACGTCCAACCGGACGACCTCTTGAAGTTCGGCCTCATTCCCGAATTCGTCGGCCGCCTCCCTGTCCTTGCGGCTCTCCAGTCACTTCAGGAAGACGCGCTCCTCAACATCCTCACTCAGCCGCGGAACGCCATCGTGAAGCAGTACCGGAAACTCTTCAGGATGGAGGGAGTGGACCTTGAGTTCGAAGATGGAGCCCTCAAGGCAGTTGTCCGCCGCGCCGTGGAGCGAGGGATGGGTGCACGGGCGCTTCGATCGATCATCGAGAACGTTATGCTCGACATCATGTACCACCTGCCCGAGCGAAGGACCGTGAGCCGCTGTGTCATCACTGCGGATACAATTCTCCGCAGCCAGGAGCCCGTCTACATGTACGAGGAGCATAAGGCGATCGCCTGACCAGGCGAGCAGCAGATAGCTCATTCCGCTCAGAAGCATTTCTCTCCCGAACGAGTCGAATTGCAGCACCGTTCTCTCCCCACTCGTGGGGGAAGGAGAAGATGGGCATTTTCATGGCGTCCCCCCACCCCAATCCTCCCCCACGGTGGGGGGAGGGAGTATCGCTCTCTCTTTTCCCCTCATCCATTCCTGTCGTTCCCGGTCATCCCTGCTTGACTGGAGTGATGCGCCGTGCTAACTTCATGTTCGTGGAGTTCGCCCTCTCATACGGGTACAGACGTCTCACCGCGACGCTTGAGGATGAGCACCTCGAGAGCGTCATCTCGCCTCCCCGGTTCAATCGAGTGAACGAAGAAGAGACGATTGTCCGCGCTCTCACCCACCCGATCGCGTCGAGGCCCCTTCCCGATTTTCTCGCAGGTGCACACCGTGTGACCGTTGTGATCCCCGACAAGACGAGGAAGGGGAGGATCGCGATTGTCCTTCCCACGATCCTCCGATATCTTGACGACGCCGGGATAGGGCGCGACCGTGTCAGGGTCCTCTTCGCGAACGGGAGTCATGCAGCGCAGGCGGAGGAGGAGAAAGCTTCCGTCATGGGATGGCACAACTACCGCTCGCTTACCGTTTGTGAACACGATGCCCGCGACGGCACTGCGGTCCACTGCGGCACAACGAAGTTCGGGACCCCGGTCGCGCTCCATCCGTGGGTTGCGGAGGCCGATCGGACAATCGCCCTCGGACCCATCGTGCACCACTATTTCGCAGGCTTCGGCGGGGGACCGAAGATGCTCATGCCCGGCGCCGCGGGATACGAGAGCATTGTCACCAACCATCGCCGCACACTCACGCCCGAGGGGGCGTTTCATCCGTTTTGTGCGGACGGTATCCTCGAAGGCAACCCGGTTGCGGAAGACATCGCCGATGCGGTCCGGTTCTTTCCGCCGACCTTCTACGTCGGAACGGTGCACGATTCAGTCGGAAGGATCGTGGACGCCGTGGCGGGAGACATCCTGAAGGCGCACCGCGCAGGGACTGAGAAAGTCGCAGCACTCTATGAAGTCGCACTGAAGGACGGAGCGGACCTTGCAGTTGCCGGAGCGGGAGGATACCCGAAAGACATCAACTTCATCCAGTCGCACAAGGCCATCCACCATGCGTCGCTCGCTGTGCGCGATGGAGGAGTCATCCTCGCGGCAGCGGAGTGCCGCGACGGCATCGGTTCGACAACTCTTCTCACCTGGTTCGGCATGCCGCTCGAAGAAATGAAGTCAAAGCTCTTCGAGGAGTATACGCTCCACGGACACACGGCGCTTTCGCTCCGCATGAAGGAACGACGCGTCGCGATCCTCCTTGTCAGCAGCCTGCCGGGCGAGGTCGTGAAGTCGATGGGGATGATCCCTGTAGGCACCGTCGAAGAAGGAATGTCCGTCGCACGGTCGATATTGAAAAACACGTACAAAGCTGTTATCTTGACCGACGGGTCGCTCAGCGTCCCGCGGTTGCTTCACGGTGGGTGAAGAGGTGCGGGAGATGGGTGCGAAGGCGGCAATCATTGTCCTCAAAGGGGACATCACCGACCAGGCGACGGATGCGATCGTCAACGCCGCGAACAACCACCTCTGGATGGGTGCCGGTGTCGCCGGGGCCATCAGGCGGCGCGGCGGCCCTGATATCGAAACCGAGGCGGTGGCGAAGGGACCCATCATGGTCGGCGAGTCGGTCTTCACAGGCGGAGGGACGCTCCCCGCGCGGTACGTTGTTCATGCAGCCGTCATGGGGCAGGACCTCGCGACCGATGCAGCGAAGATCCGTGCTGCGACGAGGAGCGCGCTCCGGCTTGCAGAGGAGCAGGAGCTCACATCGATCTCCTTTCCGGCGCTCGGCACGGGCGTCGGCGGCTTCCCGGTTCGCCAGTGCGCCTCCATCATGTTGGCGGAAGCACGCCGAATTGCGCGTTCAAGCCGCTCCTTGAGAGAGATCAGATTCGTTCTCATCGACGAGACAGGATACGCGGCGTTCGTCGATGCTCTCCGGACTTCAAATGAGCGACATGTGAGGTGAAAGGAGGAAGGCAGTGCGATGCGAAGACAACCACTGCTTGTGATTGCGGTCGGGCTGTGCGCTTCGAGCGCACTCTTTATCTCATGCGGGAGGGATATTCCTGTCGTGGACGGGTCGGCCGATACAACCTCCGTTGTCATCCTGACGTTGCCGCCCCTCGATTACGGGCCGCCCGTCTCGTTCTCCAAACGGGTGATGCCTCTTCTCCTCGACAGCTGCGCGTCGTGCCACAACCCTCGCAATCGCGCGAGCGGTTATGACGTCACCACGTACGGCGGCGTGATGCGCGGAGGGAAAAGAGGACCCGCTGTCATCTCGGGGAGCAGTAAGCTGAGCCTTCTCGCGCGTGCGATCGCCGGGCGCGCTATCGATTTTCCCCGAATGCCCCCTGAGCCCGCCGGGCCGATCTCGTACGACGACCTCATGGCCCTCAAGCGCTGGATCGACCAGGGGGCGCGGAACGACTGATGGTGGAACCCGCCCCGTGCTGCATGGACCACCGTGAACACTACCGCCTCGACGCGGAGCTGTTCGACTATGCCGACACGTCGGACAGGCTCTCGGCGGATTTTGATCGGCGGCTGCACTCGGGGATTCTCCGCAAGCTTCAGGGGGGAGGGATTCTCGCCGATGTCGGTAGCGGGGACGGGTGGGTTAGCTCGTTCCTGGCCGGGAAGCGGTTCCAGGTCATCCACTTTGACCTTTCCCACGCCAACCTTAGACGCATCGTCGAGCGGAGGGGGGACGTGAATGGGCCTGCCGCGGCGGTTGCAGATGCGTACAGTATTCCGCTGAGAGGGGGCGCCGCCGATGCCGTGATCCTCTCTGAGGTGCTCGAGCATCTGGAAGACCCCGCGAGGGCCATCCGCGAGACGGCCCGCCTCCTGAAACCCGGCGGAAGACTCCTCATCGCCGCGCCTTACCGTGAGAAGATCCGCTACTACCTCTGCATTCACTGCAACCGGATGACACCCGCAAACGCGCACCTCCATTCGTTTGATGAGGGGAAGCTTGGGGCACTTCTCGACGACGGCGGATTTGACGTAGCTTCCCGGTCGCTCATTGGATGCCGGCTCTTCCTCGTGACGAGAGCATCCTATCTCCTCCGCTGGCTGCCTTTTGGAGTCTGGCGTCTCTTCGACCGCGCCTTCGGGCTCGCCGC
>Ga0066636_10001075_pt1 | contig 16632 bp, 11 predicted proteins | sample CryGeyCG2014_080_2_FD_62736 | JGI IMG/M metagenome (GOLD analysis project Ga0066636, IMG submission 62736) | Groundwater microbial communities from aquifer - Crystal Geyser CG07_land_8/20/14_0.80 | ecosystem: Environmental > Aquatic > Deep subsurface > Groundwater | place: USA: Utah: Grand...
AAAAACTGCCAATAGTGTCATTTCGACCGAAGGGAGAAATCTTGAACAGATTAAAACCATTAAGATTTCTCGTCGCTATTGCTCCTCGAAATGACAAAATTCAAAGGTCTCAACTAATAATTACATATAGTTACATTTTCTGCCACCGCAAAAGTTGAGTTAATGGAATGATCCCTCAGGCAAAGGCTGTCCTCAAAAGCGTTTTTGGTTATGATGCCTTCCGGCCGCTCCAGGAAGAGATCATCACCCATATCCTGGCGAAAAAAGATGCCCTGGTGGTGATGCCCACGGGGGGCGGCAAATCGCTCTGCTACCAGCTCCCGGCCCTAATCTTCCCGGGGTTGACCATTGTGGTCTCCCCGCTGATCTCGCTTATGAAAGACCAGGTGGATCAGTTGCAGGAATGCGGAGTGCCCGCAATTTTCCTGAACAGCTCCCTGACGATTGATGAGTACCGGTGCCATGTTGAGCTGCTTAAGACACATTCCGCCAAATTGCTCTACCTGGCCCCCGAGGCGTTGCTGAACCCCAGAACCCTGTCCCTGCTTTCATCCTTGCCTGTCGAATGTGTGGCGATTGACGAGGCACATTGCATTTCCGAATGGGGGCACGATTTCCGTCCTGAATACCGGCAGTTGGTGGATGCCCGTGCCACTTTTCCTCATGCTGCTTACATGGCGCTGACCGCCACTGCCACGCCGCGCGTCCGGGAGGACATCAAAAGATCGCTCCACATTGATGCCGCCCATGAATTTATCGGCAGTTTCAATCGCCCGAATCTCTTCATCGAAGTAGCCCCAAAAACGGCGCCCCTCCGGCAGACCCTCGATATCCTAAACCAATATCCGGGCGAATCCGGGATTATCTATTGTTTTTCCCGACAGCAGACGGACGACCTCTATGAAATCCTCCGCAGCAAAGGCTATGCTGTCAAGCCCTATCATGCGGGCCGGACGGAGAAGGAACGGACACAGAGTCAGGAACTCTTTATCCGGGATGACATTCAGATCATCGTGGCAACAATTGCCTTCGGCATGGGAATCAACAAATCCAACGTCCGTTTTGTTGTGCATTACGACCTGCCCAAAAACCTTGATTCCTATTATCAGGAGATCGGCCGGGCCGGACGGGACGGCCTGCCGGCCCATTGTCTCCTGCTTTTCAGCTATAGTGATATCCAAAAAGTCAGGTACTTCCTTCAACAGAAAAATGAACAGGAACAAATGGTGGCCAATATCCTCTTAAACGCCCTCCTTGGTTTTGCCGAAACGGATATCTGCCGCCGCATCCCTCTGCTGAATTACTTCGGCGAAACCGGCGCCCCGGAAAATTGCGGGATGTGCGATAATTGCCGGATGGAAAAGAAGGATCTCGCGGACGTTACCATTCCCGCCCAGATGTTCCTCTCCTGCGTCAAACGGACAGGCGAACTCTTTGGCGCGGGCCATGTCATCGATGTCCTGCGGGGCTCAAGATCGCAGAAGGTCCTGCAATGTAAGCATGACCAACTGTCCACGTACGGCATCGGCGCTATGCACTCCGCCAAGCAGTGGCGCCACCTGTCCCGTCAGTTTATCCAGAAAGGTCTGATCACTCAGGAATTGGCACATGGGAGCCTGAAGCTGACCCCAAAGGCATGGGATGTTTTCCGGGGTAGAGAAACAGTCATGGTGCGGATTAAAGAAGCATCAGCCGGTCTTAAACAGCGTGAAGAAGGATTGCGCTACGATCCGGCGCTCTTTGAGCTGCTCCGGAAAAAGCGTAAGGAAATCGCCGATCATGCGAACCTGCCGCCCTTCGTTATTTTCCATGACCGGACATTAGGGGAGATGGCCGCCTATTTCCCGCAGACAAAGGAAAGCCTGTCCCGGGTTTTTGGCCTCGGTGCGGTCAAACTCGATAAATACGGCGCTGTTTTTTTAGAAATCATCCGCCGGTACGTTAGTGACCATCCGCTTCCGGAACAACCTCCGCCATCGGCACAGACATCGCTACCGGGAAGCCGTGAGCGCCGGCATTTGCTTATTGGCAAGGTTTATCAGCAGGAAGAACGCAGAAAATTGCTGCCTTAAAGCCGACTCCATATTTGTTTGTTTCCCGTTATCCCTTGATGCAGCCAATGGTTTTCAGTCTTGCCACTTTCCGTGATATGCCGGCACGGTGCACCACTTCCACCACATCATCCAGATTCTTGTACGCCTCCGGCAGTTCTTCCCGGAGAGTTCCCCGGCCGCTGGCCATGACGATAACGCCCTGATCGGCCATTTCTCTCGCAATGGATCTCCCCTTACTCGCCTTTGTCGCCTTAGAGCGGCTCATCACGCGACCGGCGCCGTGGCAGGCGCTGCCGAAGGTTTCCTGGAATGCCTTCTCTGTCCCGACCAGCACATAGGAACCGCTGCCCATATCGCCGGGAATCAGGACCGGCTGTCCGACGCTGCGGTACCGCTCGGGCAGGGCGGGATGACCGGGAGGGAAGGCACGGGTTGCGCCCTTGCGGTGGACGCATAGGGCAACCTCTCTTCCGGCCAGGGGAAATTTTTCGATCTTGGCAATGTTGTGACAAACGTCATAAAGGAGACGCATACCGATCTCACGGGGACTTTTCCTCAGTGTCCGGGCAAAAATCTCCCTCGTCCTGTGCATCAGCATCTGCCGGTTCGCCCAGGCATAATTGGCGGCGCAGGCCATCGCGGCCAGGTAATCCCGCCCATGTTTTGAATTCAGGTAGGCGCAGGCCAGTTGTCTGTCCGGCAGGGCAAAATCCAACTCGCCTATATGCCGGACCATCTCGGCCAGATAATCATCGCAGATCTGGTACCCCAGCCCGCGGGAACCGCTGTGGATCATCACTGCAACCTGTCCCTTTTCCAGACCGAATGCGGCGGCAACGTCCGCGTCGAAAATTTCGTCCACCACTTCGATTTCCAGAAAGTGATTGCCCGAACCCAAGGTGCCCAGCTGCGCCTTCCCCCTTTCCAGCGCCCTAACGCTCACCTTTTCCGGATCGGCGTCCTTTATCATGCCGCCGTCTTCCGTCGCCTCCAAATCCTCGGGCAAACCGTAACCATGTTCCACTGCCCACCCCGCCCCCTGCTGCAATACTTTTTTTTCGTCCTGAAGAGAAAGCTTAAGGTCGCCTTTCGAGCCTACGCCTGATGGTATGTTCTGAAACAGGGCAACAACCAGTTCCTTCAGATTACGGCTTATGTCGTCGAGGGTCAGCTTTGTCGTCATCAACCGGCAGCCGCAGTTGATGTCATAGCCCACCCCACCGGGCGAAACGACACCTTCTTGCAGATCGAATGCGGCAACCCCCCCGATGGGGAAACCGTAACCCCAGTGCATATCAGGCATGGCAAGGGAATAGTTGACAATACCGGGGAGATGCGCCACGTTGGCCACCTGTCTGGGGCTTTCATCTGTGCCGATATCGTGCATCAATCGTTCACTGGCATAAATGATCCCCGGCACCCTCATGCCCCCGGCTCTGGGGATTTCCCAGCGGTTTTCATCAATTCTCTTTAGTTCCAGTTTTTCCTTAGACATCAAAGATCACCTTGCCTGTCCAGCCTTGCGGCGTCTCAAGGACGGATGCCTGATGATAGGTTACCGCCTTGATTTCCTGCCTGATCCGGTGCCTTGCAGGATCAAAGGCCTCTCCCCCCAGCGTCGCCGTGACCTGTTTTTGATCAATGCTCGAAACCGTGTAATTAACCAGCAGCAGGCCCTCGCCACTCCACAAATAGAGGCACTCCCTAAGATAATTTACCCAAAGATCGCTTAAGTCACCGCCCGTTACCGTGACGTTGCGCACCACAGCCTGCCGCACCTTGTCCAAATCCGCCAGCAGATCAAAAAGGGCAAAAGCGCCGTTTACGAAGAGCTCGTTTATCGTGGCGCCAAATACCTGCACCCCCAGATCCGCCGTATGGTCAAAAAGACGGTATCTTTTCATGGTCTCACATCACTTATGCAGGGTGGAAGATGCGGCGCAGAGGGGATTCCCCCATTAAGAGTGCCGTTCCAATGGGTTACATGTTCTACATGGGCGATAACCTTCATCCAATGCCTCATCAATAGACCTAAAGACCGTCTTATTCTTATCAGCTATCCGCCTGGCATGTGGACAATCTACATGATGAAATTTCCTGATTTTGCCTTCTTTCTGCCATTTAGAGGCGATAAATTTTTTAGCTGGGTTTTTTAGAGGCAGCGCCCATATCCCGATCTTATTTTTTCTTGCCTCACTTTCATATTGAAATAATAGGGTATTTTTAGTGTTATTTGGGTCAAATGGGCTGTACAATGCAAAGCCCTTCCTCACCATCTCTCCATTAACAAAGATTTCACCGACATACACATAAGCAAGCAATCTGCTGCCATGCATTACCTGATTATCATATTCGATCTTTACAATTTTCCCTCCCACAAGTCTCCTATTAGCCTCTGCTGCCTCTTCCCAGAATGCCTCTGGCCCTCTTCTCGAGTATGGGGTTTCAGGTGAATCAATTCCGATATATCTGACAGTTTCTCCACTTTTGAGTTCTATTGTGTCTCCATCAATAACCCTTTTAACAACCCTCTCGGATGGGTAATTCTCCCCATAAAGACCAACAGGCAATAGAAGAAAGCCGAATATTATCAGCCTGCTCATAATATTTTTTATAATATCAGGTCTTGAAATATAAGTTCTCATAAGTCACCCCCCCTTCCGCCGACGATAAAGATCGCTCAATGAATGGTCTGTCCCTATGCTTCCACTTCCTCTTCTTCGTCGGGAAACAACCCCGGTTGCATATCATCATTATCTTCTTCCTGTTGTTCCCGGCTCTCCCTTTCTGCCCTGGCCAGACCAATGAGTTTTTCCTCGTTCTCCATGTTGATCAACTTCACGCCCTGTGAGGCGCGATGGACGAGGGGAACTTCCTCAACGCGGAACCTGATGATCTTGCCTGCATTGCTGATCAGGATCATGTCTTCGTTGCCCACTGCCTGCAAAATGCCCGACACGCTGCCCACCTTCGGCACAGTTTTCAGATTGACGACACCATGACCGGCCCGGCCATGAACAGGATATTCCGCCACATAAGTCCTTTTCCCAAATCCCTTCTCCGAGATGGTGACGATCGTATTGCCTTCCGTGGGTATCTCCATCCCGACCACGGCATCGTCAGCGCCCATTCTGATCCCCATAACGCCCCGGCTCACGCGGCCGGTGGCGCGGACATCCGCCTCGTGAAAACGGATGGCCTTCCCTTTTCTGGTCCCCAGAAAGACATCCTGGCTGCCCATCGTCAGTTGCACGTCGATCAGTTCATCTTCCGTATCAATATTCACCGCAATAATGCCCCCGGCCCTGGGGTTGGCATAGGCAGTAAGCTCTGTCTTTTTAATGATCCCTCGTTTTGTCGCCATCACCACGAACCTGTCCGCCGCAAATTCCTTGACGGGCAGGATTGCCGCCACCCGTTCCCCGCTGGCTATGTTGACCAGATTGACGATCGCCTTGCCCTTGGCGGCGCGGCCGGCCTGAGGAAGTTGATAAACCTTCAACCAGTATACCTTGCCTAAGTTGGTAAAGATTAGAAGATAATGGTGCGTGGAGGCGATGAATATCTTTTCTACGAAATCTTCTTCCTTGGTGCCCATGCCGACCTTCCCGCGCCCGCCGCGATGCTGACTCTTGTACAAACTGACAGGGTTTCTCTTGATGTAGCCGGCATGAGACACGGTAACCACCATATCTTCCTCGATGATCATGTCCTCGATATCGATATCCTCGGAACCGGCGACGATCTCGGTGCGCCTTTCGTCGTTGTATCGCGCCTTGATATCCTCCAGTTCGGCGACAATGACATCCAGCACCTTGCGGGGATCGTCCAGAATGGCCTGTAATCCGGAAATCAGGCTTAATAAATCAGCATGTTCCGTATCAATTTTCTCTCTTTCCATACCGGTCAGGCGCTGGAGCCGCATATCGAGAATGGCCTTGGCCTGAACTTCGCTGAGGCCGAATTTAACACAGAGGGCGGAGGCGGCATCCTGAGGATTTTTCGCCGCCTTGATTACGGCAATAACCTGATCTATATTGTTCAGGGCGATGATCAGCCCCTCCAGGATGTGGGCCCGTTCCTTGGCCTTGCCGAGCTCGAATATCGTTCTGCGGACGACCACCTGCTTGCGGAACGTTATAAAGCTCTGCAGCGCTTCTTTCAGGTTGAACACCTTGGGCTGGCCGTTTTCGATGGCCAGCATGATGATGCCGAAAGTGCTCTCCATCTGGGTAAACTTGTAAAGTTGATTGAGGATGACGCCTGACTGCTCGTCCCGTTTCAAATCTATCACGATACGGATGCCTTCCCGATCCGACTCATCCCGGAGATCGGAAATCCCGGTTATCCTTTTCTCCTTAACCAGATCAGATATCTTTTCGATAAGATTGGCCTTGTTGACCTGATATGGAAGTTCGTTAACAATGATGCTTTCCTTTTCATTTCTGGCGTTTCTTTCGATCAGGGCGCGAGCGCGCATCCTGATGATGCCCCTGCCCGTTTTATAGGCATCGTTGATGCCTTGACGGCCGTTGATGAAACCGGCCGTGGGAAAATCCGGACCATGGATATGGCGCATTAACTCCTCGATGCCGGCCTCGGGATTGTTGATGAGCGTTATAGTGCCATCGATCACCTCCCCTAAATTGTGGGGCGGTATATTGGTGGCCATGCCGACGGCAATTCCGGAGCTGCCGTTGAGCAAAAGCAGGGGAGCCCGTGCCGCCAAAACGGTCGGCTCTACCATGGACTCATCGTAATTAGGAACAAATTCGACTGTTTCTTTGTCAAGATCGGCAAGTATCTCTTCGGCAATCCTGGCCATTCTTATTTCCGTATAACGCATGGCCGCCGGAGGGTCGCCATCGATGGATCCAAAATTGCCCTGACCGTCAATCAGGAGATAGCGCATGGAAAAATCCTGGGCCATCCTTACGATTGTGTCGTAAACAGCAACATCGCCATGAGGATGATACTTGCCGATGATATCTCCGACAATGCGGGCCGATTTTTTGAAGGGCTTGTTCCAGCGGTTGCCCATCTCATGCATCGCAAAAAGCGCCCGGCGATGCACAGGCTTCAGTCCGTCCCGGACATCGGGAATGGCGCGGCCGATGATGACGCTCATGGCATAGTCGAGATATGATTTTTTCATCTCGCTTTCAATATCTACGAGGATATTTTTTCCATAAAGTTGCTGTTCCATACTTTTTAAAGTTCTCCTTAAAAAAACGGTAACCGTTCACGGTTTACAGTTATCAGTTCACGGTTAAAAAACAGAAGGTAGGGGAGAGTTAAAATCAACATCCAAAATGCTTCAATCGTTGCGTAGTTCATTGAAAAAACTGTGAACTGTGAACCGACAACCGTGAACTGTGAACCTAACAATCTGAGTAGTTATGTATTTTTTAAATATCAAGATTAGACACATACAGGGCATTGCGATAAATGAAATCCCTCCTTGGTTCCACCTGGTCGCCCATAAGCGTCGTGAATATTTCATCCGCATACACGGCATCTTCCACCCTCACCTGCAGGAGGGTTCTCTTATCCGGATTCATGGTCGTCTCCCATAATTGCTCGGGATTTATTTCTCCCAAACCCTTGTATCTCTGTACCGTTAAACCTTTTTTACCGGTGTTCATTACATATTCCACCAACCCCGCCGTATCGGGCAGCTCTATCTGCGCTCCCTCATGCTCGGAACCAACCGCTACGGCACTGTCCGCGGCAATCCCGGCGCCTGCCGCTCCATCACCAGCATCCGTTTCCAACCTATAGGGGGCCTCACCGAGTGCCTGAATCTGGTTGAGCAGCAGTCGGACTTCGGAAAATTTGGGCGCACGGAAAGTATCTCTGTCAATGGAAGTAGTAAATGTTTGGCCTTCTTTGTGAATATTAAACAACATTCGGAAGCCGCCGTGTTCCTGGTCGGTCTCCAGGACGTAGCCCCCTCCCCCTGCTTTGCTTCCCAAAGCCATGACCGTCCTCTTTGATACCCGCATTAGTGCATCTTCGTTCCGGAAATCATCATCCCGCAAGGCAGGATCGGAGGCGATGATTCTGACTACGTCCTTATCCTTTCCTTCCTTCTCTAATTTATCCAATATTGCTTCTATCCTTATGATTTTCTTTATAAACACTATAAGCTTATTTCCTGTAAACGGTGTGGAGCCGCCGTTTCCCGGAAGGAGGCGGATCTTGCCGACACCATTTTCCAGAATATAGTTTTTCATTTCTTCTTCATTGTGGATATAAATCTCGCGTTTTTTGTCGCTGATCTTGAAAAGCGGCGGCTGGGCGATATAGAGGTACCCTCTTTCAACCAGCTCGCGCATCTGCCGGAAAAAGAAGGTAAGAAGCAAGGTGCGGATATGGGAGCCGTCCACGTCGGCATCGGTCATGATAATGACCTTATGATAGCGCAGTTTGCTGACATCATAATCGCCGTGGCCGATTCCCGTGCCGAGGGCCGTAACAATTACCTTAATTTCCTCGTTCTCCAGCATCTTGTCGAATCTTGCCTTTTCGACGTTCAACACCTTACCGCGAAGGGGCAAAATGGCCTGGTTTTTCCTGTCCCTTCCCTGTTTGGCAGAACCGCCTGCCGAATCACCCTCCACAATATAGATTTCGCTCCTTGCCGGATCCTTTTCCTGACAATCGGCCAGCTTTCCTGGCAATGAACCTACCTCCAGAGCGCTTTTTCTTCTCGTCAGTTCCCTGGCCTTTCTTGCCGCCTCCCTTGCCCTTGCTGCCTCCAGACATTTATTGAGCAGTTGCTTGGCTATAGACGGGTTTTCTTCCAGATAGACGCCTATCTTCTCGTATACGATGCCTTCCACCAGCCCCTTAACCTCACTGTTGCCCAGTTTGGTTTTGGTCTGACCTTCAAACTGTGGATTTTTGATTTTCACGCTGATTACACAGGCAAGACCTTCTCTCAAATCTTCGCCCTTCAGGGATTCCTTGCCATTTTTCAGGATATTGTTACTCGTCGCATAGTTGTTGAAAACACGGGTCAAGGCGGAACGGAAACCGATCATGTGAGTGCCGCCCTCCGTAGTATTGATGCTGTTGGCAAAGGAAAAAAGGTTTTCTGTATAAGTATCGTTATATTGTAAGGCCACTTCCACAAAACAGTCGTCTTTGGCGCCGCTTATATAGATCGGGTTTTTATGGAGTACCTGTTTACTACGGTTTAAGTATTCCACAAAGGAAACAATGCCACCACTATATAGAAAATCGCTTTTCTTGTCCGTCCGCTCGTCGATCAAGGTAATGGAAACCCCGGGATTAAGGAAAGCCAGTTCACGCAAGCGGTTTGCTATTGTGTCAAAATTAAAGTCAGTTTCTTCAAATATAGTATCATCGGGTTTAAATGTGATCTTGGTGCCTCTTCCCCTGGTCTTGCCGACCATTTCCAGAGGCGCCAGGGGAACTCCCTGATGATATGACTGCACATATACACCGCCGTCCCTTTTCACTTCCAATTCCAGCAGGCTGGAAAGGGCATTTACAACCGATACTCCAACACCGTGCAGACCACCGGAAATTTTATAACTTTCATTAGAAAATTTCCCCCCTGCATGAAGCTTTGTCATAACAACTTCTGCCGCTGAAACTCCCTCTGTCTTATGAATATCCACGGGTATGCCACGTCCGTTATCCTCCACAATAACACTGTTATCCAATCTTATAGTAACAACAATTTTATCACAAAAGCCGGCGGCTGCCTCATCAATACTGTTGTCAACAACCTCATAGACCAGGTGGTGAAGCCCATCCCTGCCCGTAGTGCCGATATACATTGCGGGTCTCTTCCTTACCGCCTCCAACCCTTCAAGCACCTTAATGCTGTCAGCATCATAATTATTATTACTAATACCTACTTCCATCTAACCCCCATGGCTTGTTGCCGCAACAAAGTCTGAAAAACTAACACTTGGTTTGTACAATCTCTACCCATTTGACTTCTATTACCTGAAGTCTCAAACCTTAAGAGGCATGATAATACTAATATAGTGATCGTTGCCATCTCCCTTAATCAAAGTAGGTTTTATTTCCGTACCAATCTCCATAATAATATCCTTTTCCATAACGACATCTATAGCATTCAAAAGATATCCAATATTATATCCCACCGTCATCTCATCTCCATTATAATAAACATCTATCTCGTCAATAGCTTCTCCTATGCTAAAATCATTAGACTTTAATATCATAAGATTATCTTTTAAATTAATAATCATTCCCCCATAAGTTTCACTCGACACAACATTAACCCTCTTTAAGGCACGTAAGATAGTATCCTTGTCAATTTTAACACTAACTCCCTTATCTTTTGGAATAACCCGCCGGTAATCAGGAAAATCTGCATCTATTAAACTGACCTTCAACACCACATTAGGTATCCTGACGATACACTTACCACCGTACATCCCAAAAGATAAACTACCGGTATTTTCCTCAACCAACTTCCTAATCTCTGCCAATCCCTTCCGGGGTATTATCACCCCTTTATCCAACCTTAAAAAATCTCCTCCTCCCTCTACCTGCACCTCAGAAATCGCCATACGGTGACCATCGGTTCCTACCATCCTTAAAAAATGCCCACCATCCACATCCAATTCAAGTAATCCACCGGTCAGATTCTTTCTATTCTCATCAGTGCCTATTGCAAAAAAACTCTTAGTAATTAAAATATCTAATACTTTCCCATCAATCATAAACAACGGTACATCCCCATCATCAACAATTGATGGAAATTCATCAGCCGCCATGCCATTTATTTTATAAACCACCTTCTGACAGGAAACAGTCAACACATTATTTTCATCCTTAATCACGTGAATCAAACTTTCGGGCATCTCTCTTATCATCTCATATAGTTTCTTTGCCGATACTGTTACATCTCCATCGGATATCATCTCAGCATCATAATTTGCCACAAGTGTAATCTCTCGGTCAGTGGCAACTATTGTGATCTTCCCATCCTCTGCTCTAATAAGCACATTGTTCAGAATAGGCATGGTTGTTTTTTTCTCCACAATTCCCAATGTTTTCTGAATACCTGTAAGCAGTATATTTCTCTGAATATTAAATTCCACTATATTTTCCTCCTTTTTTAATTTTTCTATTTTATATTATATAATAGTAGAAATAGAAAGCGATGTTGATAGTGGTGAAAATATCTATTCTTAATTTAATATCAATGTATTAAGAATATGTATTATGTTGATAGAATGTTATTATAAACTGTTTATTCATGTTAATGGAAAATTCCTCTCGGAATATTTCGATCTGATTTATACCAAATTATCCTTTATGGAGTGTATCTTCGATACCTTGTACGACTATTTTTATATTATTATCCATATCCATAAGTTTCTTAATTTTATTACATGCATAGATAACGGTGGAATGATCGCGGCCTCCTATTTTTTCTCCTATGTCAGGATAAGAGGAGGTGGTTAATTTTCTTGCCAGATACATAGCAATATGGCGGGGCACAGTAAGACTTTTATTTTTTTTTGCTGCCTTGATTTCATCTATTTTAACCCCGAACTTTCCGGCAACAATTTTAACAATTTCTTCTACTGTTACCTTTTCTTTTATATCATTCACTATTTTTTTTAACACTTCCTGAACAAGAGCCATATCTATTTCCCTTCTTGTAAGAGAGGCATAGGCGGCAATCCTTATCAGAGAACCTTCTAATTCTCTAATATTTGACTCTGCGTTTGAAGCTATGTAGTGCACCACAGTGCTGGGAAGGATGATATTATTTTCCTGGACCTTTTTTTCTACAATGGCTATTCTTGTCTCCATCTCCGGTGGCTGTATATCGGCAATAAGTCCCCATTCAAAGCGGGAACGCAATCTTCTCTCAAGATTGGGGATGTCCTTTGGAAATTTATCACTTGTCACCACAATCTGTTTTCCTGAGTCGTGCAATGTGTTGAAGGTATGAAAAAACTCTTCCTGTGTCCTTTCTTTTCCAGCTAAAAAATGGATATCATCCATAAGCAGACACTCAATTTGTCGGAACTTCTCCCTAAATTTCGGCATCTTATCGTATCTTATAGAATTTACCAATTCGTTCATAAACTCCTCTGCCGATACGTACAACACATTAATATTCTTGTGAATAGCCATTGTTCTGAGACCAATGGCGTTCAACAAATGGGTCTTTCCAAGGCCGACACCTCCGTAAATAAACAAGGGATTGTAGTTTTTTGCCGGTTGTTCTGATACGGCAATACATGCGGCATGGGCAAACTGATTGCTTGCCCCGACAATAAATCTATCGAAATTGTAATTAGGATTCAGGGATGGATTGATTCTTACCTTAACCATTTTTCCCATAGTGGGGGATGATCGGTCGCTCATAATATTATTTAAATAATTGTTCTGCTTTTCCGGGTTTTGAGATATCTCGAAATCGATGTTTATATCAGTGCCTACGAGCGAGACAAGAGAGTCCTTTAAAAGAGAATAATAGTTTTCCTTCAGCCAGTCTTTAAAAAACCTGTTGGGCACGGACAATAGGATGCAATTATCCTGAAGGGACGTTATCCGGATAGGCCTGATCCAGGTGTCAAAATTCTGCTGGCTTACATTTTCTTTAATAATATTAAGACACTTTTCCCAAAGTATATCCAAGTTATCAACACCATATTAACAAGTTGCCAACATATGCAGCCACTTAATACTATACTATACCTACAAGGATAAAACACATCTGTTATTCCATCAACGTGGCAAGCAGACGGTCCAGATCCTTATTTCCCCTAAAGGTTATCTCTATGGTCCCTTTTATTCTACCGCAATTTATGCGAACGGGCGCCATCATGCGTGATGAAAGTTTCTTTTCCATATCTGTGATATGGGGGTCGTGAACATGATATTTTTTTTCTTTTGGGGCATCTTTAAGACCCTTAATAAGGCGTTCCGTCTCTCTTACATTCAACCCCTTTTTTATTATAAGATGAAGAATTCTTGTCTGTTCTGCCTGGGAGTCGGTGGAAAGAAGGGATCGTGCGTGCCCAGGGGTGATGCTTTTTCGAATCAAGGCTTCTTTAACTTCTCTGGGAAGTTTTAACAACCTTACAGCATTGGCTATTGTTGACCTATCTTTTCCAACGCGGGAAGATATTTCTTCCTGAGAAAGGCTAAACTTGTTCATCAGGGTTTGATAGGCGCTGGCTTCTTCAAGGACGTTCAGATCTTCGCGCTGGATATTTTCTATAAGAGAAAGCTCTGCAACCTCCATGTCTTTTGCTTTTCTGATAATAATGGGAACATCCAGCAGACCAGCGACCTGGGCCGCCCGCCATCGGCGTTCTCCGGCTATAATTTCATAGCCACTCTCTGTCTTTCTGACTACGATAGGCTGAATAACGCCGGATTTTTTTACGGATGCGACAAGTTGTTTTTGATCTTCATCATTAAAGTCCTTTCGCGGCTGAAAACGGTTGGGGTAGAGCTCTTCAATGCCGCACATTATAAACTGCGGCATTGTGTCAAGGTCATTAATCAGGTCTGGTAAAATGGCTCCCAAACCCTTTCCTAACGGGTTATTATGTGTCATCTACACCATCCTGCCATTGGAAAGTATTTCCTGCGCCAGCTCCATATAGGCTAAAGCCCCCCGCGATTTAATGTCGTAAAGAATTATGGGCAGACCGTGGCTGGGACTCTCGGAAAGCCGTACGTTTCTGGGAATGACAGTATTGAATACCTTACTGCCGAAATATTTTCTCACGTCTTCACTAACCCGGCGGGATAGAAGATTGCGAGAATCGTACATGGTAAGGAGAATCCCTCCCAGAGTCAAAGAGGGATTCAATTTTGCTTTTATCAGTCTTACTGTATTGATGAGATGTCCCAGTCCCTCCATGGCAAAATACTCGCACTGCAAGGGAATCATAAGATAATCGGAGGCGGTAAGCGCATTTACCGTCAAAAAGCCCAGTGACGGCGGACAGTCAATGATTATGAAATCATAAGACCTTTCCATTTGTTGTAGAAGAGTGCGGAGTTTTTTTTCTCTGTTCTTTACATTCACGAATTCCACTTCCACACCGATTAAATCGCGATTACAGGGCGCCATATCCAGATGCGGCACCGTGGTGGCTACAATTACGTCCTGAAGCGTGCGGTTGCCGATCAGGGCATGATAGAAGTTTTTTTCTTTAATTAAATCCTTGTCTATTCCCATGCCGCTGCTGGCGTTTCCCTGGGAATCGCAGTCTATCAAAAGAGTTTTCTTTTCCGCCGTTGCAATGGAAGCGGATAAATTGATAGCCGTCGTCGTTTTCCCCACCCCACCCTTTTGGTTGGCTATACAGATAATTTTATTCATTATTTGACTGGACAAGAGTTATGTTTTAATGATTAACAGGACATGCCATTTGATAGCACAAAACGGCATTTTTATATAGAAGTATTTTTATTACTAAGCGTGTTGCGGAACCTTGCATTTCCACTCAAAAAAGTTTTATTCTTAGGGGTAGGCAAATAAAATTCCGTGTTCTAAGGAAAAAGGATTATTTATGGATCAAATAACGGCGGTAGTTTACTTTAACTCACAACCTTATTTTAACCGGCTTCTTGATGCTTTTGCCCCCCTGCCCATAGTTAAAAAAATAATCGTCATCTCTACCGGGGATAAGGCATCGTTGCCCTGGGGGTGTGAAATATTCGAGGGGGAAGCCGTCACGGCAGGCGACGCCTTAAATCGGATCTCCGCAGAGGCAGACACATCCTATCTGTTGTTGCTGCATGGGTTTAAGGAGATACATCCGGGGCCGGATTGTTTGAATCGCTTTATGGAAGTTGCCAAAACAGCGCACGCCGGCATGGTTTATTCTGACTATTATGAAATCATCAAGGGGGAAAGAAGGGAACACCCGGTCAACGATTATCAGCCGGGCAGTATCCGCGATGAATTTGAGTTTGGCGCCTTGACGCTTTTTTCTACATCTGCCGTCCGCCATGCCTGCAGTAAATTCGGTCCTGTTGCGACCTCTGTCCGTGCCGGTTTTTACGACTTACGGCTCAAGATTGCCCAGGAACATCCCCTTTTTCACATCCAGGAATGCCTGTATACAATTGCGGGACCGGAAGAGGCGAAAAAAGAAACACATTTCGCCTATCTTGATTCCCGGAATTACTCCGCCCAGAAAGAAATGGAAGAGATTGCCACAGCGTATCTGCGGCGCACAGGGGCTTATCTGGCGCCTGTATTTGAGGCAGTGCCTCCGGGGAGACACGCTTTTCCACTGGAAGCCAGCATAATAATTTCTGTGCGCAATCGGGAACATACAATTGCCGATGCCGTTAAAAGCGCTCTATCTCAGGAAACGGATTTTCCCTTTAATGCGCTGGTTATAGACAACCATTCAAGCGACGGAACCACGGTTAAACTTAGTGAAATATCCAGCAGGCACGCAAATTTATGCCATATTATACCTATGCGTCACGACCTGAGCACAGGTGGATGCTGGAATGAGGCCGTATTTTCCGCAGATTGCGGCCGTTTTGCCGTCCAACTGGATTCGGATGATCTGTACAGCTCTCCCCATGCCCTCCAGAAGATTGTTGATCTGCTGAGAAACGGCAACTACGCCATGGTTATCGGTTCCTATACACTGGTTAATGCCAGGTTGGAGGAGATCCCTCCGGGACTGATAGACCATCGCGAGTGGACGGAGGAAAACGGCCGCAATAATGCGCTGCGCATCAATGGCCTGGGAGCGCCGCGTGCTTTCAATACCGAAATACTGCGTAAATGCGGATTTCTGAACGTAGGCTATGGGGAAGATTATGCGGTGGCTCTGCGCATTTCTCGTGAGTACCAAATCGGCAGGATTTACGAAAATCTTTACCTGTGCCGGCGCTGGGAGGGTAATTCCGATGCGGCCTTGACTGTTGTGCAGAAAAACCGTCACGATGCCTTTAAGGATAAAATCCGCACACTGGAGATAATGGCCAGGCAAGAGATAAACATGCGCTAAGGAACAGCATCCGGACTTACTGCGGAAGGAGAGCCCTGGAGACAGGATATAGGATTCATAAGATTTATTTTTGGATACGTAATTCTAACGCTTTTTCATGTTTCGTGGCGCCACACGGGCATGAGGGTTTTTTAAGGAGTTGTCATAGTAATGACCAACAGTACAGACATCCAAAGGATATTTGCTTCCTTCAACGGTGGCGGCAAGGCCTCCTTGCCTGAGCTTTCCCTTGCACTGCTTGAAGAGCAGAAGGCTGCGTGGAAAGACCTACGGGAGGGGTATGGGGGATTGGCTTCTCTGAAGGAACACCGGATTGAGGAGGATGAAATTTCCGTTATCCTCCAGTACAATCCTAAAAGGATTATAAGTGCAGGCGCCAATATTGATCCCGTTGCCATCAAGGCGCGCCCCTGTTTTTTGTGTAGGCGGAATCTTCCCGATGCGCAAAAGGCTGTATTATACCGCCGGAAGTTCCTCATACTGTGCAACCCGGCGCCAATATTCCCCTTCCACTTTACTATTGCCCATATTGAGCACATTCCCCAGTTGCTGAGCCG
>Ga0066636_10001083_pt1 | contig 16595 bp, 12 predicted proteins | sample CryGeyCG2014_080_2_FD_62736 | JGI IMG/M metagenome (GOLD analysis project Ga0066636, IMG submission 62736) | Groundwater microbial communities from aquifer - Crystal Geyser CG07_land_8/20/14_0.80 | ecosystem: Environmental > Aquatic > Deep subsurface > Groundwater | place: USA: Utah: Grand...
TTTTATACAAAGAGTGAATTAAAGAGATTAATTCTTTAACTTTCAGTGAAGTTCTGTGAAATTCTGTGGCTGAATTACAGAACCGATATTTCTTGGGAGGAATAATTTATGTTAAAATCAAAAACGAGAGAAACAGTTGTAGCATATCTTTTTATGGCTCCGTTTCTTGTTATTTTCGCCTCATTTCTTTTGTATCCTGTTTTTTATTCGTTCTATCTTTCATTCAGAACGGTCTCGCCGACCACAGATATGTTCAGCGTATTCACCGATATGAAATTCGTCGGTTTCAGTAACTATCTGCGTCTATTAAAGGATTTTGATTTCTGGTGGTCGCTGGTTTCAACCGGTTATTATGCGGTACTTTATATTCCTCTTTCCATTGCGGCTTCGCTGATGCTTGCGATACTTCTCAATAATCAACTCAAAGGACACTCGCTTTTCAGGTCTGCATATTTTCTGCCCAATGTCTTAGATATGTTCGTCGTCGGCATTATATGGCTTTTTATCTATGCACCGCATTACGGAATACTTGACAGGATTTTAACGCAATTGGGTATTACCTATTTCGCCGAGAAAGGGGTTCTGGCTAACGGAAAAACTGCGATGCTCGGTGTTGTTGCGGCGCTGGTTCTGAAAAACGCCGGTTTCGGTATGATACTATTTCTGGCGGCGATACAGAACATACCAGTTTCCGTCTACGAGGCGGCTGATATTGACGGTGCAAACGAATGGCAGAAATTTAAAAATATCACGCTTCCGCTTGTAGTGCCTATAGTGCTTTTTTTGTTAATCACCGGGACCATCGGCGCCTTAAACGCATTCGCCGAGATATATGCTATGACCGGCGGAGGTCCTCAAATGGTGGTGGCGGGAAAAACGGTCGGAGCCACCAATGTTTCCGGCTACTATCTTTTCAGACAATTTGAGAGGATGAATTACGGCGATGCCGCTGCAATTTCATATTTTCTTTTAGCGATAACACTGACCATCTCTTATATGAATGTAAAATTGCTGCATAGAAAGTAAAATGGAGGGAAAAATGTCGCAGGTTCAGGGACAAAAAACAGTTGTATTCGTAAAAAGTTTGATACTTTATTCCTTTATGTCGGTTGGTGCGGTATTTGTCCTGTTCCCGTTTTTCTGGATGATTTTCGTCGCAGTAAAACCGGAGGGACAAGCATTTTCTCTGACGGTCTCTTTCGCAAAACCGCTATGGAAAAATTTCGTATCAATCTGGTGCGATCCGTCATACCCTTTCGGGCGGTTTTTTATAAATAGCATAATCGTTGCAACCTCCGGCGGTTTACTGACGACGCTTTTCTGCGCTATGGGCGGCTATGTCTTCGCAAAAAAGGAATTTTACGGCAAAAATATTTTATTCTGGTTTCTTTTATCAACGATGATGATTCCCGGGATGATGTTTCTGGTGCCGCAATTCGCAATCGTTACGAAACTTCACTGGATAAATACATACAGAGGAATGGTTCTGCCGCATGTAGCGAGTGTATTCGGGATTTTTTTAATGAGGCAGTATATGGAAACCATACCGAGTTCACTGATTGAATCGGCAAAAATTGACGGTGCATCCGAACTACAGATATTCGGAAAAATTATTGTTCCGCTGTCTTCGGCGGTAATGACGACGCTATTTTTGCTGACATTTCTGTTCCACTGGTCAAACTTTTTATGGCATTTGGTGGTCAATACGCCCGACTCATCTAAACTGACAATTCCCGTCGGTCTCGCACTATTCAGAGGCCAATATCAGATGGACTGGGAAAAGATGATGGCCGCGAGTTGTTTCGCGATAATCCCGATTGTAATAATTTTTCTGTTGGCACAAAAGTTTTTTATTGAAGGACTCACGACGGGCGCCGTGAAGGAGTGAAAAATGAAAAGTTGGAAGTTGGAAGTTGGAAGTTGGAAATGGTTTTACCTTTTACCTTTTACCTTTTACCTTTTACCTTTTTTTACCGGTTGCGGGAAAATTCAGAAACAAAAATATGAAGGGGAAAAGATTATTACTCTCTGGGAGACATACAACCATGAGGAACACAATCTCTTTCTTGAAATTGTTCGGGACTTTGAAAAATTACATCCTGATATAAGAGTAAATGTTCAGAGAGTGCCTTTTTCGGGAATGAGAATGAAACTGATGACATCAATGATAACCCATACCGCACCTGATATTGCAAGAGTGGATGTTGCCGAGCCGCCGCGGCTTGTTATCTCAAAATCAATAATTGACCTCACACCTTTCGGAGCACTTAAACTTGCAAAAGAAATTGTCCCCGCCGCTGTCAACTCAAACATATTTGAAGAAAAATTTTTTATTACCGGTTCAACATCTTCTCAAAAACATATTTTCGGTATTCCCGACCAGACGACAGGTGCAGCACTTTTTTACAACAGGGAAATGTTTCGCCAAGCAGCAATAAAAAATCCGCCGGAAAATTGGGAACAGTTTGTCGTTATCGCAAAGAAATTAACCGTTGATACGAACGGCGACAGTAAAATTGACCAGTATGGGTTTGCGATGGACAATTCATTGTGGTGGGGTTTCCCGTTTTACAACACTTTCGGAGTAAAATTTTTATCTGCCGACGGGAAAAGTTGTCTTTTGAACTCTGATGAGGCGAAGAAATGTCTGCAGTTTCAGGTTGATTTATATCACAAATACAAAGTTGAAGCGGGTGCATGGCAGGCCGGCAGCGTCAGTTGCGACCAGGGATTTATCAATAAAAAATATGCTATGATTTTTTCCGGCCCATGGAATGTAAAAAAGTTCAAGGATTCCAAACTTGACTTCGGCATCGCACTAATCCCGAAAGGCAAAGCGGGAACTTCCACAAATGTCGGCGGAACCGATATGGTAATTTTACGGGAAGCAAAACATCCAAAGGAGTGTTATCAATTTTTGGAATATCTGGTTTCGGTTGATGCACAGAAAAAATGGTGTAATACACTCGGGCAAATTCCGGTCAACTTAAAGGCATATCCATATATTGATACCTCTAAAAATCCGGAAATAAAGGTCTTTATGGAGCAGATGAAAACAGCGATTGCAAGACCACCTGTGATTGATTACGACCAACTTGAATATGTAATGAATCAGGAAGTCTACACGGCGAGAACAAAAGAGAAAACGGTAGAGAAAGCGCTTGAAGATGCCGTAAAAAGAATAAATGAAGAAATTCTTTCGTATTAAGTTGTTATGTGGTTATGTGATTAAGAATGTCATTGCGAGGGCGAAGCCCGTGGCAATCTCGGTTTTACTTATCCACTTATCCGCTTATTCACTTATCTACTGCCTCCCTTACCACACCATCACCGTTGACGGCAATCTTTCGGATTGGTCCGACGATGAAATTTTAATTAACGATGCAAACGATTCCGACTGGTCTGGCGGTAATGAAATAGAAAAGTTGTATCTTACCTGGGATAAAAATAATCTTTATCTGGCGGTTGCAGGGCAATCAATGAATACGGGACTTTTGATTTATTTTGATTTCAAGGACGGCGGATATTCCGATTTAACGAAGGTTAATTCATGGAACAGAAAGATAATTTTTGAAAAAAATTACATTGATTATTTTTACGGTTCATGGTCGGGCAACGACGGTAATTTTTATGAAATAACCGCATCAACTTCCGTTTCCGATACCTCAATATCTAAAAAACATTCTTCCGGCTGGGAACTTGCAATTCCTTTTGATACAGTGTATAAACTTGGAACTGGCAAAGTGCCGAAAAATGCGGCTGTTTCAATCTTCGCTTCACTTGCAACGGGCGATACCGGTTCGGACAGTTACGGCTTGTTCGGTTATCTCGGCGGCGATTGCGCGCCGAACAATTATATAACCGGATTGGCAACATCAACGATTCTTACTTTAACATCAACGGTTATAGATACCGATTCCGACGGTGTGTCCGACGACAATTATTTATCAACGAAATTAAAAATTACATCCTGCGAAGTTGCGCCCAACCCATTTTCACCCGATAACAGCGGTTATGCCGATGATACCGCAATTTCATTTTTTATAACAAAACCGGCGCAGTTAAAAATTTCCGTTTATGACATTTCTGGCAGACACATAAAAGATATCGCCGATGAGCCATTGGTTTCACAGACATCGCAAACGGTTACAAAAAAATGGGATGGTAAGGATAAAAATGGCGACACCGTTCCTGCCGGTATCTATTTTATCAATATATCGGCGGAAAGTTCCGACGAAAGGGTAAGAAAAAATGTCGCCGTCGCGGTAATCAAGTAATGACAATTAAAAATTACAAATTAAAAATTAAAAATTATGCTTTGGTTGTCATTCTGAGGCAAAGCCGAAGAATCTCTTTTTTGAGATGCTTCCCCTTCATTTCATTCAGAGTCAACATGACAGCATTGCTGTCATCTGTGTTTATCTGTGTCTTTTATCTGTGTTCATCTGTGTTTCCGATGTTTGATACTTCGCAATCATTTTCCGCCAGAGCACTTTCACTTGGCGGTGCGTATCTGGCTCTTTCCGACGATGCTTCGGCGATAAATATTAATCCAGCAGGGCTTTCACAACTTGAAAATGTTGAGTTCACAGGCACTTACACTCCGTTTTATGACACAAAAGCATATTCCCAGTTTTTTTCCGCCGCCACGCCTTTCGGTTACAATACTTTCGCAGCCAGTTTTGCAAGAACGGGAATATCAAACATTTATAATGAAGACATTTATTCAATCGGTTATTCAAGAATTTTGAAGGAGAATTTGTTCGTCGGGTTGGCGATTAAAATTCTCGGGGTTGGCGCTGCCGGCTATTCTAAATACAACGACCCTGCATACTCTAACGGCAGGTATGCCTTTGCATATGATATCGGCTATCTCAATATTATCAACAAGTGGTTGACGGTAGGCGCGAAACTTGAAAATATCAATGAACCGAAAATAAAACTTTTAAGTTCTTCCAACGGAGAAAAACTCAACTCAAAATTCAAGGTAGGAATGAAATTCACACTTCATAAAAATATATTTACACTTGATATAAATGATTTTTCAGGGATAGATGAAAATTTTAGTTTCGGAGACGAAATAAGATTTTCGGAATTTCTATCATTCCGTCTCGGGATGTGCAATAGCACACCCACAGCAGGTTTCGGTATGAAGTTGAAAAAGGTTGAGACGGATTTTGGTTTCTTTTTTCATAAAGAACTCGGAATTCTCTACAGAACAGGATTAGCATTTAGGTTATGAATAACGCAGATTACAAAGATAAAACACAAATTACACAGATATTTAGTAGAACCACACTTAAGTGTGATGCTACGCCTTTCTCTCGGAAATATGGGTTTTTACAAATAAGTAGATACACACTTAAGTGTGCGCTACAATTTTTTTTACCTTTTACAATTCGCTTCGCTCACCCCCAGTTAAAACTGTGGGCTACAAAGTCGGTGGCTACCATTCTAATTGTTTTTTACCTTTTACCTTTTACCTGCCTCTATGCAACAAACATCAACGGTTTTTACGAGGCGGAAACGGATATTTACAAAAATTCAGATTTTGAGTGGAATATGTCGCTTCCCAAACATTATTTGCAGACGAGGTTCTGGTCAAACCCGTTTAATGGAGTAGATCTGTACGGGCAATTTGCGGCGAGAACCAACGAGTCATGGAATAAAAAATACAATTTTGAGTTAGAAAGGTCATGGGCGAAGTACTGGCAGAAGAATTTTGAGTTTATATTTTTGGGAAAGGAAGAAAGACACTGGCTCAACTCGCCGCTTCTCAATCTTGTGGATACGGGAAGGGTTGTGGACAATTCATTAGCGACACGACTTGATGTAAAAGATGTTTATGGATTTAATTCAACATTTATAGTTTCAAGAGATAGACCGGTAAGGCATACTACCGGTATTTCAGGGCAGGATGAAACGGAGTGGTATGGAAAATGTTTTGACAGGGATACAAATGTTTATATCGCCAGAGTTCAAAAAAATCTTTATAAACATTTTGACATCGGCACAAATTACATATCAAAAAAAAGGGATTTGGAAAAATATATAATAGAGAAAGATACAAACGGCGTGATTGCGGGTTTAATGCAGGATGAAACGATAAATATAAATAATGAGGTTGTTTCCGTTGATTCAAAGTTCATATTTCATGGCGTCAGTTTAACCGGTGAATTTGCAAATTCATATTCTTCGGGAACCGCAGCGGTAATTAAAAAGAAAGATACTGCGTCAAGTTATGAGATGAGGGATTTACATCTGGGTCCGTTCTGGTTGGTGGGAAGATATTTTGATTACGGAGAAAATTTCAGAGCCGAGTCCTCATCAAAATTCGGAAGAACTCCGGGCGAGTCAGCTGACAACAAAGAATTCGGCAGAGTGGGATATTATGTCGAATTTTCATATCTGTATCCTAAAAAAATGGTCAATCTCAAATATAAAAGAACGGAGTATAAAACGAAGGTTGATTATATTTCCAACAATCAGGAACTCGGAACCGATTATATCGTGTATTTTTCATCCGACTATTTTAAGATTTATTATAATTATGCCGAACTCTATGCCGAATTTGTAAAGGGTGTAAAAGGGAAAGTGGGTTATGAATCGCTGCAGAATAGATACGGAAGTTTTCCGGGAATATTTTCCGAAATTTCCTGTGAGGATAGACATGCTTTCGCACGCATTACAGCGCGGCTAAAAGATAAAAACTCTAAATTAAATTATGGCGAGCGGTTTATTTACGGTGGCGAATTGCGTCTCAACCTGACCGAGCGTCTTTCGGCATACTGGAGGGTTGTCAATGTTCAATCCAATTTTTTGAACAAGAACTGGTTCTCTGCGTTTTATCAACTCAGATATAATATCGGATGGGAGTTAGAGACATATCTTGAATACGGCGACGGCTGGGCGACGGATAATCTCGCCTGGGATATAGATATAACGGATACGCAACGGTACATGACAGATGTTATTAAACTGATAATGAAACTAAATTTCTAGTGGAGGAAAAAATGAGGAACACAGATTACACAGAATTTAATAGACGGATTACACAGATTTTAAGTAGCACCACACTTAAGTGTGGTCTACTATTATTACTTCTCACTTCTCACTTCTCACTTCTCACTGTCGTTCATTGTCAGCCGCTTGAACCAATCGTCGTAGAAAACGGCGTAAAATTTTCCTTTGATGCTCCCGATGCCCAAAAGGTAACACTCGCCGGCGAATTTAATAATTGGTCGCCAGACAAAATTGCCCTTCAAAAGAATTCCGAGGGTGTATGGGAAATTATCCATCCACTGAAAGAGGGCAGATATGAATACAAATTCGTAACCGATGGCGTTTGGATGGACGGCGCCAACCTTGTATTAGAATTGAAAAGTAAAAACGGTGTCCTTTTCATGCCTGAATTAAAAGGAACCTTGACATCCTATTCCGGAAAAATCCGTTTCGGCGGAAAATTTCTGGGATTGTTATATTCCGTCTATGATAAGGATGATGAAAAAAAATGGGAACTGGACACTGCTTCATCCTCAATCCATTTTGACCTTGATTGGAACATATCCGCATTCAAGGAAGCGAACTGTTATGCAAGGACGGAAATGAAGTCCGAGAGCGGCGATTACACTCTGAAATTCAAGCAAGGCGATTTCAATTTTACGCCTGAAGGAGTCGGTGTTAAAGCGTATTACAATGAAAAATTCATACAGTTTGATGATCCACTGAAAGTTTTGGATAAAGATGTATCGCTTCGCTATGATGAAATAAAATTTTTTAATGAAACAAATGTCCATAAAGCGTACGGATTTGATACGCAGGGTGTATTTTTATCGCTGAACCATTTCGGTTTCGGGAGTGAATTTTTCTGGTCAAATGTAGAGACAACATACCGGGATGATATCGGATTGAGAATAAAATCGCCGGTGTTCGGTGAAAAAATTTCTTTCGGTATTTCTATTGTTTCAAATCGCGGTGTGCCGTGGGCTCACTCCTCTTCATCAAACTGGTTCCCCAATCCTGAAGTTCCGGAAGGCAGAAGTTATGATTCAAGTGTTTCCACCCAGCCGTGGTATAAAGGTTACAGGGAGACGAAAAAAACCGCTTTTGATATGTCTTTTAAGATGCATGAAAATCTCTTATTCTTCAGTGAATATCTGACGGGCGATGAAAAACTTGCCGCTGCAAGATGGAACGAATCGGTCGGCACCGATGTCGCAATTGACAAAAGTTGGGATTTGAAAAATATCAATGATGTGATAACGGGTATCAAGTTGATACCGGTTGAAAGTATCGCATCCGAAATATCATATAGAAATAAGAGGCAAAAATTAGGTAGCGTTCTTTATTCCGGTTATGAAGCGGGGACGGAAACAATATCGGGAAAAGTGAAATATGCTCTAAAAAAGTTCTCGGTAGGGCTGATTATTTCACGGGAAAATTCCAAAAAAGTGAACAGAGAAATAATTATAGACGGGGATATTTATCCATATTACAGAGACGCTTACACAAACCATACATCCACCTCGGCATATTTTATACCCGAAAAAGATTTTTTCATAATGCCGATAATATCCGTGAACTTAAAAAATTTTGAAGCAACACTTAAATCAAGACTTCATAATTATAAAACGCGAGACATAACAGCGACGGCAGGTGTAATATCAACGAATCAGTCAATGCCGCTGGTGTCCGTAAAAACACAGGAAGTTATTTTAGAACATTCCGTAAAACTTTACGGCCCTTTTTATTTTGACGGTTCAACCAGATATTCTTATCTTGATATTGAATCAAAAAAAGAATCTTACATTTCAAGTTATCTGGCGGCTGTACTTAAATTGAAAAAGAATGTCTTTATAAAACTCGGCTGGGGTGTGGACCGCGAAGGATTTGACGAGGATATTTATGAGGATATTGATAAAAGAGAACAGTTTTTGTATAATAATTATTCAGCCACAGGTTCGATTTTTGAAGCAGAAAAAAAACTTCAATCAGAAAAAAGAATTTCTTTAAGAACAGAAATCAAATTCTAATGAAAAGATTTTGTCTTTACTCTCTTACTCTCTTACTCTCTTGCTCTCTTACTCTCTTTACCAGTTGCGCCTTTCTCCATGAACGGATTCCCGATCCATATACCGAAAATGGGATGGTTGTATTTCAATATGTATCTTCCTCGGCGAGGAATGTTTCCGTTGCCGGCGAGTTCAACGGATGGGAGTATAAACCGGATCAACCGAGAGCGATACGGATGGAAAAAAATGAAAAAGATATCTGGACAGCGAGAGCTAAAATTGAACCGGGAAGGTATCAGTATAAATATGTCATTGATTACCAAACTTGGATTTTAGACCCTGCAAATCCCTATACGATTGAGGACAGCGCCGGGAATATAAATTCATTGTTGATAGTGAAATAAAATCACGAATAATTCGTGATTTTATGGAGGAAAAAATGTTCAGAAAGTTGGTTGTTGTTGGTTTGGTATGTTTTGTCGGTTTGGGAAATGTTTTTGCAGGAAAAGTTGGTTCACGGGTAAAAAAAGAAGAGGCTAAATCGGCAAAATCCGGTCCTGTTGAGACAAAAAGTGGTATAAAATTTGTCTACAAATGCAAAGCAGAAAATGTTTTTGTCGCCGGCTCGTTCAACGATTGGAGCACGACAAAAAATCCGCTCAAACAAGTAAAAAAAGATGTATGGGAAATAGTGTTTCCTTTGGATGCCGGAAAGTATCAGTATAAGTTTGTTGTAGATGGTAACTGGTTTACTGACCCGGAAAACCCAAATACAACTGACGACGGTTTAGGCGGGAAAAACTCTGTTCTTGAAGTCACAGCACAAGCCAAAAAAACAGTTCAGACCAGGGCAGATAAAAGTTCAGCACCTTTCCCTGTGAAAGGCGGATATAAATTTACATTTTATGCACCCACATCAGATGCGGTGTATCTTGCTGGTTCATTCAATAACTGGGCTGACAATAAAGAAGGAGTTATTGATAATCCTCAATATCTAATGAAAAAAAATCCACAGGGAATCTGGATGATGGTTGTTCCACTTTCATCAGGAAAATATCAATATAAATACTGTGTGAACGGTAAAACCGGTGATTGGACAGCCGATAAACCTGATGGCTGGACAGCAGACCCGAATAATAATAAAAATCTTGATAAGGATGGAAATTCAATCTTAATGGTAAAATAAAATGAAAAAACAAATTTTTTACCTGTGTTTATCTGTATTTATCTATGTTTTTTATTCGTGTTTATCTGTGTTCTGTGAATTAAAAATTTCGGACATTCCGATAATAGAAATAAAACAGAACAGCCAATCATCACTAAATCTTTTACTGTATATCTATAATACAGCAAAAGATAAAAAACTGGACATTGAGTTTGGTAATATAAAAGAAGTTGATTGTAGTTATAGAGCAAATGCTCTATTGATAAAACCGAAAGAAAACTTTTTCGGGTTGACATATTTTAATATCAATATAAAAAACCGAGATAATGAAACCGCATCCGTCGATATTATAGTAAAGGTGAAACGAAAAAGTCAGACGATTGTAACTTACAAGCCCGATGGTGCTGTGTCAGATGTTTTTATTGCAGGTGAGTTCAACGGCTGGAATCCCAAAGCGACAAGAATGCAGAAAAGCGAAGGGAACGAGGGACGCTTGTCCGCCGAAGATTTAGTGGTGGAAGGGACGAGGGACGAGTATTTTGTAAAACTTGATTTACCATCGGGCAAATATCAATATAAGTTTGTAGTTGATGGCAACTGGATTGCTGACCCTGTGAATTCTGATACAATACCTGATGGCTTTGGCGGGAAGAATTCTGTTTTGGTAGTGGGTGGCAAAAGCAAGGAACTGGAAATAATTCCACAATCAAAAAAGAAAGGAAAATTGATATTCAATTATTCAGGAGAAGTATCTAACTGCCTTGCAACTTTAAATAATAAACTCTGTGGCTTGAAAATCAAAAAAGATAAAATTTTAACAAAAAACCGAACAAATGTTCGGGAATTTAATTTCAAAATTGTCGGCTGTGATAAAGATGGTAATTTTTCAAACGAGTTTCACCTCTCAAAAAACGACTGGCGCGATGGTGTGCTCTATTTTGTTTTTATTGATAGATTTTGTAACGGTGATAAAATAAATGATAACCCGGTTTTAGATGATGAAGTTTCAAAACTTGCAAATTATTTAGGTGGCGACTTCCAAGGTGTCATTGATAAACTTAATGACGGTTATTTCACCAAACTTGGTGTGAATATTCTGTGGCTTTCGCCAGTGATTGATAATCCTGAAATCACCTATCAAGAAGATAATCCGCCCAATAAAAAATATACTGGTTATCACGGCTACTGGCCTAAGGATTTTTACAAAGTTGAAGAACATTTTGGAACATCTGAAAAACTAAAAGAATTGGTTGAGACCGCTCACAAGAATAATATAAAGGTTATACTTGACGGTGTATTTAATCATGCAGTAACAGAAAACGAGATTTACAAAAAAAATCCGCAGTGGTTCGGAACGCTTGAACTTCCCGGCGGTAGAAAAAATATTCGGCTGTTTGACGAATTCCCGCTAACAACCTGGTTTGATTCGTTCAATCCGACATTTGATTTTGAGAATAATCCTGATGCACAGAATTATATTATAGAAAACGCACTATGGTGGATAAAGGAGTTTGATATTGACGGTTTTCGGCTGGATGCCGTAAAACATGTTCCGCATTCGTTCTGGAAAGTGCTTCGGGCAAAAATCAGAGATGAAGTTGAACTCCAGCAAAATAAAAAATTTTATATGGTTGGTGAAACAATATCATCACGCGAAAAAATTATGGAGTTTGTTTCACCCGAAGAACTTGACGGACAGTTTGATTTTCCGTTATACTGGGCGCTCAGAGATGTTTTTGCGTGGGAAACGCAGGGCTTTCAGCGGTTAGAAGGTGAATTAAAAAATTCACAAAAAATATACAAAAATGGCTTGATGTCCGCATTTATTGGCAATCACGATTTTGCAAGATTTTCAACACTTGCCGACGGCGATATTAAGCCCAACCAGAATGAGAAAGACGAAAAAATAGTCGCAGAAATTGATAATCCGGATACATATAAAAAATTAAAACTTGCATTCACTTTTATTCTTACTAATCCAGGTGTGCCAATGATTTATTATGGTGATGAAATCGGGCTTTCGGGAAAAGGCGATCCTGATAATCGTCGGCTGATGAAGTTTGATATAACTGAAAGCGAAAAAGATGTTTTTGATTATGTTTCAGCGTTAATAAAAATAAGAAAAGAAAATCCTGCAACACGATATGGAATAAATAAAACGGTTCTCGTTGAAAATGATTTCTATGCCTACAGGTTAACATTTTTTGATAATGAAGTTCTTGTTGTTTTGAACAAGTCAACTAGTAGTCGGCAATTAATTGCCGACTACCAATTACTGGATGGTATTTGGGAAAACCTTTTTACAGGAAAAAAACAGAAATTAAAAGATTTAGAAATCGGTTCAAAGGAAGCATTGATATTCAGAAAAATTTTATGAAAAAAAGGTTCTTTCTTGCTGTTTTAATTCTGGTGTTTTGGGCAGGGGTAAGATTTATACTTATAGAAAAAGATAAGCAACTTACATCTCCGGAAACATTCACATTTAAGTATCCCGATTATGCTGAAAAGGTTTATATTACTGGCTCGTTCAATAATTGGAATTATGAAGACACCAACTATGAAATGGAAATGGACAGGCGTCTCGCAAAAATTACACTAAAACTTGAACCATCAATTTATGAATACAAATTTTATGTAAAACCCAAACCGGATACTGTAAAAAGATGGTTTTCAGACGACAATGCAGCATATTTTGAGGATGATGGCTACGGCGGAAAAAACTCAGTACTTAAATTACAACAAAAAACAAAAATAACACTTACATTCAAAGCGCCTGAATATGCAAAAGAGGTCTATCTCACAGGTGATTTTGACGATTGGAAATTCAACAAATACCCGATGGAAAGGGGGTGGAAGGGGGAAGATGGGGGACTGAAAGGAGGAAATCAATGGACAACTGCAATTGAACTTGCCGCTGGAAGATATGCTTATAAGTTCGTCGTCAATCCAAAAGAAATTGCAGAAAGAGAATCGTGGTTTATAGACCCTGCCGCAAAACAAACACCGAAAGATGAATACGGAAAGACAAACTCAATTGTTGAGATAAAAACGCTCAAAAACTTTATATTCTTTTTTGACATATTTTTTATCGCACTAATATCGATTCTGGCTTTTTCATCTATTTTTGCGTTTCTTACCGAAAAAATAATGCAACTTAAATTGAAACTTACCGTTAAATTGGTGGTTGTAATTGTTCTTGTTGTTTTTATTACCTCTTTTATTTTAATTTTTATTGAAACACGCAACCGAGAGACAGCAATTAAAAACCAGCTTAGAATCGCAACAAATATAATGGATGCCTGGCTTTTTTCAACCAAAGCGGTTCCACAGATACAGACACCAGATTCTGAGAATAAACTTAAAGCGGTTCTGGAAAATATGATGTTTTCTTCGCAAGAAAGCAGTTCCAGATTTAATACGGGAATTAAGGCGGCTGCTATCTATACTGCTAACGGTGAAATGATTGCTGCTGATTTCTCAAAAATTGTTGAAGAACGGGTAAAAGGAGAGAGTGATATACTTGTGGCATTAAAAAAATTAAAACCGCAAACAACCGAGTTCAAACTTTACAAAATATTGAAAACGGATATTGTCGCAATCCTGCCTGTAAAACGCGGACTGAAATCCTCACTACAAGAAAAAATTGAGTATTATCTCGCTGTTGATTATGACTGGCTCAGGTTTAAGAGTGAACGAAATAGATATATCGTTAATAAATTTTTTGCTTTATTTTCTGTGGTGGTTATTTCCGGTATGATCGCTTTTGTGCTTTCATCCGCATTACTTTCGCCGATTAAAAAACTTGATGATGCTATGACAAAAGTGCGTTCGGGCGACTATACCCAGAAGGTTGATATAAAAACAAAAGATGAACTTCAAGATTTAGCGCAGACATTTAATTTTATGACAACAGAAATAAAAAGGTATCATGACTTGCAGATTGATAAAATTATTGAAGAACAGACAAAAACAGAGGCGATAATTTTTTCTATTGAGGACGGAATAATTCTTACCGACTACACAGGCAAAGTGTTGCTTTTTAATCAGCAGGCAGTTAAACAACTTGCTATTTACACATCCGACCTTGAAAACAAAAATATAAAAAATCTTCTGCCCTATCCCGAAGTTATTAAGTCCATAGAGGATGTTTCAAAAGAACCGGAAAAACGGATATTTTCGGAAATAAAAATTGACTTACCTTCGTCTCTGAAATACCTCAAGACCGAATCTCTTATTGTTCAAACGGAAAAAAATGAAAAAATCGGAATTGTAACCGTGTTTCATGATATAACATTGGAAAAAGAACTTGATGAAATGAAACAGAACTTTTTTAGCGCTATCGTTCACGACCTCAAAACACCGGTAACGGCGATAGTCGGTTATCTGGACATCGTAAGCAGGCAAAGTTTGGGTCCATTAAACGACGAACAAAAAAGGGCGCTCGGTATTATGAAAACATCCACCCAAAAATTAAGGAATCTGATAAATGATATACTTGATGTCGCGAAAATTGAATCTGGAAAACCGCTTATTCTTGAAAAAAAGAAATTCGGTCCGTATCCTCTCGTAAAATCGGTTGTAGAGACATTTATCCCCGATGCGCAGGTATTAAACATTGAAATAAAAAATACCGTTTTAGAAAACACGCCCGATATACTTGCCGATGAAAAACTGATGGAAAGGGTTATTTCTAATCTTGTTTCAAATGCCCTGAAGTTTACGCCGCACGGCGGACTGATAAAAATTGAGGGTTCACTTTCCGACGGGTGGTTTCAATTTTCTGTCAGTGATACAGGTAAAGGCATCCCGAAGGAAGACATCGACAAAATATTTTTGAGATTTTATCAAGTCAGAGGGACTGAAAAAAGAGGAACCGGTTTGGGACTGACAATCTGCAAACATATAGTTGAATCGCACGGCGGAAAAATTTCGGTTGAATCGGAAGTAAGCAAGGGAACAAAATTTATTGTTGATATTCCCGTTTGATTTAGGTATAATAAAAGCAAGTTAAAGGTTAAAAGTTAAAGGTAAAAGCGAGGAATTTTTAACTTTTTACTTTTCGCTTTTAACTTCTCCGAAGGAGATTTATTATGGGCGAGATTGTTCTGAAAAATGTTACAAAAATTTATCCAGGAAATGTTCCAGCAGTAAAGGACATAAACTTTAATGTCAAGGATAAAGAGTTTTTTATTCTTGTAGGACCTTCCGGTTGCGGTAAAACGACGGTCTTAAGAATGATAGCGGGACTTGAGGAGATATCCAGCGGAGAGATTTACATTGACGATAAAATTGTAAATAATGTCCCGCCGAAAGACAGGGATATCGCAATGGTATTTCAGAATTATGCGCTTTATCCCCATATGAAGGTTTATGATAACATGGCATTCGGGTTGAAATTACGCGGATACTCTAAAACGGAAATTGACAAGCGGGTTAGAGAAGTGGCGGAAATGTTAGGACTTACCAGGTTTCTCGACAGATACCCGAAGGCGCTTTCAGGTGGACAGAGACAGCGGGTTGCGGTCGGCCGGGCAATTGCCAGAAAACCGAAAGTGTTTCTCTTTGATGAGCCGCTTTCAAACCTTGATGCAAAGGTCAGGGTCACTATGCGGGCGGAACTGAAAAAACTGCAACAGCAATTAGGGGTAACCGCCGTTTATGTTACTCACGACCAGGTTGAAGCGATTTCTATGGGTGATAAAATCTGCGTTATAAAAGACGGAGCGGTTCAGCAGATTGATGAGCCGCTGATGATTTATGATAAGCCGAGAAATAAATTTGTAGCGGGCTTTATCGGTTCTCCGCCGATGAATTTTCTTAACTGTAAAATTGCAGATGGTTCATCCGTCGGAAAAGAGGACGGCATATGGATTGAGCAGTCAAAATTTTCCGTAAAGGTTCTTGACCAGCATATTGAATTGTTATCAAATTATGTCGAGCGGGAAGTAATTTTCGGAGTGAGGCCGGAAGATATATATGACAAACTTTATGCGCGCGGTGCAACGCCGTATAACACAATACTTGCTGCCGTGGATATAGTTGAGCCGATGGGTTCGGAAACATATCTTCATCTAACGGTGGGGCAGGAGTCCTTAATAGCGAAGGTTGATGCCCATACACAGGTATTAGAAAACCAAACGATTGAACTTGTGCTTGATATGAGAAAAATTCACATCTTTGACAGAGAAACCGGAGACAGTATAATTTAGTAAATTCCACAAATGTGAAATTTACGAATTCTTTGGGCAGGGCATTAGACCCCGCCCAAAGAAAACAGATAAAATTTTTTGGCTCCTCCCAGTTCTAAGAGTTCTGTAATTCAGCCACAGAATTTCACAGAACTTCACTGGGCCACAGAACCACACAGAATTTCACAGAATTATTCTGTGCTTTTCTGTGCCATTCTGTGGCTGTCATTC
>Ga0066636_10001084_pt1 | contig 16590 bp, 15 predicted proteins | sample CryGeyCG2014_080_2_FD_62736 | JGI IMG/M metagenome (GOLD analysis project Ga0066636, IMG submission 62736) | Groundwater microbial communities from aquifer - Crystal Geyser CG07_land_8/20/14_0.80 | ecosystem: Environmental > Aquatic > Deep subsurface > Groundwater | place: USA: Utah: Grand...
GGAGCGGGGGAGGTGGGCACCGAATTGCACCCAACCCTTTCGTACTGGCGCGACATCGGACAGGTATTCGTGGCCGGCGTTTGCGGCGCGCTCGACCCGACCGAACCGAAAGCGCTTGTCGTTCCCCACCCCGCACCGGACGAGATCGAAGGCTTCGTACAGTCGGCTCCACCCATGCAGGGCTCCGAGCTGATCACGGCGGAGATGCTCAATGCGCTGTGGTCGGATCTCGGGAAGGCGCTTGCCGTCGAAGCGGCTCGGTTCAGCGACGGGGTCCAGGGCTATCTGAAAAAGTACAGCTCGGTCTGGAACGTGGTCGGTCGCGTCTGCCTGCATCTTGCCGAAAACAAACGCAATCCGGAATATCCCTTCGCATTCATCGCCACTTACGTGCACAAGGTCTCCGGGCAGGCCAGGCCCCAGCACCTGCCGCTCGGGCGGGCGCTTAAAGAATACGCCGGGGCGAGAAACCGCCAGAAACTGCTCGCATTGCTTTCTCCCCTTTCCCGGGCTGCGGAACAAAGCGCCTTCATCCGGGAGTTGGTCGACTCCGGCGACATCTACTACCCATTGTCCTGGACATCCAGGGAAGCCCACCGATTCCTTTGCGGGATCACTCACTACGAGCAGGCCGGTCTGGTCGTGCGCATGCCGGACTGGTGGAGCAAGAAAAGCCGACCCCGGCCCAAAGTTTCTGTGTCCATCGGCGGCAAGGCACCGTCCAAGCTGGGTATGGACGCGCTCCTGGACTTCGACGTAAAGCTGAGTCTCGACGGCGAGGATCTGTCTGCCAAGGAGGTCGAGACGCTGCTTGCAGCCGGAGAAGGCTTGGTGCTGATCAAGGGCAAGTGGATCGAGGTGGACCGCGACAAGCTTTTGGAAGTCCTCGATCAATGGCGCCAGGTGCAGAAGCAGGCTCAGGCGGGCGGCGTCAGCTTCGGTGAGGCCATGCGCATGCTGGCGGGCGCCCGGCTCGATGGCGGTGAAGCGGACAGCGCCGGGGAAGCCTTGCCGGAATGGTCCGAGGTCATCGCCGGAAAATGGCTTTCATCCAGGCTCGAAGCGCTGCGATCCCCCCGTCTGAAAGCCGAGATCGACGCCAACGCCGGGCTTTTAGCCGAGCTCCGTCCCTACCAGAAGCTTGGAGTGCAGTGGCTTTCGACTCTGCGAGGCCTGGAACTCGGCGGCTGCCTGGCCGACGACATGGGCCTGGGCAAAACGATCCAGGTGCTCGCCGTGCTGTCATTGTGCCGGCGTTGCAAGGAAAAAGGCACCGATCTGTTGGTGGTGCCGGCCTCGCTCGTGGACAACTGGCGGCTGGAAATCGAGCGTTTTGCTCCTGAGCTGAAGATTCTCATTGCACACCCCTCTTCCATCCCCTCACCGGAGCTTGGGAAACTGCCGAAACAGAAGGTGGATGCCCACGATGCGGTGATTACCACTTACGGCACCGCCATGCGGATTGCATGGATCCGGTCGCATGCATGGCGCAACGTGATCCTCGATGAGGCCCAGGCCATCAAGAACCCCGGCGCCAAGCAGACCAAGGCGCTCAAGTCGTTGAGCGGCAGGTGGCGCCTGGCCCTGACCGGCACGCCCGTGGAAAATCGCCTCGGCGACCTTTGGTCGATCTTCGACTTCCTGAACCCCGGACTCCTGGGCTCGGCTAAGGCGTTCAACGGCCTGTGCAAGTCCATGGCGTCGGCCAAGCAGGGATACGCGCCGCTGCGCAGGCTGGTACAGCCCTACATCCTGCGCCGCCTCAAGACCGACAAAAGCGTCATCGCGGATCTGCCGGACAAAACCGAGGTCAACGCCTACTGCCTGTTGAGCAAGCGCCAGGCCGCGTTGTACAAGCAGTCGGTGGAGGAACTTCAAAAGGTCATAGAAACCCTTGAGGGGATCGAGCGGCGCGGCGTGGTCCTGGCTTTCTTGATGCGCTTCAAACAGATATGCAACCACCCGTCCCAGTGGCTGGGGGATGGCGTCTACGAACCTTCGGACAGCGGCAAGCTTTTACGGTTGCGCGAACTCTGCGAATCCGTTGCCGCCCGCCAGGACAAAGTGCTCGTGTTTACCCAGTTCCGGGAGATGACCGAGCCGTTGGCGGATTTTCTGAGTGAGGTCTTCGAACGCAGGGGCCTCGTGTTGCACGGCGGCACCCCGGTTAAAAAGCGCATGGACCTGGTCAAGCGCTTCCAGGAGGATGACCGGGTGCCGTATATGGTGCTGTCGCTCAAGGCCGGCGGCATCGGTCTCAATCTGACCGCCGCCTCTCACGTCATCCACTTTGATCGGTGGTGGAACCCCGCGGTGGAAAACCAGGCCACGGACCGCGCCTTTCGCATCGGCCAGAAAAAAAATGTACTCGTTCACAAGTTCGTCTGCCGGGGCACAGTGGAGGAACGCATCGACGCGCTGATCGCCGGAAAGCAGGAGCTCGCAGGCGAAATCCTGTCCGGAGGCGCCGAGACTGTCTTGACGGAGATGAGCAACGAGGAGTTGATCTCGATGGTGTCGCTCGATTTGAGCAGCGCCGTGGAAGGATAGTTAAACGCGCCAGATCAAGACGTGATAAAAAAATGTGAGGTGAATCTATGGGTTGGTACTCCTACAACTGGCATCCCTATGTTACGGCGGCCGAGCGCCGCCGACAAGCCGCGAAGAAGATGGCGAAGATGCAGAAAACCGGGCGCAAGGTCTCGCCCGTTGAAATCGCAGGCCGCAAGATTGCAACGACCTTCTGGGGCGACGCCTGGTGCAAGAACCTCGAGGCCTACAGCGATTACGCCAATCGTCTACCCCGTGGCCGAACATATGTGCGAAACGGTTCGGTGATCGACCTGCAGATCGAGGCCGGGCGTGTCCGCGCACTTGTCAGCGGCTCGGCCATTTACGAGGTGGACATCGAAATCAAACCCCTTGTAAAAAAACGATGGACCGACATTAAAAGATGGTGCGCGGGCCGGATCGATTCGCTGGTCGAACTGCTGCGGGGTTCCATCTCCAAGGGGGTGATGGAGATCGTTACCCGTAAGGGCGAAGGTCTGTTTCCTTCACCTTCTGAGATTTCCATGCGTTGTTCGTGCCCGGACTGGGCCACCATGTGCAAACACGTGGCCGCGACACTTTACGGCGTAGGGGCGCGCCTCGACCACAAGCCTGAGTTTCTGTTCATATTGCGCGGCGTGGATCCGGCCGAAATGGTGGAGGCCGTCGTCGATCAGCCGCCGGTCGCCGGCAAAACCCGGAAAGGGCGAGTGCTCGAAACCAGCGAGTTGTCGTCGATCTTCGGTGTCGACATGGACATAGACGAAGCGTCTTCGGAAGATATGTCAACGCCAGCCAGGCCGGTAAAGAGGTCAAGACACACTCCACGGATCCTGAAAAAGTCACCCTCCAAAACGAACAAAAAGACCCAAGCAAAGCCTTCGGCAAAGAAACCTGCGGCCGGGAAAGCAGCTACCCGGAAAATCACCGGCAGGAAGACCGCTGCCAGGAAGGAAACGACTAAGAGGGTCACCCGGAAAAAGTCTTCAACCCAAAAGCATGCTTCCGGAGAAAAATCCTCCAAAATGAAGCCGACTGAAAAGAAACCCGGTATCTTAGGCTGAAGAATCCCGTAAATCTTAAAGAGGAGCAAGCCGCAACGCTGGAGGCTCTCCAAGTCACCAATCTGAATCTCAAAACGACCCGCACCCACCACCTCCGGATGAATTTCCAAGAGTTCCTGAACCAACCGCCGCCGGTGGCAGAAGCCTTCTTATTGAAGGTTGTCTCGATTTGGCATTTTCTTACCCATGGATAGATTGATCCATCGCCTTCAAAGCGGTTTCCGGCATGATCTCCGCCAAGGTGGGATGCGCATGAATGGTACGTGCAAGGTCTTGAACCGTGATTCCCATTCGAATCGCCAGTGTTGCTTCGGCAATCAGATCCGTGGCATGGGGGCCGATGATATGGACTCCTAAAATTTTACCGCTGCCGATCTCTGAAATGATCTTGGCCTGTCCGGCAATATCTCCGATGACATGAGCCTTTCCCAGTGATCTGAATAACACGCTGTCCGAACGAACCGGGAAACCCTGAGCTTTGGCCTGGGCTTCGGTCAACCCGACATCGGCAACCTCCGGCGATGTGAAAATGGCGCCCGGCACGGTGCGGTAGTCCATGTCCCGCCGTCCTCCCATGGCATTTTCAGCCGCCACCAAGCCTTCCGCGGAGGCCACATGAGCCAGCATGATCTTAGAAGGCCCCAAAATATCGCCGATGGCATAAATACCGTCAGCACCCGTTTCCATCCGCAGATTGGCCGCCACCCATCCTTTCTCATCCACTTTCACACCCAGGGTATCGAAACCGTCGATAGGAGTCGTGTTGGGTTTGCGCCCCACACAGACCAAGACCTTATCCGCATTTTCGAAAAAATGATTTTTGTCCTTTTCCTCAGGATTTTTCAAAAAAGGTGACGGGCCGAGGGTCAGCCGCAACCGGCCTTCCGCCTCATCCACCCCTTCGATGACTCGGTTGATGATAAAACGAATTTTTCGTTTCTTCATCTCCCGCTCGAGGACCTTCGAGCAGTCTTCATCCACCGACGGCAGCGGCAGCATGCGGGACAAGGCTTCCACGACCGTTACCCGGGATCCCAGCGATGAAAACAGGAACGCAAATTCACATCCGATGACGCCACCGCCGACGATCAAAAGGGTTTCGGGGATCTTTTCAAGACAAAGCGCATGGTTGCTTGAGAGAATACGGTGGCCGTCAAAGGGAAGATTCGGCAGTTCAAGTGGCCGGGTGCCTGTGGCGAGAATTAGGCGCTCCCACGGCACTTCCTTCTCCTCTTCCCCGGGTATCCTTACTGCGACCGCATTTCTCCCTTTCAGATAGCCCGTCCCTTTCAAATACCGAACCCGATGATGTTGCAGCAAATCGAGAATCCCCCTTCGCTGGGTCTCGACGATCCTGTTCTTTCTTTCCATCAGGCGCGGCATGTTCGGCCGGACGCCTCCTTCAAGGGTAATGCCGAAGGTATCGGCTTTTCTGATCTTTTCCAAAAGCTCCGCAGCAGCGATCAGGATCTTGGAGGGGATACACCCCCAATTCAGGCAAGTGCCGCCCACGTTGTCCTCTTCGATGAGGGTCACATCGGCACCAAGCTGCGCGGCTCTGACCGCGGCGACATAACCTCCGGGTCCGGCGCCCAGGATCACCATTTTTATGTTCACGGGTAATTTCTCCTTCCGCCATTATAGCGCCTTCTTTTGAAGAGCTGTTCGACCCTTGGAATGTTTTCAGAGAATACCAATGATCCGGTCGCAAGATTCCAGCAATTCAATTAAGGAGTCGTAAGTTCCGTTTGAAATCGTCCGCCCGATGGAGGGGTTATCGATCCCCCTCAGTTCGGCATCTCGGGTCAAAACATGGACCTCAAGGTTGTGACCGATGGATTCCTTAAGACCCACGGACTCAGGGCATTTCAGGGGAAGGCAGCAAAAACGAACGGCCTCTTGGAGCAAAAAAAGACTGACCGTATGGCCTTGCGCCAGCATGTCCGCCGCCGTTTGCAAGGCACGGTCTGCTTCGTCCGTGCAGGGTCCGCTTTTGAGAAGAATGGCTATTTTCATGTTCACGCTCCTAAAATATCAGGGACAGGCCCTTTTCGGCCATCAACTCCGTAACCTTCCGGTGATCGATAACCTCCAGGTCTTCAACCAATTCCTCCGGAGTCAAACCCCGCTTCCTGAGGGATTCGCCTTCCACGTAGAATTCGGCCGGTGCATCCTTTTTTTCGTAAATCCCGCGCGCGATAATCTCCTCGAGGGTCCCACCCAGCGCCAGCCAAGGAGTTTGGCCGGGGTTCTGGCCGGCCTTTGCCAAATAGACACCGTCATCGACCAGAACAACGACGGGTCGGAATCTTAAGGACATGGAGCCGTTGGCGTGGCGCAATCCCTCTGCCGCTTGAAAGCCTCCATACGGTCCATGACGGATAACGATTAAAATGTCTTTTGTCATGGTATCCTCCTTTTACGGACCGACACTGAGCACTACATCCGTTTCTCCCAACAATTCGAACAGGCTCTTGAGAGTACCGGGAGTCGTGCCTTCTATGAATTGCTCTTTCCGCAGACCGCGGAAGCTGAAGCATGTCCCTCACAAATCCACCCGGGCACCCTTTGCAATCAGATCAGCGAACCCCTTCTCGGCATTCGGCGCTCCCGATGCCCGTTGCCCTTTCAAAAAGCCATAGGTACCGTCCCCGGATCCCACCACTACCACACGATGCCCTCTCTTCAAAGCCGCATCGGTAATCCCGAGCACGGTATCCGCCTCCTGGCCGCCGTATGGCGGCGACTCCAGTATGATCGTGATTTGTTTCATGGTTCTCCCGAGTCTAGTATTTTATTGTTTTGATTCATCGCTGAAAGGCAGTTTCCCTTCCCTTCCCAGCTTTGAAAGCATAAAAATCGCCCCTCTCCGGGACAACCCGAGCGCTTCGGCAAGGGCTTTTTCATCCAAGAAACCGCGGGTTTTAAAAAGTGCGAGCACCTCGGCTTCCAATTCTTCGAACCAGTCTTCGAACAGCACCAAAAGCCCCGGGTCGGTGATAGCGGCAAGCTGCTTGGACCGGGCAACCTTATTCACCAGACTCTGGCACATCTGCGTCGGGTCGACACCTTCGCCCATGCACTCGGCCAGTCACAGATGAACCAGGCTGGACACCTTGTCCCCGGCCGGTGCATCTAACATCGCTGTCAGAAAGCGGGCCCGGACCTCCTCATCCAGGTTTTGAAAAAGCTTCTTTACAAAAATGGCGATTTCCGCCAGCACCGCCTCCGGATCCATGCCGGAAAGGCTTTCGAAGATGTCACCCATACGACTCAGCTCCTCCGTCTTCTTAAAACCCCTTTCGCGTTTCCAAGAGGTCCGCCGCCAATTCGCTTAAAGTCCTGAGGATGTCCAAGGTGCGCGGATCCGAGAGGGAGTAATAGATGAACGGACCTTCCCGCTCAACGGTTACCAAAAGTGAACGCTTTAGTTCCTTGAGATGATGCGACACCAGCGGCTGCGACAATCCCAAGGACTCCGCGATGGCAGAAACCGACTTTCTTTGCCCGCTGATACACAACAGGATGCGCAGCCGGTTTTCATCCCCCAGACACTTGGCAAGAAAGGCCGGAAGATGCAGGGTCTCGGCAAATGTGTGCGTTCCACCTTTGGGGATCATGACGGGTTTACCCACTGGCCCGAAGCTCCTTTGAAAAGGGCCGATCGGGATTTCTTATCAGCATATAAATGTTTATTTATGTGCTGATATCCTGTGTGTCAAGATCTTTTTGGGTTCCGCCCGTAGGATCCGGCGTCGATATTTCGCACCCAAAAATGGCAAAGCACAAAGTGCCGATGATCTCCAATACGAATATGGTAATCCGGTTCGCCGTTGAATGGATTTACCCCAAAACCGCGCCTCCACAGGCCGGCATGTCAGGCATGTTGTCTGCCATGGTTTTTTTGTGGTATGTTTCACATCAATTGATCATCGATTTTTCCCATTAAAAAGGCCGAGAGTCGGCTGAATTTGAACCCCATAAATAGAGAAGGAGAAACCCGTATGAAAAGAATGGTCTCATTAGCCGCAATCCTGGCGGCGATCGCTTTGGTCTCTGGAGGAGCCCTTGCTCAGTTTGCCCGAACGGATGACGCCATCAAATACAGGCAATCCGTCATGTTCCTGATCGGACAGCACTTCACCCGCCTGGGCGGAATGCTGAAAGGGAGTCCGGCCTATGATAAAGGGGCCTTTCTAAAAGGCGCAACACTGGTTCAAACCCTGGCAGCGATGCCCTGGGATGCGTTTTTGGTTCCCGGAAGCGACAAGGGTTCTCAAATGAAAGATGACACCCTCAAAGATACGGCCCGATTCAAGGAAGCGGCAAAAGCGGCGGAATCCGCAATGGCCGGCCTCGTTGCCGCATCCGGAACCGGAGATGTCTCCGCGATCCAGGAACCGTTCGGGGCGGTAGGAAAAAGCTGCAAAAATTGCCATACTGCATTTCGGAAATAAGGATACTCCGGGCCTTCAGCGCACCATAATATAGACCACCAGGGCGGAAACTGCGGCAACGACAGCGGCCAGCCAAAGGGGACTCCGGGTAGCATCCTTCGCCATACCCATAAAAGTTTTCCGGCCGGTCAGCATAGACGCGACAAGATTTTCCTTCTTATAGAGGAGGTAAAACAACACCGCGGCGATATGGAGGGTCACCAGGATGGCGATAATGTATGGATTCACGGTGTGAATGGCAGTGAGCCGTTCGCTGACCGCATTGCTGACATAAGGATAAAGCGGGCCCTGGGTGAAAATATCGTCGGTAGCAAAAAGGCCCGTAACCGCCTGAAGCAACAATGCCATGATCATTGCCATAACAGACCATCCGCCCATGGGGTTGTGACCCAGATGCCTCGGTGTATCTTTTCGAAAAAGGGTACCCGCATAGCGCATCACCGCCTTCGGAGAGGAAATAAAATCGGAAAATCGGGAGGTTTGGCTCCCGATGAACCCCCAGAAGACCCGAAATACAAGCAGCCCCAGGAGGATAAAACCGGAAAGCTCGTGGTATTTCATGGCGTTGCCGCCGGTTTTCCCGGATATGAAAGATACGATCACGAAAAAGACCAGGGCCCAGTGAAAGATCCGCGTGGGAAGATCCCACACTTCAACGGTTGTCGGGGATGATGGGGATCCTTTCAGAATTTCCGAGCGTTCCGACCTTTGAGAGGTATTCGACATGAGCGTTATTTATTAAAAATGCCTCCTGCATTCAAGATGGAAATGAAACTTGATGGCTTCGTAAAAAATCGTCACCCCGTTGAAAAACGGGGTCCATTGGTTTCATAAGTGCTTGATAACACTTGATTCCAGCTTTCGCAGGAATGACGGAAAGAGAGCATTTTCGACTTTTTTCGATTTCATCAAACTTGTCCTCATGGTAAAACTTTTTCAATTAATTTCGTAACGGATTATCCATGACAAGGAGGAATACACGAATGACCCCAAGAGTGAAGATGCGGATCGCGGCGGCCATCATCTCCATGGGCTTTCTTACCCTTTCCGGGTTGGCCTTTGCCGGAACGGCGGAACCTAAAGAGGCGTCCGGAGATCAGACGCGGAAAGAGTTTTCAGAAACTCTGCAGGTGATCAAGGACTTTGCGGCGGAGCAGCGGGAAGAAGCCGTCAAACAGGCCAAAATCGCCCTTGAGGAAATCGATGCCGCCATCGAAAACCTGGAAGAGCGCTTCGATCGGAATTGGGACCAAATGGATCAGGCCGCCCGGAAAAAGTCCCGAGACATTTTAAAATCGCTCAAAAAACAGCGAAATGAGCTTAGCGAATGGTATGGGGGGCTCAAGCATTCCTCGGCAAAAGCCTGGGGGCATGTCAAGAGCGGGTTGCTGAAAAGCTACCAGTCTCTCAAGGAGGCTTTCCGGGAAGCGGAAAAAGAATTCAAATAAGGCCGCCGATTTCGATCCCGCCATCATCCCGACGAAACGGTTGGCGAATCGGTTTCGGACGATTTCAAAAGCGGGACGCCGCCGGCTTGTTAAAAGCTGCCGGATCCGTCCCAGCAGTGGGTGCAAAGCTTTTCCTTGGGAATTCCGATCGCCCCTACCAGATCCTCCAATCGTTGGTAATTCAAGGTCGTCAGGTGGAGCCTTTCCCGTATTTTTTCGATCATGGCCAGATTCTTCTCCGTGCCTGCCCGAGCGTATTCCACCATATCCATCTCCTTTCCAGCCTCCAGTTCATGAATGGCCTGTCTTCCGGCAAGGTCCATGGAAGACTGGGATCTGGAAAAATTCAAGAAATCGCAGGGGAAGATCAGTGTCGGGCATGCGGGGCGCATGTGGACTTCCTTTGCACCGTAGTCGAATAGAATCTCAATGTTATCCTTGAGCTGGGTCCCCCGCACAATGGAATCCTCGCAGAAAAGGAGGCGTTTGCCCTCGATGAGTTTTTTTATGGGAATGAGCTTCATTCGAGCGACCAGGTCCCGAAGTTCCTGGTTCTGGGGCATGAAGCTCCTGGGCCACGTGGGCGTGTATTTCACGAAAGGACGTTGATAGGGGATTTTTCTTTCCATGGCATAACCCACGGCGTGCCCGACGCCCGAATCCGGGATCCCGGCAACGTAATCGATCTTGACATGGTCTCTTTTGGCCAAAGCCGCGCCGCATCTGTACCGGACACTCTCCACGTTAACCCCTTCGTACTCGGATGCGGGGTATCCGTAATACACCCATAAAAAAGCGCAGATCTGCATCCTGGGGCCCGGCGGCACCTTCGTTTCCCAGCCGTCGGCGGTCAGGAGGACCACCTCTTTGGGCCCCAAGAATTTTTCGGTCTCATACCCCAGGTTAGGAAAGGCGCAGGTTTCCGAACTGACCGCGACACTTCCTGTCTTGCGCCCGAGGGCCAGCGGGGTCCGTCCCAACCTGTCCCGGGCGGCATAGATCCCTTTCTCTGTTAAAAGGAGCATGGAGCACGACCCTTTTATGACGGATTGGGCGCGGATGATCCCGTTCTCGAAGGAATCTTCCTCGCAGATGAGCATGGCTACGGCCTCGGTGGGGCTGGCCTCGGTCCCTGTGTTTTCTGAAAAATACCGGCGTTTCCCGAAAGCCCGGCTCACCAGGTCCTCTATATTATTGATCCTGCCGACGGTGACAATCCCGAAGGTTCCCAGGTGAGACCTGAAGATCAAGGGCTGGGGATCGGTGTCGCTGATCACCCCGATTCCCCGGTCTCCCTTGAAGTCGGGCAACTCGGATTCGAACTTGGTGCGGAAGTAGTTGTTTTCGATATTGTGGATGGAGCGCTGGATGCCGTCCCCGTTCCTGACCGCCATCCCACCCCGCCGCGTCCCCAAGTGGGAATGGTAGTCGGTCCCGTAAAACAAGTCGTTGACGCAATCCGTTTTTGAAACCACTCCAAACATGCCGCCCATTTTTTCCTGCTCCTTAATGATGTAATTAAATCAGCCCGTCCCTCTCTCTTGTTGCCGATCCCAGGAGGCTGTGTGGCTTACCATCGGCTGTCCTTGGCTTTCCATGTGTAGGGCCGATAAAAGAAAGTCTTTCGGATCACCGGATAGCCGAGTGGTATTTTTGCAAGGACCTGACCGTCGGTTTTTCCTCTCGCATGGCCGCGATCCCCTTAGCTGCTGCGATGGCCGCTACCATGGTGGTGATATACGGAATCTTATACTTGATGGCCGCCCTCCGGATGTCGGAGCTGTCGTCGGCGCCTTTCTTTCCGGAAGGCGTATTGACCAGCAACTGGATCTTCCCGCTCTTGATGGCATCCACCAGGTTCGGCCTGCCAAGACCGAGTTTGGAAATCGGTATGGTTTCCATACCCCGCTCCTTCAGGAACCGATGGGTCCCTTCGGTGGCCAGGAGGGCAAACCCGAGTTCCCGAAACCGGCGCACAGGCTCCATGGCCGCAGGCTTATCCCGGTCGGCGATAGTAAACAAAACGGCTCCCTTAAGGGGAAGTGAAATCTGGGTGGCCTCCTGGGCTTTGAAGTAAGCCCGCCCGAAGGAATGGGACAAGCCCAGCACCTCCCCCGTGGAACGCATTTCAGGGCCTAAGACCGGGTCCACTTCCGGAAACATGTTGAACGGAAAGACCGCTTCTTTTACTCCAAAATGGGGAATCTGCCGCTCCTTCAAGCCGAGTTCGGTAATACTCTTCCCCAGAATCACCTGGGTAGCCATGTTTGCCATGGATATACCGCAGACTTTAGAGACGAGGGGAACGGTGCGCGAGGCCCGGGGATTGGCCTCCAGCACGTAAACCGTGTTTTCGAAGATAGCATACTGGATGTTCATTAAACCCACCACCCCGAGTTCCACGGCGATGCGGCGTGTGTATTCGCAGATCGTATCGATGTGCTTGGGAGCGAGGCTGATGGGCGGAATGACGCAGGCGCTGTCCCCCGAGTGGATGCCGGCCAGCTCAATGTGCTCCATTACGGCAGGGACAAAGGCATCTTTTCCATCGGAGATGGCGTCGGCTTCCGTTTCGATTGCATTGTCCAGAAACCGATCGATGAGGACGGGTCGCTCGGGCGAGACTTCCTCAACGGCAACCTTCAAGTATCGCCGCATCGATGGCTCGTCATGGACTACCTCCATTCCCCGTCCACCTAAAACATAAGAGGGCCGAACCATGAGGGGATAACCGATGGCAGAAGCGATTTGAAGGGCTTCCTCGATGCTTGAGGCCATGCCGCTTTCCGGCTGGGGAATCCCCAGCTCCCGCATGATCCGGCGAAACCGGTCCCGATCCTCGGCCAGATCAATGGTCTCGGGTGATGTTCCTAGGATTTTCACTCCCGCATCTTCCAGTTCCCTGGCAATGTTGAGGGGGGTCTGGCCGCCGAACTGGACGATCACCCCGACCGGTTTTTCCTTTTCATAGATACTCAACACGTCCTCGACGGTCAGGGGCTCGAAATAGAGCTTGTCCGAAGTATCATAGTCCGTGGAGACCGTTTCCGGATTGCAGTTGACCATGATGGATTCGAATCCGGCCGCACGGATGGCAAAGGCCGCATGGACGCAGCAGTAATCGAATTCGATCCCCTGGCCGATACGGTTCGGCCCGCCCCCCAGAACCATGATCTTTTTCCGGTCGCTCACCGTCACCCGATCCGGGGCGTTGTAGGTGGAGTAGTAGTAAGCGGCATTTTCCACCCCGCTGACAGGAACCGCATCCCAGGTCTCCACCACCCCCAGCCGCTTTCGATGCTCCCGGATGACGCTTTCCGATACTCCTAAAATCTTGGCCAGATACCGGTCGGCAAACCCGTCTTTTTTGGCCTGAATTAAAAGATCGTCCGGAATGGCCTCGCCCTTGTATGAAAGGATCTTTTCTTCGAGAAGGACCAGTTCCCTGGCCTGCTCGATGAAATAAGGCTTGATGTGGGTCAGCTTGTAAAGGGTTTCGACATCTGCGCCTTTTCGGAGGGCTTCGTACATGATAAACTGGCGTTCGCTGGTGGAAACAACCAGCATCTGCAAAAGCCTTTCCAGGGGCAATTGATTGAAATTTTTTGCAAAGCCGAGTCCATACCGGTTGGTTTCCAGGCTCCGGATGGCTTTTTGGAGGGCCTCCTTGTAGGTCTTGCCGATGCTCATTACCTCACCTACGGCTCGCATCTGGGTCCCCAGTTGGTCCACGATCCCTTGAAATTTCTCAAAGGCCCAGCGTGCGAACTTCACGACGACATAGTCTCCGGAAGGGGTATACTTTTCCAGGGTGCCGTCCCGCCAGTATGGGATCTCATCCATGTTCAATCCGCCGGCCAATAGAGAAGATACTCGGGCGATGGGAAAGCCGGTTGCCTTGGAAGCCAGGGCCGAGGACCGGGAAGTTCGGGGATTGATCTCGATGACCACCACGCGTCCGGTTTTAGGATCATGGGCGAATTGGATGTTGGTCCCTCCGATCACTTCAATGGCCTCCACAATGGCGTAAGAATACGCCTGAAGCTTTTCCTGGAGTGCCGAGTCGATGGTGAGCATGGGCGCCGTACAAAAGCTGTCTCCGGTGTGCACCCCCATGGCGTCCACGTTTTCAATAAAACAGACGGTGATCATCTGGTTTTTGGCATCCCGGACAACCTCCAGCTCCAGTTCCTCCCATCCCAGCACCGACTCTTCCACCAATATTTGGTGAATCAGGCTGGCGGCAAGCCCTCGGGCCGCCACAATGCGCAGCTCCTCCACGTTGTACACCAGCCCCCCGCCGGTCCCGCCCATAGTATAGGCAGGGCGGATGACCACAGGGTATCCCAACTTGGCCGCGACGGCCTCGGCATCTTCCACCGTGTTCACGGCCTTGCTTTTCGGCATGTCGATCCCCAGACGCTTCATGGTCTCCTTGAAAGCGGTTCGGTCTTCTCCCCGTTCGATGGCATCCACATTGACACCGATGACCTGAACGCCGTACTTTTCGAGCACACCGCTCCGATGGAGTTCAGATGTAAGATTCAAGCCAGACTGGCCCCCGAGATTCGGAAGGACGGCGTCAGGCTTTTCCACGGCGATGATCTCGGTTAATGTTTTCAGGTTCAGCGGTTCGATATAGGTAACATCCGCCATTCCAGGATCGGTCATGATGGTGGCCGGGTTGGAATTCACCAGGACAATCTCGTAGCCCAGGGATCTTATCGCCTTGCATGCTTGTGTCCCGGAATAATCGAACTCGCAGGCCTGGCCGATGACGATGGGACCCGAGCCGATGATTAAAATCTTGTGGATATCCTTGCGCTTGAGCATCTTTTCTCCTGTTCCGGCAGATAAAATCGTGCGGCTGGTTTTTTTATTCGGTACAAATCAACTTTTGCTTGCTAATTTAATCTACTCTTAAAATCAAGCACCAATATACGGAAGCGCCGGGCAGTTTCACCTCCTATTGTTTTGTATCACACGTGTGAAAGCATCCACGACCTTCTGAAAATGTGTTTTTACATTGACTTTTTCTCGGATGCCGATACATAATATTTAAATCGATTCAAACATAAGCCAAAGCCGATACAACCCGATGACATCATGGGTTATTTTCCTGATTAAGGGGCTTGTCCCGCCTGGATAGCGGACATCCGGTGAAAAAGGAGCGCCTCTTCGATGGAACCACTTAATCATATCAGCAATATCATCGCCTTGAGCATGGGGGCGGCATGGGCCAGCGGAATCAATCTTTACGCCGCCGTGTTGGTTTTGGGAATCTTAGGCCTCACCGGAAGCATCGTCCTTCCGCCGGACCTTACGATCTTGACTCATCCATTGGTGATGGGCGCTGCCGGGGTTATGTACCTGGTGGAATTTTTCGCCGATAAGGTGCCCGGGGTGGATACGGCTTGGGACGGCATCCACACCTTCATCCGAATTCCTGCAGGAGCGCTGCTTGCCGCCGGTGCCGTGGGCCAATTCAACCCGGTTTTGGCCCTAGTCGCAGCCATATTGGGCGGCGGCCTAGCAGCCGCATCCCATGCTGCCAAGGCCGGATCTCGGGTCATGATCAACACATCCCCTGAACCGTTCACCAACTGGATCGCTTCCATCACCGAAGACATCGTCGTTGTTCTTGGCCTATGGACCGCCCTCAAGCATCCCTGGATCTTCATGGTTTTATTGGTCCTCTTTATCCTGCTTCTCATTTGGCTCTTGCCCAAGCTCTGGAAGGGCGTGGTTAAAATTTTTGGAGCCATCGGTCGTCTTTTTAAATCCAAGGAAGAAATTTCAACGGCCCCTCCCGGCCCCGGACCTCGTTGATCTTTTTCGTTCGGCAAAACAGGAACGTCCTCGCCCGGATCGATCGCTGAAGTTTGGGCCTTCGACCCTTATCCTCCTGCCGAGATTTTTCCTTCATCCAACCGGATAACGCCTCATTGTAATTTTGAACATATGGTCAATATTATTCTTGACAATAACTTTTTTTTTCTTAATGTATAGATTGAAATTTTAAATGGAGGACCGCCTTGCCGAGACCCCGAAAATGCCGCCGGGTCACCTTTTCGCCTGAAGTTCGATTCTTCAAGCCACAGGGGGTGCCCCTATCCACCCTGAAGGGAATTACACTCCCGTTGGAGGGCCTTGAGGCGCTGCGGCTTGCCGATGCCGAATCACTTGATCATGAAGCGGCAGCCGTTAAGATGGGCATTTCACGCCCGACATTTTCCCGGGTCCTTTCAGAGGCAAGAAGCCTGGTCGCTAGGGCACTGGTAAACGGTTGGGCTATCCGTATAGAAGGAGGAAATTATCGGATCGAGACGGAATCCGAACTTGAAAATAATACGCCTTTCCAGGGTTGAGGGCGATTCTATTCATTTTAAAATATTATATTTTTTTAATTGTTTAACTAACTTAACCGGGAAAGAAGGAGGTGATTTTGATGCCACGAGGTGACGGGAAAGGACCCGAGGGAAAAGGACGGCCGGGAAAAGGGAGAGGCCCCTGCGGTCAAAAAGGATCCGGTTCTGGCAATCGACAAGGACAAGGTCAAAGATTGGGGATAAAACGACAGAACGGACAAAAAGGCGGAAAACCATCAAACAGCCGTTCGAGTGAAGACCAGTCATAAAAGCGCAGCCTGGGTGTCTGAACCGATTGCATCGGTTTAAGACGTACTTCGATGTGAACACGGCATCCCCCCGACAAAAACGCCAAATTGTCAGGCACCCGGCTGCCATTATTTCTTTTTTAATCAAATGCTCATAATCAGGGTTGACATTAAGTTCTTCAAGAGTTATTTTTGATGGCTTCGTAAAAAGCCGTCACCCCGTTGAAAAACGGGGTCCAAGGGTTTTATAAGTGCTTGAGAACACTGGATTCCGGCTTTCGCCGGAATGACGGAAAGAGAGTATTTTCGACTTTTTACGAATGAATCATTTTTAATCCATTAATTAAAACTTAAAAGAGATGATTTATGTCCAGACCCAAGAAATGCCGAGTGGTGTTTGGCTGCCCGGAGGTTCGATACTTCAAGCCCCGAGGCATTCCGATGAAGGATCTCAC
>Ga0066636_10001088_pt1 | contig 16578 bp, 8 predicted proteins | sample CryGeyCG2014_080_2_FD_62736 | JGI IMG/M metagenome (GOLD analysis project Ga0066636, IMG submission 62736) | Groundwater microbial communities from aquifer - Crystal Geyser CG07_land_8/20/14_0.80 | ecosystem: Environmental > Aquatic > Deep subsurface > Groundwater | place: USA: Utah: Grand...
AGCCATTATAATGTCCTTTCCTGCCATGTGATCCTCCTTTGAGAAGGATCATTATAGCAACTTTGGAACAGGACATTCTTGCTTTGTTAAAACCGGACATTATTGTATTGCGATTACAGCACTTTTTTTTAAGCCTTCCCCGATTTTACGCTGCCACTAAGAAGTGAGCTTGTTCCTCTCTCGCTTTGTCTATATCGTCTATGAGAATCCTAGCAACCGGCGGCAGCTTCAATAATGCGACTTTTCCTGTCGCAAAAGCTTCTACATCTTCATCGCTAACAGCGCTTATTTCTTCGCGCCTTAGTATCCTTAATATTTCCTTGATAGATTCCCTGTTCTCTGACGCCATTGAACGGGCCAGTTCAAGAGCTGTCGACAAGTGCAATGGGTCATAATTCTGCAACACTAAAAGTCTGTGACCCCGACGCGACTCAGCCTTATCCGTGATATCCTGATTGGCGTCTAAATCCTCCTGCCTTAACAGCATAATCCTTTGCCTCCCGGCTTCCAGCTCGTCTGTTCTGAACATCTCAAGCGCATCCGAAAGCGGTACTATTTTTATATCTGCCGATTGATTGCCAGACATGACCATTTCCCTGTAGCCTTCGTCGATATACTCCGCCGGGATTATAATCTCGTTGGATGGAGCGACAATTTCTGCACCGTGCGCAGCCTGATTGGCGCTCAATTCCCTTAAGGTGTCGCCTGTGCTTAAGCCTTGCGCGACGTGTTCTATCTTTTCTATCTCCTCCAAAGCCCTCATCTGGGACTCACCCCTGTATAGATTCATATCGGGCCTGTAATCTGCCGCGTCAGGGCTTAGTTTAAAATAATTATTTGGCTGTTCCTGCCCGGATGTGCCGGACACTGCGATTGCATCGGCAAAGAACCTTGATCCAAGCTCCCAGCAGTACAGCTTAAAGGCCTCGAAGGCCTGTTTGCGGACTTCCGCCGCGTCAAACGGAACACCTCTATATTCCGCGTATTCGCGCAATTTATCCACATAACCGTCTATGATCCCTGTCACAACGTCAACGTCGATTGAAATATCATCGAGGCTGGCCGGAGATTCCCCGGCAGGATTGCCGGCGGAACGAAGAGCATCTCCTATATCGTCAAGCCTGTCGCCTTCCTGTATTGTATCGTTATCGATCAGGACCGCGTAGGCGATTCTGCCTTCCGCGTCCCTTATAAAAACGAAGTTGTTTATTTTTGTATCATTGTGGACTATCGCCCTGCCGAAAGCACCCAATGCTTGGCTCTCGGTCAAGCCGATCCTTTCTCTATATTTGGCCGCTAGCGCTGCTACCCTCTCGGCCGCACCAGCCCCGTAGAACTTTACCAGGCTCTCGGGGTCATTTCCTATACCGACAACCCTGGCAGGATCGCCGACAGGCGCCTCGCTTGTATCGTCTCCGTGGCTTAAGCTTCTGTAACGGGCATCGCCGTTAAGCATCGCTTCAAGATACCTGGCATGATATCTATGATTATGAAATCCCGGAAGCGGCGTTCCCCACTGTACATTCTCCCCTTCGGCGGGTACTTGATCTGTTATGACCAAAAATTCTCCCATGGCCTTGCCGAGCACGCGAGAGGCATCTGCTCTTTCGGCGGCCGGGATATCGCTGAATCTGCTGAATACTTCTCCTTTCAGGAACGGGTACAGCCTCCACTTTCTACCTGTAGGTCCTACTAATAAACGGTTTTGCGACCCGCTGACAACTCCCTCTGTTCCCGGGACCCCGTAGTAATTCAAAGATAACCAATGTTCGTTTATAAGGCCCGTAGGAGCTGCCCTCTCGATCCCTAGGCGTTGAAGCTGTAAATTTCTGTCCACGTCAAGAGTCCTAAAAATCGTATCATTAACCATCTGCTCGACCAGGGTTATTTCATTCGTTGTTGTGTCCTTAAGCATAAATGTCGGATTGATATTGCCTCCGAACTCTCTTGCTACAACGTAGTTTTGGCTTCCGGTAAATTTCTTTACTATATCCAACACGCCCTTCTCTTGAGCGTCGTGCGCCGCTGTCTGCGCAACCCCTTCTGCGACACCGGCCTCTACAAGTAATGATACTGCGCCGCGCGCCGTAGCGGTATCGGTCATGTTAGTGATCTCGCCAAGGACTATCTGCGCTAAGATCTCCCGGATCGCGGGAGTCGACGGAAGCCCATTGCCGGTGATAATACTGTCTACGATCTCCTTCTGGTCATTATCAAGCAACGCGTAGAAATCCTGTCCTGCTGCTCCGGCTTGAGCGGCCGCTGCCAGGGCTGCTTCTCCTTTTCTGCTTTCCGCAATCAATATCGCAGGATTTTTCAAAGGAACGAATCTATCGCTCTGGGCTTTTAGAATAACCGGCCGGTCGCTCAAATTTACAATGTCTGGTATATATTTTTCGAATTTTGTAACTTTAAGATAACTACCATCTGTCTGGAGAGCCATCTCTTCGTCTTTACCGGGTGCTACGTGTTCTTCGAGAGTACCTGTTACTCTATCAAGAAGGTCAAGGCTGAACCTGTACGCGCCTGCAATCGCGCAGACGTATTGGCCCTCTTGTTGTTCCTGCGCCTCGATAGCCTCAACCAAGCCCTCATGGTATTTGCGTTCTGAATACTCGACGCATGTGAGGCGGCTTTCCCCGGTAAAGGGATCTGTTATCGTAACAAAGGTGCCAAATGCGGATTTATGCTTGCTTGTGCCGTCAGGCGACTGGACTTTGTCTTTTGGAAAATCAAAACCTATTGCTACCGTATCGGCCTCGTGATCGGCGCCTATAAGCGCCATCATATAATCTTCCGGCGTAACCATGTCGCCGTTTAATATTGTCATGTTTTGAACATTCAATCCCCGCAGCCAGTCCATTTTTTGCGTAATGGCTTCTGCCGCGCCGCCTGTTCCGTTAGGGGACCTTCTAAGACGGTCGTTTATCGTCATAAACTCCCCTGTTGCGTCGGTCACGACAGGATTGGTGTCTTGCTGTATTATTGAAAGGTTTTGCAGGCCAAAATTATTGTTTGCCGTTAATATCGCTTCGACGCTTGGCCTTGTAGCCTCGCTTACTATTAAGACGACCGGCATCTGAGCGCCAAGTCTATTATTAAGACCTGCTATGATCTCAAGGTTTATCTGTAAAGGGCTCTTGCCGTCGATAAACGGCACTGTCGGCTTAGTTAGCATGTTAAATTCTTCGTCAAGCATTCCTTTCAGGCGGGTCGCATAAGCGACAAACGCGGCGTAATCTTCAGGGTTAGTTTCAGGATCAATACCCATGCTTCTGGCCAGCTGCGGCAGGTCTGCTTCTTCTGCTTCCCTCATTTTCCTAAGCTGCCCCATCATGCGCGTACCTTCGCCTCCTACCAATAAAACAAAACTTGAAGAAGAGGCGTTGTTGCGTACGGCATCTTCTGAGATAGTTCCTATGTCAACCGGCTCTTGAAATTGAAATGTCTCGCCGGTAACAGTTGCTGCGGACCCTCCCACCTTCCCTAATAGTTGCCCGATAGGAGTTGTGTTTGACCCAAGATCCGTCGCTACCTGATCCCTGATATTTTCCGGAACAGGGACTAAATTTTGCGTTGCCTGATCCCATGCCGCTGTTCGCCCCGTAACAAATGCCATTGGATCGGCCGGAGGCGCGTTGATCTCTATAGCGGTCGCTATTTTTTCCCTGATCACATCCGGGATATCCGGTTGCTGCGCTATATTACCCAAGACCCCGAGTATAAGCCCGGGGAGCTCTCTTCTTCTATTTATATCAGCGAACTGGGCAAAGGCCCGGTTCGCCTGAGCCACATGTAAGGCGATGGATGTGAGACCTGCCCTCGTGTAGAAACCACCTGACCGGCGAAGCCTGTCTGCCAGAGCGAAAAATTCATCGATCGATGTTCTGGCTCTTTGATCAATGGTCAAGGTGTTTATCCATGCCGCAATGGCATCTCTGTCCTGCGCCCCTAGACCTATAACCCCAATTAATTCTTCCATAGTAGCCAGAACTTCAATTGCGAAATCTGTTTCTGCGGTACGAGCCCTTTGCAAATGCGGTTGTATCAATCTATGGGTTAGTTCATTCTTTAAAACAATATTGTCGAGAAGCGCAATCGGCGCGTTTCCCGCCGAGAGTTCTTCTGCTAAGAATCTATCTATATGCACTACCCTGCCGCCTGCAGTGGTCGTGGCCCCGTCGCCTAAATTGTCAGCGATCCTGATCGCGGCGCCATTTGCCAGCAAATCACGCAACCCTTGGCTTTGCCCAACTACATTTGCTATAAATTCTCCTAAAAGCGGGGCAGGCGTTTGATTGGCTCTTGTGGGTTTTACAGCAGCTTCTCCGCCTACCATAACTATTTGGCCAGGCAAATTTCTTTTTGCCGCCTCTCTTGGGAGCGCGCCTTTAAGAAATGCCGCTGAGCCGTCTCTTGGGCTTGCCGGCGCTTCTCCCTTTGCAATCTGCGTAGGCTGGCCTTCGGTAACCGGGATGATTTCAATCCACTCTGGGGAATCTGTAATCCATGTGTCCCGCCTGTCGCCTCCTGCTGTGGCATACATTCCATCATCAACCATTTCCATATGCCCCTCGCTTGGATGATATACTAATCTGACATTGTCATAACTTAATGCCTTTTTTATTCTCGCTATGCCGAGGGAGTACCAATACCAAGCCAAAGGCTCCCTTTTCACTTCAGCATTCATCGCAGCATTCATCGCTTTTGCCAATCTATCTAATCTGGCTAAATATACATGAAACTCTTGCGCAGAGCTTGATAGCGATATTACTGCTGACATTATATCTGAACGCACGTTCGGATATGCCGGAAAATCTCCCAGCAAATAATCCATTGCGGATCTATAGTTTTCTACCAACAACCGTGCCGTTTCGCTTACAAAAGCCTCTTTTTGATCTGCAGGTAATGCGGTAAAAAATTCCGCATTTACTAATGTTTGTCTTAGGGTTTCACTGGCATATTTCTCCACATCCCATACCATGAACTTCAACCAATCTCTTACTCTAGTGCCTAACCCTCCTTGGCTGGGGCCGAACAACGCTAACCGGACAAATTCTTTTTCGGGCTCTGTCAATCCTTGAGACGCTTCGTCAAGAGCTACTGTCATCTCAGCCGCTGTAGCGCGCTCAGCCTGAACTATTCTTAAGATAGCGGGAAGACTCAATGCCTGACGCACTCTGCCTATTTCCTGCGGCACCGCGTCTCTAACTATCTGGTGTAATGCCACATGCGAAAGCCCCTCTGCCGCGGCTATTCTGTCAAGCGCAGTCTGGTATGCGTCGGCTAAGGTTACGACGTTCGCCATATCTGCCCCTGCTTCGCTTTCTACCCGATCTACCCATGAAGTTACTAATTGTTGTAATTCAGCGCGATCTGTTCCGGCTGGTACTACAGATAGATATGCGCTTATGTTTCCAATGGCATTTTCTCTTGTGACCCCGCCACGTATCACGCCGGCCAAGAGATTGCGCACTACGATATCATCCGGAGTCATCCCGTCGACCAGTTGCCGCTGCTCCGCGGTGAGCTGAGCATAAAATGATACATCTGCGTCCGCAGCTGCCACGGCAGGCCCTGCCGGTGCGGCAGCCTCTGCGCTTTCAATGGCTCCTCTTAACTCTCCTAAACCAAACGGTTTTGATAAAATAACTTCGGCTAATGCTTCTAACCGTGTCCTGTCTGTGGCATTTAAATCCCTAGCTCTACCTGTTACCAAAATTGCCGGGATATTTTGCGACTTAGCTGCTTGGAGAACTTGTTCGCCGGTGTTGCCATCCGTTAGGCCAAGGTCGGTCATTACTAAGGTCGGTCTATATGCTGCAAGTTCTCCGAGGGCGTCTTCGCCTGAACGTTGAACTGTTACTTCATAGCCTCTTTCTTCTAAAGCTTCTTTTAATATCATAGCAATATCAGGATCGTCTTCAACTATTAAAGCGGTTTTTGCCTCTTCTCTTGTCGGCTCACCGGCCATATCCATTGCAACAGACTCGGAAGCCTGCAATACCCAGGCATTGGCTAGTCCGGCATCTGCGCCCAATCCAAGCAATCTTTGCCTCGTCTCATCGGTTCCGGTAAGCCCCCTGCGTAAATCTATAATTGCTTCCTTTGCTGCTTCTCTATCAGCTTCGGCTATATTGCTTCCGTCTATCTGCGCCAGAATAGAGCCGATCAATGTGATGGCCTGACCAGCGCTCATTACTTCTGCCGGTTGCGGTCCATGAAGCTCATCATTTAAGGCTAATATGTTTGGGGTATTAATAGGTCTTAATGCTGCGAAAGAAGCGGGTGGAATTGTGAAAGTTATAATCGTGAGAATTGTTATAAAGTTAAAGAGCAACTTCCTAATTTTCATGCATTTTCTCCTTTAAAGGATTACAGGCTAACTTCTAACCTTCTATTATATTAACATCTTTAGCATATCAAATATAACACAGATATGCTACTATGTCAAGCTGATAATCTAACTTTTTTAAATCTTAAACTAAACAAAGTGGCTAAAAAAATACCTGTTATGAGCTTTTTTAGCAATAACAGGTATCGAAATATTTGGTGCTTTTTTAAAATATTATAATAAATTCTCCTCTTATTTCATTTTTCGTAAAATGACCGATGAGTTCGCTGATTTTTTCTCTTTTTACCTCTTCGAATTTTTTAGTGAGCTCCCTGGCGCACACGATCTTCCTGTCGCCAAGCACTTCCAGCATATCTTGAAGCGTTTTTAAGAGCCTGTGGGGCGATTCGTAAATTATAGTTGTTGTTTCGTGTTGTGAAATACTTTTAAGTTTATTTTTCCTGGCGCCGCTTTTCACAGGCAAGAATCCTTCGAATGAAAATCTGTGTGTAGGCTTACCTGAAATTACTAATGCCGCGATAAGTGCCGCAGGCCCTGGTATAGGAATAATATTAATTCCGTTATTAATAGCATCTCTTATTATTGTATAACCCGGGTCTGATATACCGGGCGTGCCCGCATCGGATACAAGCGCAACATTTTTACCCTTCTTAAGCTGGTCTATTAAATACGGGCCTTTGGTGATCTTATTATATTCATAAAAACTGGTTAAAGGGGTTTTTATATCGTAATGAGATGTGAGGATCTTTGTGTGCCGGGTATCTTCTGCGGCTATCAGGTCAACTGTTTTTAAGGTTTCTATCGCTCTCAATGTTATATCGGCCAGATTGCCGATAGGAGTACTGACTATATATAAGGTGCCGGTTGTTTGGTTCATAGGTAGGTTATTACCCCCTTGATTAATGTACTGCTTGATGTCCTACTTCGCCCTTCGTCCGTAATCTATGGTATGGGCTTCGTAGAGACATTCTACTTCGCGCTGTTTTCAGGTAATAGATGTTTCTTTAGAAAGGCTTGGCCTGAGCCTGCTTTTAAATATTTTTCAAATTTTAACGCATTATGGCTATCGTTGAATGTAATGTATGTTACCACTTGCCAAGGAGCATATCTTTTGCTATAGCCTGAATCTTTGGTATTGTGTTGGATCAGTCTATCTTTTAAATTCGTGGTATAGCCAATATAGTATCTATTCGGGTGAGTTGCGCTTATAAGAATGTAAACGATGTGCATTGGTATTCCTACGAAGCGCCTTACCATCGGTTAACTTCCGAGGCGCGAAGTAGAATGGCGTCCCCAGCGGGATTCGAACCCGCGTCGTCAGATCGAAAATCTGATGTCCTAGACCAGGCTAGACGATGGGGACGCGTTACTTGTTTACCAATTCCTGGAATCTTTTATTTCCCTTGTATTTCTTTATCTCATGCTCTCGTTTGAGAGCCTCTGTTTTTGTTCCCAACCCCTCGCGATACACAAGAACGTAAGGACCTTTGCGTCTTGTTAATTTCACCTGATTTTTGTTGTGCTCTGCGAGCCTTTTCTCTATGCCTGTCGTACTGCCAATATAATATCTGTTATTCTTGGTGCTTTGTATTATATAGACATAATACATTATGTCAACATTTTCTCCCGCGTCGTCAGATCGCCCCGCCTATACTTCCTTTTTACAACTCATGTGCGGGGTCCCGCACATGAATGCTTAAAAGTCTGGTTTAGGCGGGAAAAATCTGATGTCCTAGACCAGGCTAGACGATGGGGACGCGCAAATTGGCAAATAGCTTATGGCAAATAGTACCCAGCGAATGGCGGCGAGTTATGCGCCGGCTTCGCCGCCTTCTTCTTCCTCTTCTTCCTCTTTCGCCATAACTTTGGCGATAGAGGTAACTTTATCTTTCGCTCCGAGCTTTATGACTCTTACGCCCTGCGTTGAGCGTCCTACTTTACGAATTTCTTTAACAGGGCACCTTACAAGCATTCCTTCGGAGGTAATAAGCATGATTTCGTCGTCTTCCTTGACGGTGTTAAGGGCGACCACTTCGCCGTTTTTCTTGGTGATCTTTATGTTTATTATCCCTTTGCCTGCGCGCGATTGAACTCTATAATCTTTTATCTCTGTTCTTTTCCCGAAACCGAGTTCTGTTATTGTCAGGAGCGTTTCGTCCGGCTTTGGGATTTCCATACTGATGAGATAATCTTTCTTGGCTAAGTTTATACCTTTAACTCCCTTAGCGCCCCTTCCCATTTCTCTTACGTGTTTTTCGTTAAATCTTATGGCCTTCCCTAATCTCGTGGCAAGAACAATATCTTCTTTGCCGTCGGTAAGTTTGGCGCCTATCAATTTATCGTCTTTTTCAAGCGTTATAGCTATGATACCGCCTTTTCTGGGGTTGCTAAATGCGCTTAAAGAGGTCTTTTTTATAAGGCCTTCTTTTGTAGACATAACTAAATATTTCCCTTCTACAAATTCTTTTACAGGCGCAAAGGCACTCAGCTTTTCGTTTTGCTCTAAAGCCAGCGTGTTTATGATGGCCTTGCCTTTTGAAAGCCTGCCGGCCTGCGGGATCTCGTGGACCTTCAGCCAATAAACCTTGCCTTTGTCCGTAAAGAATAGTATGTAATTATGGGTCGAGGCTATAAAAAGATGCTCCAGGAAATCTTCTTCCTTTTTATCAGCGCCGGTTACGCCCTTTCCGCCTCTTTTTTGTTTCCTGTAAGAAGACACGGGCAGCCTCTTTATATACCCTTGGTGGCTTATGGTAATAACGACGTCCTCTTCGGCGATCAGATCTTCGATTTCGAACTCCTGCATCTTTTCTATGATCTCTGTCCGCCTCTCGTCGCCGAAGGTTTTCTTTAGTTCAAGCACTTCTTCTTTTATTATCTCAAGGACTTTCGCCTCGCTTTTAAGAATAGACTCGTAATACTCTATTTTTTTGATCAATTCCAGATACTCAGCATCTATCTTGTCGCGCTCAAGCGCTGTGAGCCGCTGGAGCTGCATCTCCAAAATGGCCTGCGCTTGTTTTTCGCTCAAGTCAAAATTTTTAACAAGTGCCTGTCTTGCCGCCTCGGGGTTTTTGGATTCTCTTATGGTTTTTATAATAGCGTTCAAGTGTTTTATCGCTATCTTTAAACCTTCCAGTATGTGCGCCCTGTCCTGCGCTTTTGTAAGATCAAATTTTGTCCTTTTTACTATGATGTCTTTTCTGTGTTTTATGTATAATGACAAGAGCTCCTTAAGATTTAAAACTTTTGGCCTCCCGTCGACCAAGGCGAGCATTATTACGCCGAAAGTTTCCTGCATCTGGGTATGTTTGAAGAGTTGATTAAGAACGACCTGCGCGTTATCATTCCTTTTTATATCTACTACTATTCTCATGCCGTCTTTGTCGGACTCGTCCCTGACATCGCTTATGCCTTCTACTTTTTTGTCTCTTACGAGATCGGCTATCGTCTCTATTAAATTGGCTTTATTTACTTGGTATGGCAGTTCTGTTATGATTATCGATTCCTTCTCGCCTTTCCCTTCCTCAATACCGGCCTTCGCATGCACTTTTAGCCTGCCCCTGCCCGTCATGTAGGCTTCTTTTATGCCGTCCATCCCGCAAATGATCCCGCCTGTCGGGAAATCAGGGCCCTTGATCTTTTTCATCAGGTCTTTTATTTCGGCTTCCGGGTTGTCGATCAAAAATACCACGCCGTCTACTACCTCGGAGACATTGTGCGGCGGGATGTTCGTGGCCATGCCGACCGCTATCCCGCTTGACCCGTTCACTAAAAGATTCGGCAGCGTCGCAGGCAAAACAGACGGCTCTGTAAGGGAATCGTCAAAATTAGGTACAAATTTAACGGTTTCCTTATCTATATCCTTAAGCATCAGATCGGCTACGCGGGCCATTTTTGCTTCGGTGTAACGCATAGCTGCCGCCGGATCACCGTCAACACTTCCAAAGTTGCCTTGCCCGTTCACGAGCGGGTATCTTAATGAAAAATCCTGGACCATTCTCACCAGGGCGTCGTACACGGAGGCGTCGCCGTGGGGATGGTATTTACCTAAAACTTCTCCAACGATCCTGGCGCTTTTCTTGTACGGCTTATTGTATTCAAGGCTAAGCTCCCTCATCGCGTACAGGATCCTCCTGTGCACGGGCTTCAATCCGTCTCTCACGTCCGGAAGCGCCCTTCCTACGATTACGCTCATGGCGTAACTTATGTACGAGTCCTTCATTTCCTCTTCAATATAAACCGGGACTACTTTTTCATTACGCGTGTACATCTTTCTTAAACTCCTTTTCTAAATTATATATCAAGGTTTCTCACTTCGTGCGCGTGTTTTTCTATAAATTCTCTTCGCGGTTCCACCTGGTCGCCCATAAGCACCGTAAATATGGAGTCAGCCTCGACCGCGTCTTCAAGTGTCACCTGGAGCACCGTGCGTCTTTCCGGATCCATCGTGGTTGCCCATAGCTGTTCCGGGTTCATTTCTCCGAGACCTTTATACCGTTGAATGGTCATGCCGTGCTTGCCGACCCCTTTGACAAAGGCCAAGAGTTCCCTGAGGCTGAATATCAGTTTTTCTTCATTTTCGAAGGATAGCTTATAAATAGCATTCTGTTTTTCGGAAGATTTCTGTTTTGCCTCTTTTTTCTTCTTTGAGTCCTCAGGTTTTACCATATCATAATCAGTAATATCAACTCCTAGTTTCTCAAGGCTGATTATTATTTTTTCCAGCTCCCTCGCTTCGAAAAATTCTATCAGATCGATCTCTTTGGCCTTTTCGTGCGGCACGGCTTCTATCGTTTCCTGGGCGTCCTCACTATTTTTTCTGCCTTTACCCTTCTTTTGCTCTATTTCTACATACTCGGCCAACTCATCTACATTATGAAGAAATTCGTATTTCTCCTCCACTTTTACCCTAAAAAGAGGCAATTTTTTGGTTTTTCCATGTCTTCCGGCTATATATTCTGGAAATTTCACTCCACGCCGCTCTATAGACCCTGAAAACCTTTCTACTTCAACCAAAATGTCCAATATCGCCTTTAACTGCTTGTCTGTAAAGGTCTTTTTCTTTCTCAAACAAGTCAGCGTCATGCCTTCGCTGCCCAGCTCTAACAGGAGGTTGTTCATGTCCTCTTCTGTTTCTATATACTCTTCCCTTTTCCCGCGCTTTATTTTATACAGCGGTGGTTGGGCGATGTAAATATGCCCTTTTTCTATAAGTCCAGGCATTTGCCTGTATAAAAAAGTCAAAAGAAGCGTTCTTATATGGGAGCCGTCCACATCGGCATCGCACATTATTATGATTTTATGGTATCTAAGGTTCTCTATATTGAATTCCTGGCTAACGCTTGTCCCTAAAGCAGTAATTATGGTCTGTATTTCTTCGTTGCTTAAAACTTTGTCAAGCCTGGCCTTTTCCGAATTGATTATTTTACCTTTTAACGGCAGTATGGCTTGATACCTCCGGTCTCTGCCCATTTTTGCGGAGCCGCCTGCCGAGTCGCCTTCTACGAGATAGATCTCGCATAGCGCCGGGTCCCGTTCCGAACAGTCCGAGAGCTTTCCGGGTAAAGATCCGCCTTCAAGCGCTCCCTTACGCCTCGTAAGCTCTCTTGCCTTTCGCGCCGCTTCTCTAGCCCTTGCGGCCAGCAAGCTCTTTTCGACTATTTTATTCGCGACCCCAGGGTTCTCTTCAAAAAATGCGCTTAGGCATTCGTTTACCACGGCCTCGGCAATTCCTTCTACTTCTGAATTCCCGAGTTTTGTTTTTGTCTGCCCCTCAAACTGGGGGTTCGGCAGTTTAACATTTATAACCGCGGTTAAGCCTTCTCTTATATCCTCTCCGGATAATGAGCCGCTTGAGTCTTTCAGTAAATTCTTTTTCTTACAGTAGTTGTTCGCTGTCCGCGTCAAAGCTGATTTGAACCCGGTCAGGTGAGAGCCGCCTTCGATCGTATTTATATTATTCGCGAATGAAAAAATGTTTTCCGCGTACCCATCATTGTATTGAAGCGCTATTTCGACGTTGATCTTGTCTTTTTCTCTCGAGAAATAGATCACTTTATTATGTACTGGGTTCTTATTCTTATTGAGATACTCTACAAAGGATATTATCCCGCCTTTGAATTTAAACTCGCTTTCTTTATCCGTTCTTTCGTCTTTTAAAGATATTTTTATTTCCTTATTTAAAAAGGCGAGTTCTCTCAGGCGGTTCGATAAGGTATCAAAGCTGAAATTTATCGTCTGGCCGAAAATTTCCTTGTCGGGTTTAAAGGTAACTCTTGTGCCTGTCTTCTTGCTGGTCCCTATAACTTTGATCTTTGATGCTGTTTTTCCCTTCTCGTACTCCTGGTGATATATCTTTCCGTCGCGTTTTACTTCTACCTCTAACCATTCGGAAAGGGCGTTCACTACGCTGACGCCGACACCGTGTAACCCGCCTGCGACTTTATAAACGCGATGATCGAACTTTCCGCCTGCGTGGAGTGTCGTCAAAACAACTTCTACTGCGGGTTTTTTTTCTGTCTTATGTATATCTACGGGTATTCCTCTACCGTCATCTATTACGGAAACGCTATTATCGGTATGTACTATTACATCTATATTCTGGCAATACCCGGCCATCGCTTCGTCTATCGAATTGTCGACAACTTCATAAACAAGGTGGTGCAAGCCCCTGCTGGTCGTGTCGCCTATGTACATCGCCGGTCTGAGCCTTACGGCCTCGACCCCTTCCAGGACCTGGATGGTTGTCGCGTCGTACTTCTTTGACGCCTGGGCCTTATCTGCGGCCTTCTCGGTCTCGCTTTTTTCTTTTATTTCCTTGGCCTCTTTTACTTCCTGTACCTTCTTTTTCTTTGCCATCCCATTCTCCTCTAACTAAGATTACTTATTCTAAACTGTATTTCCTTTATGTCAACATCTTTTAGGTGTTTATTAATTTTCTTTAATATTTCACTTTTTTTAAGCGTGAGTTGATATATCCAGGCGGATTCGTCCACTTCAACTACCAGCCTCCCGCTCTTTAGCGATGCCACTTTGGTATGTTTTAGCGCCTTTACGCCGACCGCCTTTTCCCACACTTTTCTTACTATGTCTTCTTTTAATATTTTCTGGTCTTTTAAATTTTCCAGGAGAACGTCTATGATCTTTTTTATCGGCTCAGGGTTTTTCTTTTCCATCTTTTACCGGCCCGCTTAGGCTTTTTAAGAAAGCTGCATCGGTAAAACTACATAGGTGTATTCATCGCCAAGCCGTATCACTCCCGGCTTGTCCGTTCCCATGAGTTCAACCGCTATAGTTTCGGTATCTATATTTTTTAATACATCTATAATGTAATTGGGGTTAAAGCCTATAGAAAGCTGCCCGCCGGTATATTGGGCCTTTAACTCTTCTTTTGACTCGCCTATGTCCGGTGTCGATTTTGACACGACGACCTTTTCTTTATAGACATCGAGTCGGACAGCCAGTGAATCCTGGGTTGTCATAAGGGAGGCCCTTTTTGTCGCGAGAAGCAGTTTTTCTCTATCTATCACGAGTTTGTCGTCCGCCTCTTTTGGTATGACCTGCTCGTAGTTCGGGTACTCTCCTTCTATTAACCTGGAAATTATGGTGGTTTCCCCAAGATTGAATAGTATTTGGTTTTGGGTGTACAGCATTTTCATGTCTTCCTGCGCATCTTTCAGGGTCCTTATTAGCTCGTTTACCGTTTTAATGGGCACTATAAATCTCGCGGTCAGACCTTTTGGTGTTTCGAATGGTTTTTTTATTAAAGAAAGTCTTCTCCCGTCGGTAGCTACAAGCGATATACTGTCTTCTCTTATTGCGAACAATGTGCCGTTTAATATATACCTTGTTTCATCCCTGCTCATCGAAAAAGACGTCATGTTCAGCATTTTTTTTAACATGCTTTGCGGCAATGTAATAAATTGGTTTTCTTGAAATTCCGGGAGTTTTGGAAATTCCTCCTGCGGCAGCCCTATTATTTTAAATAAGGTATTCTCGCTTTCTATTGTCACTATATTATTTTTTTTCGCTGTTATTACTATAAGGCCTTCTGAGAATTCCCTTATTATATCGGAAAATCTTTTTGCCGGTACTGTAATAGCTCCTGGTGTTTGAACGTCAGCATCTATTATTACAGATATACCAATATCAAGGTCTGTTCCTGTCAATTTGATTTTTTTCTCTTCGGTTTGTATTAAAATATTGGATAGTATCGGCAGTGTAGCCCTTGGGTTTATCGCGTTTTGCACTGTTTGTAGGGCTTTAGAGATCCCTTCTTTTTGCACCTGTATTTTCATTTTTTATAATCTCCTTTGTTATCTTCTTTTTATTAGTACTTTAACTCTTTAATTAGTAGACGTAGTAGTATATGGTTGTGGAAAAGTTAATATATACATAACACTAATAAAAAAACACGGTTCCGTAAAAAAAATAAAGGAATAACTTTTTCAATATATCCACAACACAAGTAAAACCTAACAAAAACACAAAATAACTCAAAGCGCCCACAAACTAAGCACCCCTCACCCACCTTTAATATGGGCTATAATTTTCTCTATAATAAGCTTAGCATCAGAACCATTTTTAACTTCGCCGCCTATTTTATTATGGGCATGTATAATGGTGGTGTGGTCCCTGCCGCCAAAGTAATTGCCTATCTCCGGCAAGGAAAGGCCGGTCATCTCTCTTGATAAATACATGGCTATCTGCCTTGGGTACGCGATGGTCTTTCCCCTTCTTTTGGATCTCATATCGGAAAGCCTGATATTGAAAAATTCAGCCACTTTCTTTTGTATCAGTTCTATTGTGACCTTTTTCTCCTCGCTTACCATATCTTTGAGCGTTTTTTTAACAAGAGAAAGATTAATTTCTTCTCCGGTAAATGTAGAATACGCCACAACCCTTATAAGCGCGCCTTCTAGCTCTCGTATGTTGGTTTTTATTTTATCGGCGATAAAATACATTACGTCATCCGGTACGGTTATAGTTTCTTTTTCGGCTTTCTTTTTTAAGATCGCTATCCTGGTTTCGAAATCCGGAGGCTGTATGTCCGTAACAAGCCCCCAGCCGAATCTTGACACAAGCCTTTCTTCAAGACCCGGAATATCCTTGGGCGGCCGGTCGCTTGAGATCAGGATCTGCTTATGGTCATCATAAAGGGCATTAAAGGTATGGAAAAACTCTTCCTGCGTGGACTCTTTGCCTGCGATAAAATGGATGTCGTCTATCAATAAGACATCAACGGTCCTGTACATTTGGCGAAACCGGCTCGTTGTCCTGGTCTGTATGGCATTTATCAGCTGATTTGTGAATTTTTCGCTCGTAATATATAAAGCTTTTAAATGAGCATGGTGAACGGCTATATAATGGACTATGGCCTGCATAAGGTGCGTTTTCCCCAATCCGACGCCGCCGTATATAAAAAGAGGATTATAGGATCTTGCCGGGGACTCGCTGACGGCCAATGCCGCAGCGTGGGCGAATCTGTTACCCGGGCCGACAACAAAGCTTTCGAACGTATATCTGGGGCTTAACCCGAACTCATCGACTTTCGGCGATATCGTTTCTTCTTCGAACCTTGTAAAAGCAGCCTTTATATCTTTTTCGATGTCTTTTTTAGGAGATTCCTTGCGGCCCCCCCCAGCCAGATCGACCTCAAAGTTGAAACTCAGGGCCATTTCTTTACCAAAGACATTTTTAATAGCCGAATCAAAAAGACTCAAATAGTGGTCCAAGAGCCAGTCTTTAAAGAACTTGTTCGGAACGCTCAAAGTGATCGAACTTTCGTCCAGGGAGACTAATTTGGTAGGCCCTATCCAAGCGCTGTAGGCCTGGTTGTTCAGCTCTTTTTTCAAGACCCCTTTTACCTTGTCCCAAGTTTCTATGTCTATCTGCTTCATTTTAGAGCCGCAGCCTCGCTGACTTATCCACAGTATGTGGAAACGCACATTCTCGACGGTAAAAAATAATTATACACAGCTTATCCACAACAAAATAAAAACATAAATAAACTTCAAATCAGCATAACAACGCACCAAACAGAAAGCATTATACCAAAATAAAGGATTTTTTCAATAAAATAAAAACTAAAACGACAAAAGGCCGCCAGCTAAAAAAGCATCGCCATTATACACTATAACCTACGACCGCGCAAGGGAAATTTTATATCCTTTTCGATATAAGTAAATACTAGAGGAGCGATAAAACAAGAAATCGACGGG